>Ga0307513_10011222_pt1 | contig 11156 bp, 6 predicted proteins | sample 15_EM_MG_FD_202174 | JGI IMG/M metagenome (GOLD analysis project Ga0307513, IMG submission 202174) | Populus trichocarpa ectomycorrhiza microbial communities from riparian zone in the Pacific Northwest, United States - 15_EM | ecosystem: Host-associated > Plants > Roots > Unclassified | place... | reverse complement strand
CTAGTCCCTTGATTTTGAATGAAATTATAGAGTAGTCACTCTTGTCTGTTATTCTTTGTGATATTGACTAGATTGGTGTCCCATCCTAAGCTGCAGACCGAAAAAATAAAAATAAAAACAGTTCAAGAAACGATTAAGTTTTTTTAAAAATAAAAGAAATTTGATAATCAGGTTAGATTTTGATTAATTTAATAATATGATAAAAAAAATAGAGTAATAACAATAAATAAATTTTTAAAAAATACTGTCCTAGATAAAGTTGGGTTAACACGTAAAACTCGCCACCTAAACATGAGATATGTTCATAACATGTTTATCGTATGTTTTAGATTATGAGATCGAGATAATTCGATGGAAAGAAATTAAAAAAAACCACAAGGTCATTTTTTTTTAAAAAAAAAAAAACAATGCTGAATGACAATATCAAAAAAAATAAGACAAAAAAAATGACGGTCCCTGTTAAAATTAATTTGTAATAAAAATCGACACCCACATAAAATTTATTGAATGAAATAAAAGGAAAACAAATATTATGCAAGGTTTGTAAATATTAAAAATAAATATTTTTTTATTTTTAAAATAAATTTAATATATAAAAAAATACAGATGAATCATACTAACCTCTTCAAAAATTAAACATACCCAATATAATTGAAAAATAATTGTTATTTAAAAAAGACTAAATAAGTAAAAAAAATATCAGATGAGAGGTATTAATTAAAATATAAACTTAAAGATTATTAAAAAAACATATAAAACAAGGTATTGATTAAAAAAAATAAAGAAGAAAAAAAAAACAGAATGAAGCTAGGCGTTGAGGGGTTTTTTTTTTTACCCAGAAACCTATTTTCAACTCATTTGAACTAAAAGCACCGTAGAAACCTTCCCAAACCAATCCATAAAATTAAAAAAAAAACACTAAAAAAAAGTCTCAGAACCCATAATAAACCTGAAATCAAAAATCGTTTCAAGCTCGGATTTATTTTTTTAGACACTTTTAAGGGGAAAAATACATAATTTGAACTCCTCGTATCATATAAAATTATTTGACATAAAAATTGATCTTTTTGGTGGTCAGAATTGTCACCAACAATAACTTTCTCTTTCTACTTCATAATCCAATAAGCCCCTTCTCTCCTCTTATGAAAAAGAACAAAAAAATAAAAAAAATAAAATTTTATATTAAAATTGATTTTTAAAAAATTAAAGAGACTAGTCGCTATAAAAAGATGAGGGATTAAAATGAATTGTTAGAACAAATTTTAAAGCCATCATCTATTTTACCTAGTGTTTTCACCTTGATCTTCTATCTTTTAATTTAACTCTTTCTCTAAAAAAACATGTCATTAGATGTTAATTTGACTTTAAAATAGTTTAATTGTAAAATGTAAAAGTTTAAAAATCAAATTAGAAATTGTATTTTTTAAAAATAACTCTTTAATCCACAATAATCCGTAATAATAAACAATAATGACACGACAACAAAAGCATAAGCCTTTTATTTATCCGTGATATAAAAGTTTCTTTTAATTTTTTGCGAGCTTGCTAGTTTTGATTTTAGCAGGCTTAACATTTGAATTTGTCTAAGTTTATGATAGTCCTGATTTCAGAAAAAAAGAAAAAAGTGATTGAAAATAAAAAGTTATTCCAAATTTTATGATAGTCTTTTATTTATTTATGATGACTAATTTTTTAATTTTATTTAATTCTTTTATTTTCTTTCAAAAAATAAAGAAAAACATTGTGTCAAAAATAAGTTTTATATGAATAAATAGAAAAATGTTAACATGAAAAATCAAAACAAAAAACCATGGTGGTGCAAAACGAGACATTTACCATCACCAAATGTGTCTTATAAACTCATTCACTACCTTAATAGTCATTAAATGCTATTAGAATCTTTTTAATTATTTTTTTAATTTAAATTATTTCTTGCCAGTGCAAATAATAAAACCATGTTGGATTAACACACAATTAAAGTTTTAATAGATTTTGATTTTGCGAAGAAGCTGAAAGTTTATGATGTAGGAAAATTTCTTCAATATTCTTAGCATAATAATGTTTCTTGTATTATTTCACTAATAGTTCAAGGTTTTAGGTTTTAAAGAGTTTAAAATTAGTATAAGAAGCAGTTTAATAAAATAAGTATTGCTTTTAGTTCGATAATTGAAACAAATTAAAATTTTAACATAAGATTTTGAAGATTTTATTTTATATTAGATTAAAATTTCATGATGACCAGAGATAAAGAAGGTCTTCAAAGTTATTATGCATGATTATCTTTATTTATCTTGTTGTATTTGAATTTTTTTATTTAGTTTAAAATTTTTAATTTAATTATTACTTTATTATGTAGAAATTTTAATGCTAAATGAATTCTATTAATTAAGAAAAATTTAATTACAAATTATTTTTTATAAAAAATTTTAGTTTTAATTAGGAATTTTTTCCAATAAAATTTTTAGATTTAAAACTAAAAATATTGGATAAAAATTTTTGAATAAAAATGATGAATTGGAAATTTCATCTACAAAACACGACAATTTTTGTTTTTTTTAAAAAACAACTAAATGGAAGACAAAGAGGCCTTCATTAATGCAAAAGACACACTCCAGGTATTAACTAATTTATTTTGATAACTATAAGGACTAGTTCATAATTTACTCACCATTACACACATATTGCGAGAAAACTCCCGGAAAACTTCTCGCAGAGTCAGAGAGTAGTGTTGCCCTTTCTCGCGGAGACATTGATTTACCAGAAGAAGGCGATTATTTCACCATCAATCCAATCCAAAACGACTTCTCCCTTTCAAATCCAATGCTAACATGACCTAAACCTCCCAAACCCCAACTCCCTTAGACCCCCAAAACTCAAAATCTTTTTATTTTTTATTTTTTTCCGTGTCATTTTATCAAGCACTTACACTGTAATCGAATATAAGTCTCAAAACAATGCTTAGAAGGTATGGGTCCACTTGTAAAAATTCTGCTCTGTTATGAATTTTGGGTTTCTTTTTGTTGTGTAATATGTGGAAAGCTTTAATTTGATTATCGAACCTTTTTTTGTATTTGCTGCGTTGGCTGGCAGGTCCCTTTTGGAGCTATCGAGTCGTCGTCAATCCATAAGGAGGATTCCGAGGAAGATTACTACTCAGGCATGTTTATTTGGTAATTTTGCAATTATATTTGGTGATCTTGATTTTAGATTTGAAAGTAATTCATTCTTAATTCACGTAAATGCTTGAGAGTGGAGTGTGTGTCAAACCCTGAATTATTTTTGTTATTTTATATTGATATCATATGAATTCAACCTATTAAGCTCATGACTGCGGCACCAGTCTTGAATGTTGATTTATTTTTTTTCACTTTTCTGTGTTCGAACCCATAATTTTCCTTTTTCATTACTGGGTTAGTGTTGTTTTGGGAATATATACTTTTATTCTTCGCTAGCTTCTTGATTTTTGGTAAATGATTGTTGTTGAAGCTAATGTCTAGTTCTGTTTTTGGGTTCTGGTCTGTGGTGTACTTTCAGCATGTGCCCCTATTCCTTTCTTCGAGGAAGGAATTCTCGACCTCTTTCCAGAAAAATGCATCCCCAAACGGTGGTCCAAATGATAAACCAGAGAGGAGAGGATCTCTTTTAGTGAAAAGCTTAGGTGCAGTTCTTGTTGCCGGGACATGTTATTATGCAGGTTGGTTAGACCCAATTATTGAATTAATTGATAAAAAGAAGCAGAGTTATGTTAACTCGGGTGGGGATGGCATCGATCATAAAGATGTAAAAGTAGAGGAAGTGGTGTCACCCATGAGTGAAGAGGCTAATAAATTAAGCCATTTTATAGAGGAGGATGCGCAAAAGGTTAAAAGGGAGTCAGATCTTCCTAGTGTTGAAACCAAGGAGGAGAAGGTTGAAATTCATGCTGACGTTCCTCATTTTGAAAGTAAGCATAAGGTTGAGACTCCTACAGATCTTCCTCATGTTGAAGCTGATCAGAAGTTTGAAACTCAAACAGATCAACCTCATCATGAAACTTTAAGTGAAACAGAAAGTGATAATCAGTCTCAGGTACACCATGGGGCAATCTCTGTTGAAGAGAGACATGAACCAGAATTTTCGCATCATACAGGCTCTGAAGGCAGTCTTGGCATGGAGATCCCAGGTTTGAAAACTACTAAAGAGCCAAATGAGGGAATCCAAGTTACACAAGTACAACCTCAGGCCACGGGGGTTCCTGTAGAGAGTGAAATAAAAACAGTACCAACTCAGAATGTCACTACTGAAAACAGATCAGAGGTATTCTTGATAGTAATTGCTTATATTAATTTTTACTTCATGTTGTTTTGTATATGTGTTGGGAGCATACTGTAGAAGGTCCCAGCACAAGATTTTTTACCAGTCCTCTCTGTATTAGCTGCCTGGAGTTTTGGCAGTCTCTTGTATTCATTTTCCGGGAAAAGAAAAAAGTTAAAATTCACAGTAGGGAGCAAGATATCAAAAATCATATCAGAATATTCTGGTGCTTTAGGATAGCAAAAATCATATTAGAATATTCTGGTGCTTAAGGATAGCAAAAATCATTTTATTTCCATTTTATGCACACAGGGGTCCTTCAATAGGGAAACCAGCTAAACTGATATTAGATTTGTATTTGCATCCTTGGTGACATATTGAAGTGGATTTGGTGTATGATCGTGCGAAGTGACACAAAAGGATCTGTATGACCCCATATACTTTGGTATTGAGGCTGTGTAGCTGCTGCTATATCCTTGGTAACACATTGGGAAGTCATTCACTAGGCATATGATGGTGGTGCTGGTTTTACATGCTGTTATACTTATTCTGTGTACCATACAAAGGAATTTTAGAATTTATTTTGCTCTTTATGTTTGTTGTGCTGTTGTTCACAGCTTTAAAATCTTTTTTGATTTCTCTTTGAGCAGGCTGCCTTCAGTGAACATTCAGGAATATCAAGTCTACTTGGTTCATACCATCTCGATGATAACGCTGAAAAGAACATCACAACAGAGGGCCTTGGAGAACAGGTTGTTATAAGCCTGACATGTTTACTATGTGCATGTTTCTGTAATTGCTGGCATGTGCTTACTTAATCACTATTCTTTGGAATTACAGGCTATTGTTAGTGCCATAGAAGAACTGAATGATGGTTACATAACAAAAGATGGAAAGTTAGTTTTGGATTTTCTCGAAGCAATTCATGCAGCTGAAAAGAGGCAAGCTGAATTGGATGCCCTTACTTTTTCTGAAGAAAAAAGAGTGCTGAAGGTATCACTGTTGCATTCTTTGTAGCATGGGCTTTTTTTTTATCAACGGCGACTGCATGTGTCCTTTTTTTTTTTTCTGGTTATCTATTTGCATTAATCCTTCGCTCTTTTTCAGGAGAAGTATGAAAAAGAATTGAGAGATTCAAGGGCTAGGGAACTTATGTGTGCTGAAGAGGCAGCAATGTTGGATAAGGTTGTACAGATTACTGTCTTCTTTTCATGTCTGTAGTGTTGTAGTGAGAGATTTAATAGAACATGCAGATGGTTGGAGATAAGCTATCTGTATAAGCAAACTCTCCAGACCCCTTCCATCAATGTAGTGCCAGCTATAACTAGATGACAACTTCTAAACTTTCAGGAAATAAAGAGAGAGATAGCCAAAGCTGCAGCTGCAATCAAGATGCTTCAAGAAAGGATGGAAGAGAAACTTAGGGTGGAGCTTGAACAGAAGGTTTGCATATGTTTTTTTAAAAGATTCTTTTTTATATGCTTTGATTTGATAATGCTTAGCTCAAGTTGCAAACAATTTTAATGCAGGAAAATGAATCAGAAATGAAGCTGCAAAGGTTTCAGGAGTTAGCAAAAGCAGAATTGTCCGGTGCAATTGCAAGTGAGAAGGCAGCACATATTGAAAAGATAGCTGAAGCAAATCTCAATGTAAGATATTTCTTGGAAATGGATGTTCTTCCATTATTTATATTAATTCGTGGTTTAAAGTTCTTTTTCAATGGAATTTTCAGCTGTTCAGAACAAAAATATTTGGTATGCATTTTTGTTTTTTTCTTCTTCTTAATTTTGGGAGATATTTAGTAGGATGAAAAATGAAGAGCATGTTTATTGTCATATTTGCTAAATATTTGATAAAAGGATGCACGAGCATGTAAAACTTCAAATTCATCTAAATCAAAATAGGAGGTATTGGAAGATAGAAGCTTTTGCTGTGAGGATTGTACTGGAAATGATATTCAAACTAGTTATCTTCTCTACTAACGACAGTTTGCAGATTAGGTTTTATGTTATGTTCTTTACTTGTGTGTTTTTTTATTTCTTTGACATCAAGACTAAAATTATAACATCCACGTTCCAGGAAAAAATTCCATGCAGTTAATAAGAACATGTAAGATTCACAAACAAAACTCAGTCAGGCTTCAAACCCTACTAAATTGTGTATTTAAGAAGGATAACAAAGCTTGCCTTTGTGAAGGAACCGGTGAACTAAACCTCTCAAGGTATGGCATGGATTGCACTTGCAATCCTGGTCAGCAGATCAGCACACTCCTTTCCAGCTGGATTGGTGATTGCCAAACCTTTCATTTCTTCCTTAGGACTCATGATCTGCCTCAATGACAATAGGCATGACCTTCCCGAGATCAGGCTTCCCTGTCTTGGCAGTGAACATCATCATAATTTTTCATTTGTCTTGTGTATAATGCTTCGATATGTAGATGCATGTATGCTTGTTAACTAGCATTGCACAGCAATTAGCATTTATTAACATCTTCCGCTTGTTTGCAATTTAGCACTATGGATGTTTCTATTACGCAAATTGTTTGGTTATAATTTTTCTTGTTCTTACAGATTAATGCCTTGTGCATGGCATTCTATGCAAGATCTGAAGAGTCTCGTCAGATTCACTCTGTTCACAAGCTTGCTCTGGTAAGGATTCTTGTTCTTTTGCTTCTTCTTTTCTAGGATATAAATGTTCCCTCTCTTGTGTGTATGTGCATGCATATGTGTTATCCTTGTGCATTTCTGATATCAATGTTTGCCTAGCCAGCAAATTGATGTACTACACTTGCATTTTACAGGGAGCTCTTGCATTGGAAGATGCACTTTCCAAAGGACTGCCAATTCAGCATGAGTTAGATGCTTTAAACGCCTATCTTGAAGGCATTGATAAAGACTCACTTTTACATTTGGTTCTATCAACTCTTCCTGAAGAAACAAGGCACCATGGTACCGATACTTTATTGGAATTGAATCAGAAGGCAAGTCACTTGTTGGTCCATTTGTTAGTATGTGCTAGTAAATGGTGTAATCCAGTTGTTCAGAGTGAGTAATGTCATTTTGTGATCTCTTATCAAACTTAGCTGCATGAATATTGCCATTGGCAGATTACAAATTGAACGCTGCTCTGCTCATCATAAGTTTATTTTATGGTTATTCAATTGCTAATCTGTAGTCTAATATGTCAATTTTCTATCCTGCACTGGCGTGTTGATAATGGTTGAATGTCTTTGCTTTTATTCTATAGAATACCTGAATGTCTTCAAAGCTGGCACTTCACAAAATCTGGAAGCGTTTCTGCTTTCTTTCTAATATCATTTATCAATCTTTACTCTTATGCAGTTTAATGTCATGAAAGGGAATCTACGACATTACATTTTGATCCCACCAGGTGGTGACGGCATCTTGGCTCATGCTTTGGCACATGTTGCATCCTGGTTGAGGGTAGGAAAATATGAGATCTGTCTCTGGAAACTTTCTATGTATTTGACACTACTTGGAACTAAACTATTTTGATTTGTCTTTGGTGCAGTTTAAAGAAGTCGATCCCTCTGGTGATGGTATTGAATCTATTATTAGCAGAGTTGAGGATTTCCTTGCTGAGGGAAAGCTCGCTGAAGCAGCAGATGCTCTCCAAAAAGGTGTCCAAGGCAGCCAGGCAGAAGAGATAGCTGGTGATTGGGTGAGGAGAGCAAGGAATAGAGCTATCGCAGAGCAAGCTCTAACTGTACTTCAGTCGCATGCCACTTGCGTCGGCCTTACTCAATGATGCTACTATCATCGATTTAGCATCTAGCTTGCAATATTTTTGCCTTTTCTAAACTTTACGCACAAAAGGAGAGCAAGAATTACTGTCCTATTGAGCAGCTTGAACTTACAAGAGCTTCACAAGGGTTGTGAAACCCAAAACAGTGTAGATTGAACATACCCCCGATGAATAAAATTTTGTTTCATTCCGTCCCCTTCCATGAACACTATACGTTTTCTGGCGCAGTAATGTGTTTCCTGCTATTTAATAAACAATTCGTAAGTGATAAGAACCCGATCAAGACGAGCGGAAAAGGAGCTGGATGTCTTATGATGCTTGTGGGCAGTGTCTGTTGAGCTTGATTATACTTTCTGCTGAGGCGACACCGACAAGGACAAGTTAACTGATTCTTTGAAAAATGTGCTGATGATTTCGGTACAAAAGTGTATTTGCTCCTTTTCATTAGAGTATAAAACAGACTAACCTTTTTTAATTGTTTGATGGCGAGGAGACTTTTTATTATTATTATTATTACTACATGTTTTAGAATAGCTGATCCTCCTCGGAGTCCATGTGCTTGAAAGAGATGTTATTAATCGAAGTAAAAACAAAAAAAATAAGCGCATCAATCAAATCACAAAAAATACTGTATAGACATTATTAAATGTAATATATATATATATATATATATATATATATAAAAAGGCAATACCAACGTGTTCTCTAGAAAAAAATATATTCAATGCATGCTTTAAAATATTAAAGGGTGTTTTTAAAAAAATATTTAAATGGTAATATATTGAATTGACTCGGATTAATTCTGGTTAACTTGCAAAACTTATATTTCGAATTATAAGTATGTGACAATCTTGTAAATTAAAAAAAAAAACTTATAAGAAGGGAATAACCTCATAGAAAGCAAAATAATAATAAAAAAGCTTAATTTCCATCTAATCCAATGTTGGAGAATAAAATTGAAAAAAAAATCAATTTAAAAAAAATTAATTTGAGACAACCCAAAGCAACCTGTCAAACCTATGGTTCGAGTTATAAGATCAAAATAACTCCATAAAAAAAAATTAAGAAGAAAAGTAAAGCTAGATAGCATCATCGATTCCCAAATCAACCCAATGATAAAGGGAAAAATTAAAAAAAATCATTTTAAATAAAAAAAATGAAAACAGATTACTTGAGTCAACCTAGACAAACCCTCGATCCAAGTCATGAGACTAGGATAGCCCCATAATAATGAAAACAAAAGGTAATTATGAAGCTCAATCCCCGACATTAAATGATGAAAATGAAAAATAAAATCAATTTAAAAAAAACTAAAAAGAAAGACCGAAATCAACCCGAGCTAATTTTCCAAACTCATGATCCAGATCATAAAATTAAGAATACCTCATAAAAGACAAATCGAATCACAAAACTCAATTCTCAATTAACCTAATGTTGAAGAAAACAAAATCAATTAAAAATTATAAAAATAAAACAAATACCAGTAAAAAAACCAAAAGTAATATAAAACTAAGATGGCAGAATAACTTACTGTTTTGGGGAGAATTTGTATGGAAATCAAGAAAAAAAGAGAAAAGATAGAGGTGAAGAAAATCACTCAAGCCCTATTTGTTTTAAATTAATAAAATTGAGCACCAATAACACGTTGGATTTTTTTTCTTTTAACATTATAGGATTTAGAAAATAATGTTTGGGTCAATTTCAAATAAATTTAATGTGAAAATATTAAATAAAAAATTTAAAAATTGAGTTACCATAAAAAATCGGGTTGATTGTACTTTGGCCACGCAGTTCAATCCCCGACTTTTTCAAGAAAAACAGCTGAATATCTATTCATTATTAGTTTAATTGTTTTAAATCAGTAAAAGTTATTTAATTTTGTCCAATCAAACGTGAATTGAACAACAAAAGTTTTTCTCGAAACCGGGCAAAAGACATGATGGAAAGATTGGACAGCTAGGATTGCCTTGATAAAAATATCATGCAATTATCATGCTTTGCTTGCACTGTATCTGGAACTTGGAAGTATATCTGTCTTTGTTGTTTATTGTGTTTTTTTTTTTTTAAAAAAAAAAAAACAGGGGACAGCTTGAATGTCTGGTTATTTAGATCTGATGGAAATTGCACATGAAGAAACATGCCCTGCTATTAATTATAAATACTTAATCATTTGAAAATAATATTATTACATGATTCCTTATTTGGTTTAAAGTGTTTTTCATTCATAAATTTATTAAAAAAATTATTATTTTTATATCAACCTATAAAAATAATTTAAAAATATATAAAATTTAATTTAAAATAAAAAATAAATAAATTTTAACTAATCTCCGTTTTAATCGCAGCTTTATCTAAATTTTCATTTCTCTGGTTTTTATTAAGAGTTAATAGTCCCCTGTCATGAGTGGTGAGAAATCAACTTCCATTGATTTTTTTTTTTTGTCAAATAAGAAAAATTGAAGGTGAGGGGCTCCAACTCAGCAAATTGCAGCTCAGATTTTTCATGTTGCCACAAGTGGAATCAAAGCTGGTATCGAGTCCCGATCATTTATACAAGCAAGGGCTTTAAAGTCATTTTATCTGAAGACTAATTGATGGCTTGGAATTCTTAAGCAATTAGTAAATTACACAATCATCCCCATTAGGTGTATCTAATCTGTCTTGAATGCTTCCTTGGCCAGAATATTATTTTCTGCCAGCTGTGAGAGAGATGGGGGCTGATTTTGACCAGTTTGTGGCTTGGCTAGGCTGAGGTTGCTGTTCTTGTCTTCTTCTCTGCCCACGTTTTGTTTTTTTTGTCATTTTAAAAAGCGAAGAAGATGCTGTAAATGATAAAAGGATAATCGAGAGTGTTGAGGTTATTTTTTAAATTGTTTTTTATTTTAAAATATATTAAAATAATATTTTTTATTTTTAAAAAATTATTTTTAATATGTTTATTAAAATAATATGAAAACATTAAAAATATATTAATTTAAAGGAAAAAAAATAAAAAAAAATTAATTCTTTTTTTAAAAAATTTCAAAATACAATGTCAATCACTGCTTTGCATGAATCCGGACAGTCATTTTCGCGTCGTAGAATCGACAGTGATGAAC
>Ga0307513_10011221_pt1 | contig 11156 bp, 10 predicted proteins | sample 15_EM_MG_FD_202174 | JGI IMG/M metagenome (GOLD analysis project Ga0307513, IMG submission 202174) | Populus trichocarpa ectomycorrhiza microbial communities from riparian zone in the Pacific Northwest, United States - 15_EM | ecosystem: Host-associated > Plants > Roots > Unclassified | place... | reverse complement strand
AACAAATGAAATGCATTTCATTCCACTTGCCTAGGCATTTCATATCATATTTCTAGTTGGCAGGAAAGATATGAGTGTGCAGGCAAATGCCTAGGTTTTATCATAAGAGGTGGTAGGGACTAGTGAGTATGTTTTCAAAACCTTGGAAACCAATTACTCACGTTGGTACGGTTCCGGCAGAAGATAATCAGAAATCCGCGCCCTGTTCCAAAAGCGAGATGTTGCATATCTTCCTTGGCTTTACCCCCAAGCCAGGCCAAACAGGTAATCTGGCCCCATCGTTGACCAGGGTCCTCAAGAACCTCCTTGCATTTTTTGGTCGAAATATCCCAGATACGAACAGCTTCATCATCACCTATGAACTTGACATTAGCTGACATCACAACATCTGACCAGGGACATCTTACCACCGCTGGCCAGCAGCGCTCCATCATGGCTGAATGATAAGGAGTTTACAGGTCCTTTTAAACCTGAAAATGTCGCATATTTCACGTAAACCTGAATTTGTGATTAAGTAGCATATGAAAAGAAGAGAAGCTTTGACTCACATTGCGATGTGGGGTGGCCTTCAAAAAATGTTCGAAGCCTTTGAGGAGAAGAGTAATACACATGGTTAATGTGAGGCACTGGAGGCAGATTTTGGGATGTTCATGCTGATGAGCGACATACTTATGCGAGGAGCACCTATTGTGAAAGTGGGGCTAATTGTTCTGAAGACCGTGACGACAGAAATTGACCGGATTGCTTGACCCGCTCAGACACATACCCCATTTGGGAATGACAAAGTCAAGTTCCTAAGGAGGCATAAGATTGGTGGTTGTTCGGAAACTACAAGGTAGTAGGGTAGAACAAGGATACAACGTAAGGAATAAGCCTTGGGGCAAATATAAATGAGGGACAAATCAAGCGATACTCAACCAAAACTACATACCATGGATGCACATATTGCACGACATAAGCCGCTCATCGCCCGCAGAACCATCTTCTCACCAAGGTCATTCCCTCACCGGCCAAAGATCGCACGAAGAATGGAGTTCTCCTCCTTTGATGTCAAGCCAGGGAGGCGAACCGCAATCCGCGAGCGCTCTGAAACCCCAGTCCCCTTGCGCTTATCAGCAATGTGACGGTTCGCAACTCCGGAAGTCATCCAGGACAGCGCAACACAAGGAAGGACTCCTACACCGAAAAGCGTTTCGTTTAGCGAAGAGATAGATGTCGACGCCACTGACTCTCACTTTGAAGATGAGGAAGACGAAGAATCTGGGGATGAAATCAATAAACTAATCCCCAAGCCTAGAGGCGAGGCTGGGCGTCCTGGTTCAGGGGGCTATAGTTTGCAAGAAGTGCTGAACTGGAGCGAAAGAACCTATGAAGCAGTGGTGGTGAGAGCCATTTCAATCATGTGTTTCATAACTTACTGATTGAATTTTACAAGGATTTTGTACACGAAAGTACCAAGAAAAAGCACCTGGACTTGTCGAAAAGCTATAGCAAACAGGATAAGAAACTTGTGAAGGAGATCTGTGAGGAAGTCAGAAAGGAGTACCGTGTCTTAGACGACTACAAGAATTACTGGCCGGTGCACGACATGTTGAAGCTCCTCAAGTACACCTCAGAGGCTTCCCGTCGCGCCAAGACTGTATCAGCTACAAAGAAAATAGACAAAGTAAGTTCAACTGTCAAGACATTGTTTTGGTACTAACTGTTAAAGATTATAAAGGCGGCTTCTTCAGGTTCCAAGTAGTGATAGATGTTGGAAACATTTTCTATGAGAAATAGAATGTCTAAGTGCATTTATAGTCACCACACCACAGTACATACCCCGATAAGTGAGAGCCAGAGTACCAGCATACAGATTGCGGGTCAAGAAGATCTCGTTGATTGAATATGCCTGGTGGGTTGAAACGCGGTGTTATGCTTTGGAAACCCACAGCACAACCTCAGCAGGAACAGTGTAGTCTGGACACCCAGAGGACACCCGGATGTGGTCTGGACACCCAGAACACACCCGATGCGGTGAGGAAGATAAATTGTTGATCGATCTGTACATCGACTCGCTGTCACTCTGTGTTTGGTTCTCATTTTATAACCAAACATCAAACACGCTCTGAATGCAGACCTTGAAATCTGTTTTCACGCTCATCCTCTGGGTGTCCAGAGGATGTCTCTTGGCTCCCGGTCATTTTGCTTCTGCAAGAACTACTAGCCCCCTAAACTCACTCGTCAGCCCGCCGCTCGGAGCTTCACTCCTCGCATCCTCGCTGGTTTTCATGCTCGTTCTCTGGGTGTCCAGAGGATGAGATCTCAGCTTCACGTCATATCTACCTCCCTCTAACTTGAATTATCATCTTCGCACTCAAAAATTCTTTGATCGTGTACTACAATATTGATGTAAGAGAACTACTACAGGACTGTCAAGGTCTGCTTGTCAAAACATCCTACTGGTCACCACCGGCGGAAATGGAAGTTTGTCGGTGCCTCTCCAAGCGAGGCTTGTTCGACTTCTGCAAGAAACCTGGAAGGTAGCTGGTAAGTCTTCCAAAATGCAGTAAATAATGCCGATGCTTACTTTTTAACTGCATAAGCTACTCGTTTGGCATCCTTGCCTCGCATATCAACAGGATACAGAGGATTTCGCTTTCCGATCCGCAAGACATAGAGGTCGCCTCTCCACTGCACCCCTAGCTTTCTCAGCGCTGCATTCCTATTCAACCCGATCGCTGGCTTCTTGCATGATATCTGGAAGGGATGAGATTTGCGGCCTTCCAAGAGATAAACAGTGAAGTTGTAGATTTTGGCATTGGCAACTCGATCTTTGAAAATCTGATGTGTCTGTTGAAGCAATGAGATCCTGTCGTCATCCCGAGCAATGAAGGGGGAGAAAAATGGTTTTTCGATGTCGTGACGGAAAAGGCGACCAGTATAAGCATAATGTTTTGCCTAATAACCGTGAGTTATGGCGGTATTGAGACTCCATCACTGTACTTACTTTTGGAGATTGGTGAATAGGCTTCTTGTGTAGCATGATAGCACGGGTCACTGTTTCAGGGAGTGGGTGTAATGATGCTAAGAGTTGTTGGACCGTTGAGTTTAAGATTTCTTGGAAGTATTGAATTTGTCGTGTTGTCAGCCTGTATTTAAGTGAAATAGGTTTATTGCTTGCCCTCAAACAATAAAGTTGCCGTTATAGAGGCCTACAGTCGAGGACCCTGTTTGAATACACAAAGAATATTGGCGAATGGAGGTCGGGTATTGTACATGCAGGTTTTCAAAGCTCAACGAAATGTATTGATTTTTTATAAGCACCGCTCGACAATATTGTTGCCATAGTAGTAGAGCCGGTAGAAAGCAGAGGATTTGGCGAATGGAGTTGAATGCAGGTTAGTTATTGTGTCTGCACATCTTGAAGGGAACTAGGTACATTCCCAAATCCCCAATAAGTAAGTACCTGCATGGGCATCACATTGACTCGCCCAACAATAACCAAAAAACTTTCGATAAATTCTTTGACCGAAAAGAACAAGAACCCCACAAGCGACTTCGACATGTTTAACCTTCTCAGCTTTAATATGCGACCTCAACCCAGCACAGACATTCAGATGGATGAAATTGACACAGTGCGTATTTATCATCTGTACAGGTTTGTTGAGTTAACCAATCTACAGTGCCGGCCTGGCGTCGTACAAAGCTCTAAACATATACCAAGCTCCCAACTTATACCTACGACTACTCATCCTTTAGAGCGTCCTCAAGGCGCCATTCCCATTATCACAGATCCAAGGCCATCGGGACCCTCCAGCAGCGGGATGAGCCGGGCTGTCCCAGGTGCATTTCCACCTATGCAAACTGCCATGGCCGTCGATCCTAACCAGTCTATGACAGATCAAGAGGCGTTCGTCTCATCACAAAGTGACCAATCACAGCATGTCATGGACCTTGATGCAACCCCGAGCCAACGAGGCCCTCTCCTGGGTATCGAAGCTGTTTCGCAACATTCCACTGTATACCCCCCACTTCCACAGCAGCGACAGGCTGGCAACTCTCATGGAAACACCGAGCCGCAACAGCTACCAGATCATGAACCTCAGCCATCAACAGACTTGCTAGTACCAAAGCCGTTCACATTCACGTCAAGACCAAAACTAAAGAAGCATACGATATCAATCCGGAGGCGTCTCGGGCCTGAGAAGGAAGTTCCTGGGGACATGCCAAATAAGCGGTACAACGAATCTACGATTGACGCAGAACACGTAAGTCGACATTCTTGTTCGATTAACAAAGCTCACCTCTGGGATAGGCCAAAACACGAGTCGTCGAGCAAAGTGATTTTACCACCAGACAGACGCTGGACAAGAAGGACAAACAAATAGATGAAATGAGGGAGAAAGTGAGTAGTCGAACCGCTGCTTAATGACTATATCAGACTTACCATGTAACAGCTAAACGAACATCAAGACAAGGTCAATAAAGTCTTGGAGCGAATATTGGCCTTGGAGGCGGCAAACCAAGATCACGCCACTAAGTTGAAAATGACGGAAGCACAGCTTGATAGCGAACGCAAGGAACGCCAGGGGATGGAGGAAAAGCGAATTCATGAGCGTCGGGAAAACAAAGAAAATGCCAACAGGTTGAAAGCGAGAGAAGCGGAGCTCGAGAGGGAGCGTCTGCAACGCCAGGAGTCAGAGGAGAAGCGAAATCGCGAATACCAGGAGAAGCTGAGCGTGTTGGAAAGGGAACAGAGACAGCTCGAAGAACGTGCACGCGCTGCTGTAAATGGACCAGCAGGTATTTGAGATATAGTATTCCGAGATATTTAAAGCCTGAACTCACGTTGCCAATGTAGGATTGTCATCTCCTGCAGCTCCTATTACAGAGGGTGTCATCCCGTCAAGCGGCGGACATTCTTTTCAGGTATTCGGCAGTGGTCCACGAGAACAGGGCGATGTAGAGATGAACAATTGTGCGCAAGGCCAGCCTTCTCCTCCCATTATAGAGCACACCACCGCGGCACCACAAGTTGTGTCTATCGCCACCCCGCGTGTGGGTCGCAGCGCCGAAGGCACCACAGCAGCATCGCATCCTCTTCCAGACAACGACGTAGTGATGGAAGATAGCCTGCGTGGCCTTCTCAAAGACAAGGGCAAGGCTCGCGCTCCTGTTGCCGATGAAGACTCAGGAGAAGAGTTCAACAACGTCGTAACCAACGACTCCGATGACGAGGTGAGGCTTGCTGTTTCTGACCCATAGCCATACTGACGCTTTGGAAAGGACGATGAAGAGTCTTCTCGTGTCCCAGCGCCATATCGTTTCACACGTCCGCGGGGCGGGGCTGGCCCCCGGGTGAAAGTGGTGTATAACAACAATAACCAGCCTGCCACCTCGTCTACTCCCAATGGTGTCGCAGCGCAGATTGCTAGCGGAAACGTCGACGTTACGCAAATCGAGGCGATTACGAAGGCGGTGCTTTCTGTCTTAGAGAACGCGGGTGCGTTGCCGAGCACGCCAGCCAAAAGAAGGAGATACGCTTCGGCACTTGTGAAACAACCAGCTTCAAAAGTGTCGAATGCTTCAGCTAAGATAATCGGAGTCAGTTCATGAGTTTATTCAAAACTTAACGCGGGCTAACGCACCACGCATACCAGAAAGCAGTTCGGCTTCACATGAATTCACTGATTGGAATCAAGAAGGATAAGATGATCCGAGATGTCAAACCGCCGCTCCTCAGCGTTGTCGAAAAATTCGCAACCGACGACAATCCGGTCATTCATCCAATCCTGTCTCCAATGAACTTCTGCTTTGAAGTCAAGTACGGCCATCCATGGAACAAGGAGTTGGCCAACCAGTTCATGCAGTCCTTCTTGTCGACGCATGACATTCCGCTTGAGGATAGACTAATCGCTTGTTCTGCTGTTAAACAACGTTTCGTGACCCTCAAGTCACTCGTGATGGAAGCGACGCCGAAAAAGGGAGAAGACGAAGTGCAGACTCGCGAACGAGTGGAAAAGAAGGATGCGAGCAAGAACAAGAGGACGCGCCGAGACACACGACGCCGTGGGGTGGGTATATTCCTCAATCTTCTACATTTCTGGGAACTTATGCAATCGTAGTTGGCGAACGATCGAGTCGATACTGCCAATGACAATAGAAAGGGGGGAAAGGACCCCGCTTGGGAGTTCTTGTACCTAGTGGCTAGGATGCTGACCGCAGAGGGGATGTCTTCCGACGAGAGTGGACCTGAAGAACGCAAATACGCAATCAGAATCCGACAATGGCGCAGCGCTGCATTGATTCCGTACCTGGAAATTATCGACCGCGATATGAACAAGAGGGGCGGGCTTGGCAATCCTCTACCAGGGAATCCAGCTAGGAAGCGCGTGAGGGCGGGAGGGCTCATTAGCGGTTCGAGGGCGATCCCAGGATTGCCCGCAAACTTCTACGACGCTACTTGGTACGCTGGCCTGAGTGAGTGCACTAAACTTGACCTCCAAATGAAACCCGCGATGGCTCTACCGACCATCATGACAGACAATTAGATAATGACAGTAGACAGAAAAAAAATGTATATACCTAGAGAAATTTGAATCGTTGATCGACTATGACGATATTGAGAGAGATGCTGAAAGCGGTTTGAAGACTGGAGGGAGTCGCCGTCTGCGATTCGGCGAAAGCGGGTGAAATCTGAGGACGGGCAAATATCGTAGCCGCCAGGAGGGCCGTGCTTGAGTAGAAGCGCCTAATAAACGTCATTAAGGATAATTAGATGTGGACAATAGGCTGAGGAAAGAGCACATACCTAATCAGTGGAAGAGCGAGTTGCGACCACAACGGCAATGACACAAATAGAAGGCCTTAGCAGCGTGTCCTGGACACCCAGGACACTCTGATAACGTTCATGCTTTGAGTTGAGGGGCTGTAGATGGGCAGAGTGTCCTGGACACCCAGGACACTCAAGAGCGTATGAATAACGAGCCGCTCATCGTTGAGTGCATGATTATTTGGTTAGTGACTCCAAACCAAACAAACACGCTCAAATGATTCTCTCAACGATCAACTCAGTTCTGGGTGTCCAGAACACGCTTTCTCAGTTGGAATTTGACCATCTTCCTTTTGGTTGTGATCTGGGTGCCCAGATCACGCTACCTCACCTCGACCTGACAACATTCCTGTTATTTGTCCCTCAGTGCACGACTTGCGCAGCGGCGCTCGATTGCATCAGGCTTTGAGACGGCTTAACATCAACTGTGTGAGTAATTTTTGGTACTCCCATACGCCAAACCTGATCTTGAATATCAAAGACCATATGCCTCAACAAACCCCATCTCTAGACCATTCTCGAGGCAGGGCCTTCATCAGCGACGGCGTCATCTATTATTCGCCCAACTGCTCACGATCCGTCGCTGTCCCAAACCGGAATACCTCGTATCCATTTGCTGTTGGAGCCGCGTCTCTCAGGCGGCATCAAAATCCTGAATGGTGGACCGATGCATATGGATTCCTGAGCTTTATCCCCAACATCCCCTCATTCGAAGGATATGTGTTTGGCCATCTCCGCGACTATCTTAACAATATCGAGGAAGTTGACGCACCTTGGGGCACGGGGTACCAGCTCGAACAATCAAAATGCTCAGTGTGGCGTTATCTAGAAGACGTCTTAATTATTATCCTCCACCTCTTGAAGGAAAAATTCATTCTTCGCCTCAAACCATATTTCCTCCCCCATTCGCCCTCTCGCCTTGGTTTTGACCAAGTATTTTTTAGTGCTCGTGGTGCACGCTATCGAATTGGTCGCGCACGCGATTGGTTCATCGTGTGGATCGGCCTACTATCGTTCTATATTGCCTGCATTGAAGGAGCGCCCAATCCCCTGCAGGTCCCGGACTGGTTCAACTTCCTTGCCTCTGAAAAGGAGGTAGATCAGCTGTGGCTCAGCGGACTTTACGATGTCATAATGAGCGCGTTTTGGAAGCGGACCCGTCGCACTGGGTCCTTCGTCGATCTCACCAACGAAGGTCGTGAAGGCCCTTCCCTAGCAAAATGGCTTTGTGATTGGGATGTACCTGTGTGGTACCGCTGGTCAGAAGTCGAGCAACACCAGACTTGGTGCCACACTTTCCGCGATCTTCAACCACCACCAGAGCACCTTCAGAATGCGACGACCATAATTTACAGGTCTCCATCTCCACTATCTCCACCGCCCGCCGCCTTAGAGGAGCAACTGCCGTCCTCACCCAACCTTCCTCGCCACCCCGAGTTTGCTATTCTTCGAGATTCGGAGTTCAAGAGGGCTCGGGAAGCATATCTCGCTTCCAAGCCATGGGAACCTTTTTTCGCTGCCCGTAAAATCATTAATGATCGGGTGCTTGCGAATGAGGCGCCACAGAACAGGGAAGCACGTCTGAATCGAGAAAGGAACCCCCCTACCGTTTCTGCAGAAGTTTTCATTTGGGAATGGAGCGACGAAGAGGACATGTGCCTTATACGCACTAGAGTCCTAAAAAAGGAACGTGCTGACGAAATTGGCTATCACAAGGGGTCCCGAGCCCGCTATGACTCTGTCCAGAATGAATGGGACCTCTGTGAATACTTTGCGACTCCTGGAGAACCAGGTTACATCAGCGACGATGATAGCGACAACGAGGGTGACTTTGGCCCTTACTCCGAGGACTACCCGTCTACCTCTCAATCTTGCGATGACTCTCCCAATTCTCAGCAGAATCAAGCTGAGGAATTTGTTGCTCGACGCGTCGAAGCGCATGCCGGTGTCGTTCCATCACCAGCGCCTCTGTTGAGCGACGACGAAAATGGACTTAACCTCATTCCTTCCCAAGTAGTGGACGTCGTCGCATACCTTTCTGCCCACTATGGGTACCGGCCCCCCATAGCCCTTCCTCCAAATCCCTCTATCCCTGACAAGGCAAGGTGGAATGATTTTGTCAAGACTGTGGGGCTTCGTGCCAAGGATTTTAATCCTCCACCAGTCGACTTTGGCCTATCATGTTTCGACTTTCTTCAGGGCCTCCAAATGACCAATGGCCCACCACCTCTAATCTACGACCTCAAACGTCAGTGTCCCATCGCTCTTGATGTTGCAGCTTTGAGGCTTCTCTTTGAGAAGGTTGGCGACCTTTTCTTTCTTCGGGGAAGCCGCCTCGAACTTGAACCCCAGGCACCATGGGCAATTGCGTTGACAACTGCTAGAGATGCAGTTAAGGTGTTCCGCCTTTTGGCCAACCCCGGAAAACATTCTTCAGTTTCACTCGCACGCTACCCCTTGGAAGTGGGCATGACATTCTTTACACTTCTGCCACTTCAATGTCAACCTTCCATCCAGCTCCAAGCGCACCGAAATGTTGTGCCCATCCGTGCTCCGGGGTACGTTTTTGAGAAGAGGGACTACGATATATATATACAGCACCGCCGCCGACTCCTGTCATCTTCGCGTGGCCGAGCTGCGCTGCTTGCTGGTGGTCTCCTCAGCCGCCTTGCAAGGGAACACATCGGCATTGACTCCGCCTGCTTTGGCCCGTCGCCTGCAGTCACTGAACATCACCTTGGCTGCCACTTCACAGCTGATGATGGAACAGTCTATTGGGATGACATGCTCACGGAGGAGGAGATGGACGTCATTTGTGGCCTTCATATGTGCTATACAGGTTTGTTGTTCATCTTTTGATAATTTAATTGATTCTAACATGAGCCCCTTCAGGAGAAGGCCCTGACCAAGTAGCTCACAAGTCTTGGTGGCCGAAGCCTCTTTATTGGAAAAATCAGAAAGCAAATGGCTATAATTTTGGACATTGGACAGAATGGAACGAAGCTTGGTATCAAGATTGTCTGTCTGAGATTAGAAAAGGTAAAGCTCAGCCTGAGACCCCAGAGCTCTGGCGAAGCAACCTTAGGGGTGCATCCTCCTGGCGAAAAGCAACTGCTCGTCTCAATGCGGACTCCGGCGCACTTTTCATTTCAACATAATTGTATATATCCTGACGTACCCATGCTTGCCTATTGCCGCCATCAGCGATGACCTCAGCGCGCGATTTATTGTTGCTTCCTGTCAATCCTTTGTTTTTGTTCAATTGTCCGCGCTATAAAATTTTTCAATAAATAATTCATTTTTTATGTTTGATAAATCTTTTGTGAAATTTAAGACATATTAAGAAAGTTTTCGCTCAAAAAAATTCTTTGATTGTTGCACGAGACAATAGGAAAAAAACCAAACATGTCAGTTAATCCTGTTCAGATTTAAAATTTGTACTTAAATATAACCTTTGTTCCTCACTAAAATGTTAACACAAATGTTACCTTTCTCAGGTATTTGTCAATGTCGACAACGAAGGGTTTTAGATACATTTCATGATTAGGCAACATGGTCCAAAAAACGTAAACATGTTTAATTTATTTTCTCAATCATTTTTTGTCGACTTAAATAACCTATTGCCAGCAGTGTTTTGCCCTCCTTTACATACCATGCCCTATGAAGTGCTCCAAATACAATCTCATACTCTTATTACCATGTTACTATACTACTATTATATCAAGTAATAATTATAGATATCTCTCTGGAACTTCCATAGTAATTGATATACTAGAGGGGCATAAGACACAATGTAAATACACTAGACCACCAGATGGTCATTTTGGACCTAACAAACTATACAGAAAGATCCATAAATTGCTTCAGGCAAGCTCCCAGAAAGGTATACCATAGAAAAAGCTTAAAGAAAATGCATCTCAGTTACACTGCCATAGATATATATTCTAATAATATTATGGCCTAAAAAGCATCTATTCCATTTTTAGTGAGCATATGAGTACTCATATATTGTCTTTATTTTGCTCAGGAGCCCTCCAGGAAATAGATACTAGGGTTGGTCATTATTATAATTATATGCAAAGCACATTACAATACTCTAAAGCAAAGAAACATTGATTTGACATAATAAAATACATAAGACATTGGAACATAAGACATTGGAGGACAGGATGATGGACAAGTGGGAATAAGTATTGGATTTGGTAAATGGCGATAATAGGAAGCAATGCACATAGTGCAGCAGAAAGGCACAACATTAATAGGAGAGAAGGCATTCTAATGTGGACAAGGTACAGGATGGGATGATTGACTACTAAAACAGTACCCAAAGAAAGCAGACTTT
>Ga0307513_10011220_pt1 | contig 11157 bp, 9 predicted proteins | sample 15_EM_MG_FD_202174 | JGI IMG/M metagenome (GOLD analysis project Ga0307513, IMG submission 202174) | Populus trichocarpa ectomycorrhiza microbial communities from riparian zone in the Pacific Northwest, United States - 15_EM | ecosystem: Host-associated > Plants > Roots > Unclassified | place... | reverse complement strand
CAAAATGCTTTACGAGACGCTGGGCTTGTGTGCCCTTGCCCGATCCGGGCGCGCCCATGAGTACGATGCGCATGCTAAATTCTTGACCCTACGACCAGCCCCCTCGAAGGGGCGCCACAGTACCCAAACCACTCACGTTCGGCAAACACCGCCGAGACATTCCACGAGACATACGAGAGAAACTCATGAAACGCCCCGCCGCCAAGAAACAGAAGCCCATGAACGCGTTTTATGCTCAATCCGGCGGCGTCACCGCCGTCATCAACGCTTCCGCCGCGGGTGTCATCGAAGCGGCGATGAAGTCGAAGAAAATCGCCAAGGTCTACGCGGGCCGGCACGGCATCGTCGGCGCGCTCACCGAAGATCTGATCGACTGCAGCAAGGAGTCCCGCGCCACGATCAAGGGGCTGCGATACACGCCGGCCGGCGCGTTCGGTTCCGCGCGCTACAAACTCAAGAGCTTCGAGCAGGACCGCGCCAAGTACGAACGCCTCATCGAGGTCTTCAAGGCGCACGACATCGGTTACTTCTTCTACAACGGCGGCAACGATTCGATGGACACGGCTAACAAGGTGTCCCAGATCGGCGATCAGCTCGGCCACAAGGTCATCTGCGTCGGTGTGCCCAAGACCGTGGACAACGACCTGCCGCTCACCGACTGCTGCCCGGGCTTCGGCTCCGTTGCGAAGTACGTCGCGATTTCGACGCGCGAAGCCGCGCTCGACGTCGTCTCGATGGCTAAAACTTCCACCAAGGTATTCGTGATGGAAGTCATGGGCCGCCACGCGGGTTGGATCGCCGCGGCGGGTGGACTCGCGGGCAAGGGCCCGGCGCAGCCGCCGCACATCATCCTGTTTCCCGAAATCGCGTTCGAGAAGGAGGCCTTCCTCGCGAAGGTCAAACAATGCGTCACCGACTACGGCTACTGCGTCATCGTGGTGTCCGAGGGTGCGCACTACGCGGATGGCAAGTTCCTCGCCGATGCCGGCACCAAGGATTCCTTCGGCCACACACAGTTGGGCGGCGTCGGGCCGGTGGTGGCCAACATGGTGCGCGAGGCGCACGGCTACAAATATCACTGGGCCGTGGCCGACTATCTACAGCGCGCCTCGCGTCACATCGCCTCGAAGGTCGACGTGCAACAGGCGTACGCCATGGGCAAGGCCGCGGTGGAACTGGCGACCAGCGGCCACGATGCCGTCATGCCGGTCATCGTCCGCAAGAAATCCAAGCCGTATAGGTGGGTCGTGGGCCACGTGCCGCTCTCCGAGGTGGCGAACGTCGAAAAGATGGTGCCGCGCGACTTCATCACGGCAGACGGGTTCGGCATCACGGAAAAATGCCGCGCGTATCTGCAGCCGTTGATCGAAGGCGAGGACTACCCGCCGTACAAGAACGGCCTGCCGGATTACGTCACCATCAAAGGTGTGGCGGTGAAGAAGAAGCTCAACACCGATTTCAAGCCCTGAAAGGCGTGCGCGACGAACTTTACACACTTTTTCACTGTCACAGCCCCGCCGGACAAGGCAGAGTAATTGCCGGGATACCTGCGTTACCAATACGTTCGTGAGCCGGGGCTACTGTGAAAAATCTTCGCTTTCTGTCGTGTCTGATGCTCACCACCGTGCTGGGCGCCTGCGGTGGTGGCGGTGGCAATAATCCCCCACCCCCACCCCCGCCGCCCGCCCCGACCATCGGCTACACGGCGCCGCCGGCTTTCACCGTAAACACCGCAATTGCTGCATTGACGCCCACGGTCACCGGCGCACCCACGTCCTACACGGTCTCGCCGGCCTTACCCGCAGGCCTCTCGATCAGCGCGACGACCGGGGTTATTTCCGGAACGCCGACGGCGGCTGCCGCACAGACTAACTACCAGGTCACTGCGAGCAACGCCGGCGGTTCCGGAAATGCGACGCTCGCCATTCGCGTCAACGACGTCGCGCCCGACGTCGCCTACCCACGTTCGTGGTACACATTCTCCGTGGGGAGCCCCGCGACCGTCACGCCGAGCAGCACGGCGGGGACCGTTGTGAACTGGTCCATTAACCCGGCGTTGCCGGCGGGCCTGACCATCAACGCGGTGACCGGCGTCATCAACGGCACACCCACCGCCGTCACAGCCTCCAACGCCTTCACGGTGACGGCCACGAACTCGGGCGGTACCGATATTTTCCCGCTCGCCGTCGCGGTAGCCGACAGCGTGCTGCTGAACCTTCAGAGCCGGAACACCGACGAAATCACTCTGTCCGCGAACCGGCTGGTGACCACGGAAAAGGTCTCCGATATCGATGCCACCTGGACAATTTGGGATTCGCAGAACGCCACTGTGACCGCGCAATACCATTCGCGGTACTGCATTTGGGTCTGCGGCCAGCACCAATCCATTGCCGGTAACACCTTGGTTTCGCGCGGGGAAGACAGCTTCATCGTGCGTTCGCTCGTCGATGGTAGCCTGGTCTCGACCATTCCATCGCATACCAACGACATCTCGTGGTGGCGACTTTCCCCCGACGCGGGCTTCATCGCGGAGGGCGACGAAACGGGGCTGCGCGTGTGGTCGCGCGCCGGTGTTGCCTTGATCAACAAGGCCGGAAACTACAAGGCGGCGAACCCATTCCTGTCAAACGGCGTGTTGCGAATCGCGAATGGCCCGTCGGGTGCGCAAATCATCGAAAACTATGCGTTGCCCAATGCCGCGTTGACGCTTTCACCGGCGTTCAACGGCACCTTCCGCAAATGGTTCGTCGATGGCGAGCGATTCATCACCACGCTGAGCTCGGCCGTCTATATTTATTCGAAAGACGCCGTGCAGCTGGACATCGCGGCACCGCCGTCCTTCGACGACATTGGTGGCTATGGAAATTTCTACTGGACAGTTGCCAGTTACCTGCGCGTTTACGAGGTCGGGAATGCCGCTGCCACCGTAACCACTTTCACCACCACGAAAGCCGTGCTCCCCTACCCGGCGCACATCTCGCCGCGTCTCTCCGGCAGCCCTGCGCCTCTGAAATTCGTGGATCTACGCGGCGCGCAGCCCCTGGAGGTAACAGTCACCGTGCCGGCGGACGCGGATTCGATGCACGGAACGCCGGACGGCAGCCTGTGGGCGTACGTTGATCCCGTATACATCGCGCACAACATTCCGGCCGATGGCAGTCCCCCGAAGCAGTTCGGACTGGGCCGGGTAGACAACATCGCTGGTGCCAACGATCGCGCCGCGATCGCCACGGCCGACGGCAAAGTGCGCGTCTACGACCTGAACAACCGGTCGCTGCTCTTCACGCTCACCGCCCTTAATCCCAAACTCGCGATGACGGCGAACGGCGCCACGTTGCTGGTCATGCCGCGCACCGGGACGGACCGCAGCCTGCGCTTCTATTCCTTGCCCTCGGGCACCCTGCTGGCGGAGTGGCCCTACACCAACAGCAACGGCCAACCTTATGTCACCGATTTCAAGGTCGCCCGCTCCGCGGACAAGGTGGCGCTCGACATCCCGACAGTCGGAACAAATACGCGCAATTACGAAGTGCGCCGCTTCGACGGCACCGTCGACTATTCATCGACGCAAATCAACTTCCTGAATCTCTCCGCCGATGGCACCCGCTCGGCGGTATCGACGGGCGACAAGACGCTGACCGCCGCAACTCTCATCTACACGGGAGCGACGCTTTCGGCGGCCTCGGACGGTTACAGCCGGGGCTGGCTCGACTCGAACCGCATGCTTGTGAGCTTTTACAAGCGCGGCGGGGTGATCGCGCCGCCGGTATTCGACGTCATGAAGATCTATGACGGCGGCGGCAACTTCATCGTCAATTCTGGCCTGAAAGAACTCGATGACTTTGATGTCGTGTCCGCGAACTCGATCTACTCCCGACGCGATAATGCGATTTTCGCCGTCGACACCGGGACTGCGCTGTGGACCGCCCCGGCCGGTGAATTCAACGCGGTTCCGAGTGGCTTCTGGCAGCACGGCGCCGTAGCGGGCAACTATGTCGTGTATTCAGCGCTCGACTTCCCGCTAGTGCGGGTCGAGCCGCACTAGCCCACGCGCTCCGTAAGGAAGGGTTGATCGACCGGCAGGGCTGTCTTACGTTGTCATTGTCCGATTGCGGTTGGCCGAGCCAACGCACGTTGTTATAGTGCGCCCCCTTTCGGGGTGGCGGCCTCGGGCATGGCACCCCCGTATAACAACTAAGTAATTGATTTCGTAAGGAGTCCACATGGTTGCCACGACGTGGCTTTGGCTGGCGATCGGCGCCGGCGTCATCGCCGTTTTGTACGGTGTGTTCGCGATGATGGCGATTCTGAAGCTGCCCGCTGGCAATGCCCGCATGCAGGAAATCGCCGCCGCCATTCAGGCCGGCGCCAAGGCGTATCTCAACCGTCAGTACACCACCATCGCCATCGTCGGCGTCGTGTTGTTCGCGATCATCGGTCTGACGCCGCTCGGCTGGTACTCGGCCGGCGGTTTCGCGATCGGCGCGATCCTCTCCGGGCTCGCGGGCTACATCGGCATGAACATCTCGGTGCGCGCCAACGTACGCACGGCCGAGGCAGCCAATAACGGACTCAACGCCGCGTTGCAGGTCGCCTTCAAGGGCGGCGCCATCACCGGCATGCTGGTGGTCGGGCTCGGCCTGCTGGGTGTCGCCGGCTACTACAGCTTCCTCAAGCCGATCATCGGTATCGAACCCGCATTACACGCGCTGGTGGGCCTCGCGTTCGGCGGCTCCCTGATCTCGATCTTCGCGCGACTGGGCGGCGGCATCTTCACCAAGGGCGCCGACGTTGGTGCCGATCTGGTGGGCAAGGTCGAAGCCGGCATCCCCGAAGACGACCCGCGCAACCCGGCGGTCATCGCCGACAACGTCGGTGACAACGTCGGCGACTGCGCCGGCATGGCGGCGGACCTGTTCGAAACCTACGCCGTGACCTTGGTCGCCACGATGTTGCTGGGCGGTCTCGTGATGTCCGGTCTCGGCGAAAACGCGGTGCTCTACCCGCTGGCGCTCGGCGCCGCGTCCATCGTTTCCTCCATCGTCGGCACCTTCTTCGTGAAGACCTCGGAAGGCGGCAAGATCATGAACGCGCTGTACAAGGGCGTGATCGTGTCGGGCCTCATCTCCGCGGCCGCTTTCTGGTTCATCACCGAAAAGCTGATGGCCAATACGGACGCGACGCCGAACCTGCAGATGAACATGTTCTATTGCACGCTGATCGGCCTCGCGCTGACGGCCGCCATGATCGTGATCACCGAGTACTACACGGCGACGGAATACGCGCCGGTACGCAAGGTGGCGGCGGCCTCGCAGACGGGGCACGCAACCAACATCATCGCGGGCCTCGGCGTATCGATGAAATCGACCGCGCTGCCCGTCATCGCGATCTGCTTCGCGATTTTCGGCGCGTACCAGCTGGGTGAAGCCAGCGGCGCAGGTCACGGCCTGTACGGCATCGCGATCGCCGCGACCTCGATGTTGTCGCTGACCGGCATGATCGTGGCGCTCGACGCCTACGGTCCGATCACCGATAACGCCGGCGGCATCGCCGAGATGGCGGGTCTGCCCAAGAAGATCCGCGACATCACCGATCCGCTCGACGCCGTGGGCAACACGACCAAGGCCGTCACCAAGGGTTACGCGATCGGCTCGGCGGGCTTGGCCGCGCTGGTGCTGTTCGCCGACTACACGCACAACCTCGAAACGCACCTGCTGGCCACGGGCCGCGAGATGGTGGCGTTCTCGCTGTCGGATCCGGCGGTGATCATCGGCCTGTTCATCGGCGGCCTGGTGCCCTATCTATTCGGCGCGATGGCGATGGAAGCCGTCGGCCGTGCCGCCGGCGCGGTGGTCACGGAGGTGCGCCGCCAGTTCCGCGAGATCAAGGGGATCATGGAAGGCACCGCGAAGCCTGAGTACGGCACCGCGGTCGACCTGCTCACCAAGGCGGCGATCAAGGAGATGATCATCCCCTCGCTGCTGCCGATCCTGATTCCGGTCGTGGTCGCGTTCGGCCTGAACTGGCTGATGGGCCCCGGCGCCGGCATCAAGGCGCTCGGCGGCCTGCTGATCGGCACCATTGTCACCGGCCTCTTCGTCGCCATTTCCATGTGCACCGGCGGCGGTGCCTGGGACAACGCCAAGAAGTACATCGAGGAAGGCAACTTCGGCGGTAAAGGTTCGGATGCGCACAAGGCGTCGGTGACCGGCGATACCGTCGGCGATCCGTACAAGGACACCGCGGGTCCGGCCATCAACCCGTTGATCAAGATCATCAACATCGTCGCGCTGCTGCTGGTGCCCCTGTTGTAAGAATGGGGTCAGGCCCCTTGGGCCGTTCCTCGTTTCCTAGCAAAAGGGGACGCGCCTGACAGGGCCGTCCCCTTTTTATTTGCATCCGCAATATCGTCCCCAAATTGCCGGTCAGGCAAATATCCAAATCAATTTGAAGGAGCGCGCACCATGACTGACGAAAAATTTGGCGTTCAGAAGTCCGAACAGGAGTGGAAGCAGGAACTGTCGGCCGACCAGTTTCGCGTGCTGCGTGAACACGGCACCGAGCGCGCCGGCACCAGCCCGCTGAATTTCGAGAAGCGCACTGGCGTATTCAACTGCGCCGCCTGTGGGCAGCCATTGTTCGAATCGAGCACCAAGTACGAGAGCGGGTCGGGCTGGCCCAGCTTCTGGAAGCCGCTGCCCGGGGCGGTCGCAACCACCACCGACGCGACACACGGCATGACGCGCGTGGAAGTGCATTGCAAGAATTGCGGCAGCCATCTCGGCCACGTATTCAACGACGGCCCGGCGCCCACCGGAGAGCGTTATTGCATGAACGGAGTATCGCTGAAGTTCGAACCGAAATAGGGGGCAGCCCCCTTTTCCTAGCAAAAGGGGGCTGCCCCCTATCTGCCCTATCTGCGCTTCATCCTCGGCCGCACCATCTCGCCGGTGGATTCGAGCTTGTCGTTGTTGTTAGCCGCTTCCGCCATCGGGCCGGCATTGACCAGCACCGCGCTCACGAGCTTGTTCAACCGGGTGCAATAGGCCGCCACTTCCGGCGTGCCCTGATCCTGGAAATTCTCGAGCGCCTGGGCGATGTCCTGCAAGCGCCGCTCGATGCGTGTATCCATCTTGAGCGTGTGCGTCACGCAGGCGCTGACACAGGCCGTGATCTCGGCGTCGAGCTCGCGGGCCGCCGTGCCCGCGATGCTGAGACCACGCATTTCCGGCGGACAACCCGCCTGCAGATGCTCACGCCACATTTGCGACAGTTGCATCGCGATCGTCTCCCTAGTCGGCTCAGCGGCCGAAATTACCCCAAATTGTTGCGGTCGTCAGGCGCAATTTCTTGCAACATGCCCCGGTCTCCTGAGTAGCGATTGGCGTCAAACCCACAATCGGAACTGCGCTTTCACCAGGGGCCCCTACAAACAACCTCCCCCGTCGCGTAACCGGTTGATTGATCTGGCATCGAAATCTGGAACTGTTTGAATTTTCGGAGGCGACCGTCCGCCCTTTCCTGTGGCGGGAAAGCGATGCCGCCTGACAAACAAGATGGTCTGCCCTACCGAAAAGACCGATTCCAGCCTTATGACCGCAAACCTGGAGACCTCGATGAACCTGCTGTCGAAAACCATGAGCCTTCACGCCAGCTTCGGCAGCGGGCTCGACCGTCTGCGTTCTTTTCTGCTGCTGGGGACCCGCCTCTGGGTCAGCTGGCAGTTCCTCAATTCGGGCTGGCTCAAGCTCACCGCCTGGGATTCCACCCTCGAACTGTTTCGTTACGAATACCAGGTGCCGCTGCTGCCGCCCGTCGCTGCCGCCGTCGCCGGCACCGCGGGCGAGCTGTTCTTCCCCTTGTTGTTAGTGCTGGGGTTGTTAACCCGGGTCGGCGCCGTGGGTCTCTTCGCCGTGAACGCCATGGCCCTTTGCTCGTACTGGCACGTGCTCGGCGGCGAAGGCTTCGAAGCGGCGCGTGGCCAGCACTACCTCTGGGGCTACATGTTGTTGGTGCTCGTCACCTGCGGCGGCGGATTCTTCTCGCTCGACAAACTACTCGAGAGAGCGCGGCGGGCCTGACACCCAGGCGACCGCCGTCCTGCCCCGCCTGGGTGGCGGCCGGTCGTTGCACCGATTGCGGTCAGTCCATGCGCGCCGTGTGGTTGCGAACGCCGAGATGCGCGTTGGCGAGTCGCTCCCCTATACTCAGTGCAACCACAACAACTGTCCCGAGAGCATGTCAGGGGACGACACGACCGAAGCGCTTAAACAGCAACTGTTGCGGGCCGAACGCGAGCTCGAGTATTTGCGCGCGCAGAACCGTTACCTGCGCGCGGAAATTCAGGCGGTTCACGATTTCGACGAGATCATCGGCGCCAGCGCCGGGCTCACCCGCGTGCTCGAAAACGTCAGCCGCGTGGCGCCCACCGATGCCACGGTGCTCATCTCGGGTGAAACCGGCACGGGCAAGGAACTCATCGCGCGCGCGATCCATGCCGCGAGCCGCAGACAGCTCGGCGCGTTGATCAAGCTCGATTGCGCCGCGCTGCGCGACCAGGATGCCCCGCTCGATGCGACCTTCGCACTGGCCCACGGCGGCACGATCTTCCTGGACGAAATCGGCGAGCTCAATCTCGAATCGCAGGCCGAACTACTGCGGGCGCTGCAACGTCAGGAATCCGATCGCGCCGCCCAGGGCCCCGACGGCCGCGTGGATGTCCGCATCGTCGCCGCCACCAACCGGGAGCTGCGCCGCCTGACGCACGATGGGCAGTTCCGCGAAGACCTCTATTACCGGCTCAATGTGTTTCCGGTCGAGCTGCCGCCTCTGCGCGCGCGCGCCGAGGACATCCCCCTGCTGGTGCAGTTCTTCGCGCAGAAATACGCGCCGCGCGCCGGCCGGCGGGTCGACGGCGTCGATCCGGACACGGTCGCCGCACTCACGCAGTATCCCTGGCCGGGCAACGTGCGCGAACTGGAAAACCTGGTCGAACGCGCGCTGCTGCTGAACACCTCGCCGATGCTCAAGATTCCGCCCGAAATGCTGGCGTTGTTCGCGCCGGACGAGCGCGGCGAAATGGCCGCGGCGGCGACCGGGATGCACCGCATGCCGTCCTTCCAGTCCGCGCCGCCGATCGACCTCGAAAACACCGAAAGCACCGGATTGCACCACGTGCAGCGCGAACACATCCTGCGGGTCCTCAACGCCACGCACTGGGTGATCGAGGGCAATTCCGGCGCCGCGCTGAAGTTAGGCATGAAGCCCGCCACCCTGCGGCATCGTATGAAGAAGCTGGGAATTTCCCGCGCGCAGGCGGCTCCCGGCCCCTCTTCGCAGACATAACCGCGCCTTGCCGCAAGGAACCTGACCTCATGGCGAGTGTTGCCGAGCATTACGATCGGGTTCTCTCGCCGGTGTATGCCTGGATGACCGGAGGCGCCGAGGCGGCGCTCGCCGCCGGCAAAGCCGAAATCGAAGATCTGCAGCTCGAACTACCCGCCGGCGCGCTGGCGGTCGACCTCGGCGCCGGCTTCGGCATGCACGCCATCCCGCTCGCGCGGATGGGCGCGCGCGTGGTCGCCGTGGACAGCTCGGCGGTGTTGTTAGACGAGCTCACGCGGCTGGCCGGCGACCTCGCGATCAAGACCATAAACGACGACCTGTTGTCGTTCCGTTCGCACGTCAGCGAAAAGCCCAGCGTCATCTTTTGCATGGGCGACACGTTGACTCATTTACCCGAGCACACTCACGTCGATTTCCTGGTCCAGGAAGTGGTCGAATCCCTCGCGCGCGGCGGACGCTTCGTGCTCTCGTTTCGCGACTACAGCGAACCGCTGCTCGATGAAAAGCGCTTCATCCCCGTACGCAGCGACGAGCGCCGCATCCTCACGTGTTTCCTCGAATACGAAGAAGACAATGTCGTGGTGCACGACATCCTGCACGAGCGCCAGGGTGATGCCTGGGAAACCAAGGTCAGCAGTTATCGCAAACTGCGGCTGACGCCCGACCGGGTGATCTCGAGCCTCGAATCGTTCGGCTTCGAAACGCGCCGTGAACAAGGCGCGCGCGGCATGGTGCGGCTGATCGGTGAGATCGATTGAAGAGGTACTAGTCCTACACGGCCGCCGGTCTTGCCCCGCTGATGAGCCCCGTGTGGCGCCGGTAATCTCGCGCCACATGCGTACGATCCCGATTCCACTCGTCCTGGGCGCAGCCCTCGCACTGCTCGCCGCGGGCGCCGTGTTTTTCCGGCGCCACCGCTCCGTGCCCGGCTGGGCCGCGACGCTTTCGGGCTACGCACTCGTCGGTGGCCTCGCGTTTGCGTATCTCACCGGACGATTCGGGCCGGAACGCCCGTGGTACGACGCGCCATCCTTCTATTTGTCCGCGGCCATCTTGTTGGCAGGCGCGGTCTGGTGGCTGCGGCGGCCCGCGCCCAACCTGCTGCGGTTTGGACTGCCGCTGGCGATCATCGCGGTGGCGGGCGGCGCGCTCGTGCTCAAACGCGCACTGGGCAGCTCCGCACCGCTCGCCATGTCCATGCCGACGATGAGCCGGGCCGCGCCCGCGCTCACCTACTTCGGCACCGACGGCAAACTACACGCCTTGTCCGATCTCAAGGGCAAAGTCGTGTTGCTCAACTTCTGGGCGACCTGGTGCACGCCATGCCGGCGCGAGATGCCGATGTTGTCGAAGTTGCAGAACGTGCATGCCGAGGATGGATTCGTCGTGTTGTACGTCTCGCTCGAAGATCCGCCGGTGCTGGCCGACTTCCTGCGCACCCATCGCTTCGATGGGGTTCAAGGGCGATTGGCGGAGGCCGCGCCGTTCTACAACGCCGGCAAGTTCTACCCTCTCAGTTACCTGATAAGCCGCGATGGCCGCGTGGAAAAACGCTGGAGCGGCCGCCCGACGGAGGCCTGGATCGATTCGGCGATCCGCGAGGAATTGAGGGCTGAGCCTGGGTGAGTGAGGTTGTGGACGCTCGCGGGTGCGGATCGCGCGCGCTGCACGCCGGTTCCTCCCTTCAGTCTCGAGCATGCTGCTTGAGAGATGGCCGGCGCGCGTAGAGCGACGTTCGGCAACGATTAGTTAGAGCGGAAGTTGGGTGGTGAGGCGACAACCATGGCGCGCCTTCGTGCCTCCCGCTTGATG
>Ga0307513_10011219_pt1 | contig 11157 bp, 12 predicted proteins | sample 15_EM_MG_FD_202174 | JGI IMG/M metagenome (GOLD analysis project Ga0307513, IMG submission 202174) | Populus trichocarpa ectomycorrhiza microbial communities from riparian zone in the Pacific Northwest, United States - 15_EM | ecosystem: Host-associated > Plants > Roots > Unclassified | place... | reverse complement strand
TCCCCTCACCCACTACGTCTCCTAAATATCACAGGCAAAGACACAATTTCGCTAGCGAGGGGGGAACAAGACCGACATACCCGATTGCCTCTACACGATGAACGTCGAGTGGATACGACAAATTGAGCGGACGTCGCCGCCCAAAATGGCGGTTACTCGTACCTGCGGCGATCTTGATGTTCCTTCTACTGACTAAAACAGTGCTCCAGTCATCAATAGTCATTCAACAGTCATGCTTTAGTCGTACCTGCATGGATTTTGACTAGGTTTTGACTAATGTAAAAATCTCATTTTACTGAGCTTCACAATTCACACACCGCATGTTCGTGTTTCGAAAACCCGGCGCTTGGGACATTCGCTCTTGATGAAGGCGAAATGGGAATCTGCTTGACAGCCGCGAGATTTAACCATTCGTGCTCCCCAAATGCCAGTCACACACTCAACACCAACACGGGAGAACTACAACTTTACGCTTTGGGTGCCATTCCCGCTGGAGAGGAGATATTTGTCACGTATGTGGCAAGCCAGAGTATATACGGCAACCCACGTCGGAGACAGGACCTACTACGTGCTTGAGACCATTCTACCTGCGCCTGTTCCGTTTGCTCTCTCCCTCCAGCCGAGTCCAAGGCAAGTGATACCAGACGGATAAAGCTTACTGAACTCTGGGAAAGGATTGGCCGCTTCACTTCGATAGAGAGTCTTCGGGGTTTAAACGCGATCGTTGAGGGCATTCAATTACTCAAGGAGGAAGGATACTTAGCTGACGCAGACAATCCTTCGAACGATGCTGGGGTTTTTTGTGCATACCACTCGCGGCCAAGTACTGGACACATCTTACATATCAGATAAGAGTTGCGTAATATGGAATGGATAGCCCGAGAGTTGCAGAGGCGCATGAGCTGTATCTGGACCCAAAATTGTTTCCGATGGCGGGAGAAGGACCTCGTATGAAATTCATTGACGTTCGAGTGTAAACCCGAGCTATACATACATGTGCTGGTCAATCTTCACTACTCCTCGGGTTGGGGGTCGACTTGGGCAATAATTAGGGATAGGTTCTGGCAGCGACGTGAATATCGATATTCGAATCGGCGTTATATCCTGATCTTATCTCCCAATTAACCTACCGTCTAGCCAAGAATTGGTTAACCACGTTCCTAATTGTCTCGCGGAAGGGGGGAATTCTGGTATGAGATAGGGTCAGCGAGCTCTGGCGAACCGCCATTTTATCATTGGTTTACGGCAAGACAGTTGAGATCCCGTCATTAATATTGGATGGAACTGTTGACGATCGATGAAAAGAAAGCTGAAATTATTACAGTTGAGCATCGATTACGTACAACAAACAAGAAAATTGGAACAACGTCGCGATGGATCACCCATCCTTACGTAGCATATCGGGTAAAAATGAGTCGAGTATGAGCGTTCAAAGCTCCATGGAGAATATGGGAAAGTAGGCGTTAGATCGGATCAGATGAAATTATTGATAGGATGGCGGGAGCCAGGCAAGATTCCAGGAATATGTTGATTCATACATGAAGAGGCAAGACGCTGAAAAAAAGAAGCAGAAGTCCTGCTACTTAAGCCTCAACTAATCTTCCTGCAAATCCGTCTCCTCGCCTTGCCGCCTTTATGCCTCGGATAAGCACAAATACAAGCATCAAGGTCACCAGCACCCTGATTAACCGCGACCGACATGTGAGCATTAGAATATCAAAGGTTAGAACGGGATCACAACGCACAAAACAAGCCACGCGAATCCTTCCAGTGCGTTAAGTTGACTACAATAGACGAAGTATGTTTGATTGTGGCAGTTTAGCGCGCCGCCTAGCGTTTGGGTAATCGCAGCGGCAGCTGCCAACCAGAGAATCCATGTGGGAAAGAGGCTATAAATAATATTTCGCATGAAATTTTGGTTGGGAAAAAACACAATTAAGCGATTTAGATGACAGGTGGAATGAGATAGAACGCACAAAAAGAAATGTGAAGCCACACTGACGAAGACGCTACTTGCCGCCACGAAAAATCCCACCAAATACACCGTCCCAAAGACGATTGTCCAGATCGACATGAAGAGCAGGTAGCGTACCTGGGCACGGGTACTTGAGGTTGGAAAGTTATGGTTTGTGTTGTATTTGGCCGTTATCCAGGCGGCTATACACAGCTCGATCACAGAGACGATGAGGAGAATACCGAACGCAACTAGATTTTGAAAGGTGGAGATTACTTGGAGCGCCGCAAAAAGGGGAATTCGAGAAAACATACTGGGGTGACCCATTCGAACGATAGAATTCATGGTATACATAATGTTCGTTTAATCGTTGAATTTAAGTTCCAAGTTACTAAGTTCCTGTAATGAACGAGAACATATGGGAGGGGCAGTGGGGAACAGCGAGTGAAATTTCGTGGTAAGAAAGCAAAAAGAATCTCATCAGCATAAGAAAACATTGCGGTGCGATATCATCTTACAAGGGAGATGATGCTGTACCTCCCGATTCGTGAGTGATTGTCCATATTCCATGTCGTTGTATAGTGTCGCTTCAGTGGCCGGCGCTTTTGTATATCTATGGGCAATTCGCAGAATTGGAGAAACAGAAGAAACTCGTCAGTATCACGTAGAGGGAAAGTTGTTCGTGCCCACCTCGGCTCCTTTATAACAACACTGGGTAATGTGAATCGTCAAATTCGTTGAATTTGGGTATGGCAGAGAAATATGGGAATTTGGGGTTTATTTCTGGATGAGGAGAGAGGTGATGAAAACTGGGGAACGTGGTTCGACTTGAGGAATTGCCAAATTCAGAAGCAACATGACGTCAGCGACATAGCCACATATCACCGTCCATGAGGAGTTCTCCCCAAGCCAACCCAGACTCCAGCTTCCGATGGCCAAACCCACGGAGAATGTATCCCTTAGTACATAGGCGTCGCTCGACATAGGCCGCCGGCCCAACGAGCATAATGGTTGCATAATGGGAAAAAAAAAAAAAAAAAATGTATCCCTTAGCAACTCACTCTCAGGGTACGATCACTTCTTACTAAGATTCAACATTTGAAGCAAATTTGAAGGTACTTATTAGCAGTGCGTGTACAACGACAGGTCGGCTAACCGGGCCGGAACATGGAAATGCAACCGTACCTATGTACTTGCTATGTACGATATCCAACAACCTTCCCAGCTTCGCTCATCGTAACGTTCAGATACACCAAAAGCATCTTGAACATATATCCAGAGTGCCACACTCACTCTTGCCAAATACATTCAATGAGTCATAGGGGGAATGGCAGAAGTTGGGGCTTGCTAGTCGATTTGGGCCTAGGGGCACGATAGGTGGAGTTGGGGTTCCATTCCCAATTGCTTTAGTCTGTCGATTCTAAATGTGCATAACGTGCAGTCGTCGTAACATTGTACTGGATTGCTTCGATTTGTACTTCCCATAAGTGAAAATCTTTAACACAACCAGATGATCCATCGAGTCTGGAAGCATCTTCGGCCTGCATCCTAGCATGAACAGCATGACCATCTCTCATATTCCGGGACTAGAAGTTCGATATTCAAAATAGGTAAACTAGGTCGGATGTGCCTTATCCTCTGTGATAGTGATCTCGATGTGTCGCTCGTCGTTCGTCCACAGTAATACCCGCCAGTTTTCTGTTCCATTCCAAATTAAAGGGGTCAGTACGCGTGTTGGGTTAAGATAATTGATATAACACTGACCTAATTAAACACAGGCCCACTTCTCCTCATAATGACATCCTATTCGCCAACATCATCGTCTCCCAGCCTCCGCCCACTCCTCGAACATTCAAGTTGCAGCCGTTGTTTGTCGGCCTGCCTGCCTCTTCCACACCGAGCGGCTGTCTGGTGAGATTCGGAATGTCAGGTTATGCACAATATCTCGTCGCACATAACATTTTCACGGGCAATCGGCCCTAATCGCATTTCCCATCCATCCATCCGTTCGACGTTAGGGAGTGAGGTGCGCAGACGCTACCGGAGGGAAGCAATACTGACCATGTACGCAACTTCCCACTGCCGCCCTTCACCACGAATTTGATGATATATTCCGCACATCTCCCATCCTGATCTAAACTCTTGTCTCTCCGATTCGTCTTCGGGCCTTTATCGTATCAACTTGACGCGGCACAGAGTCCACATCTGGTATCTGACGTCTTCGCAGGTAGGAAGGGTGAAGTATTGGTTCGTAGGCGTAGGCCGTGGTAAGAGAGCAAGTGATTCTGTTCGAGCTGGTCATCGTCGAAGTTAAATGCCGATCAGCTGGCCTTCCTGGCTGTACGTAGCCGTGAGATCGCCAAAGGTTAGAAGGGGTGGGTATGTTGGTCTTGTTCATCCTCGTTCTCCTGCGCAACGTGTCATCCTCCTCTTCTTCGTTGCGCAACGAATTATCAACATCGTAGACATCATAATAGCTCGCATCGAATCGTTGGTCAGATTCTAGAAGGGCACCAGAGCAGTAAGAGCAAGAGAGTGGGTACTGTTGTTGGTAAACGACGAGCAGCGGCGATTCTTGCGTTAGGATGAAGGAGATTAAACGTGGATAGTCGGCGAGTCAATGGAAATAGGGCATCTTCGTCCTCGCTGAGTCGTTGTAGGGTAATGGCCAGCGAGTGTCACGGGCAATATGGGCAATAGAAGAAAAAAAATAAAAAGTTGAGTGTCATTGAGATGCCTGACCCTCCCATAAGCGTGTCTTTCTGATCTTCTATCACGCTGGATTTGGTCTTCGCGGCGTCTATTCGAAGCGTCGGACGAGATAAGACGATAGATGAAAAATATAAAGGTTTCTGAGTTCAGAATCTGCCAATGCGGAATGAAAGAACGACGTGGTATTGTAGACATACATACACACAAAACACCCAGAGCAGTCGATACCCCAAGCCTCATCAAGCAGTGTCACCATAAACAGAGCGGTACCAGGCAATGACTTCGAGTATAGGGACTCGGGACAATAGTCCGTGGCGGCGGATGTCTATGTAAAGGAGAGATCCGGCAAAATACTAGTAGATTAACCTTGGAAAACCGAAAATTAAAAAAAAAAAAATACCTATCGAATACCCATCGAATACCACCTACAAGTGATACCGTGAAATATGTCAAACTCGATGCTTGTGCACGATACTTGTGAGAGGCCTGGATGCGAGCGGGTGGGTATGCAGCCGTTGAAGGCAGGCGCAGGTTAGAGTCATCAAAATGGGACTGGATCTAGCACCACCCAATGGTAATCCTGTACGGTAGGGCGTGTGGGAAGTCCACCTTGTTCCGCCTCGTCACCTCGATAACGATTATGGTTTTATGTAGGAATGTAAATCATGTAGTCAGTGAGAAGATCGAGTAGGTGGAACAGATAATTCACGGACCATATGAGGGTGCTTGGTTGGCTCAACCGTCTCTATTCGTCTGCTCCTCCCAATGCGGCGTTACTGATGTTGTTGAAGCGGTGTTGAACACGCCAATAAAGATCGCAGTGTACGAGATGCGAGACCGCGCACAAGTACTCAGGCCGTCCTCGTTAACCTCGACACGATGGAGGGGATGATTTGAGCTCGGGTAAAACACTAACCCACTTTTCCTCGTCTGATACCTCACACGAACCTTTTACTCTGCCTCCCCCCCTCGAATACTCAAGTAGCTTCATCGCGTACATCCCAACCACAGGTAAGCATCGTATTCATAGGCAGACGCTAGTTGTCGTTGGAATGATACGGAATGTATTATGAGGCCGCCGGTAGTATCGCAATGAATATCGCCATTCGAGTCGGCGTTTTATCTCGATCATATTAGCCATTCGTCCTTCTGCCCAGCCGGTATGTATTGCTGAAATCCACACGAAAAACGATTGTGCGAATATAGGCTGTCGCCCGTCCCACGGAATGGAGGGCGAAACAGGATGATAATTGGCGGGCACGCTGCTCTATTTGTAGTTCTAGTCTCCTCAGCACTGGGATAGAAAGGAGGGATCCACTGTGGCTAGGATAACATACGTGTATGTACATTAGCGCTCTGATGAGTCGCAGTGTTGCTGTTCCAGTTTCTTCGTGTCAATGAGCACTAGTATATAATGTGCTGCCCCTATTGGAGATGTGTGAGGATAATGTAGCCAACATGAAAGTAAGACTGACCACGTACGCACCACCCCACTACCGCTCTCCATTATAACATATTCCTCTGTGCATCCATCCCTCTTATTCACGTCAAGACCTCCCGTCATTGTCGTACACAATCATGACGATCGACAAGGTTCACGGACCGCGAGTAGGCCTTCGGGTGGGTTGGCAGCCATTGCAGGCAGGCAAGCGCGTGTTAGACCGCATGAAGTATAAGGTACTTCGATTAGCCGAGTGTCCATCGCAGCCCCGTTGGTCATATAGAAGGGCGGCTTCGTTCCCCCCTCGTTAACGACATGGTCAGTCAAGAGACGGGGTGAATTGACGCATATTTATATGGAGATCTAGACGCCACGTACGGCCTTTACTGTACCGATAGTGGATTCACGCGAAGGTAACCGAACGGGGCAGGTGGGGGGATCCCGATGCTCGATGAAAAAGGGGGGTCAAACACGTGTGGACCTATCGAACCAGACTTCGGTATCAAGCCTAATCGACAGGAATTTGGAAACTCACCTAGGATGAGGATCTGAGATGGGTGGGGTCGCTGTCGCTGTCTCTTGTGTCGCTGTTGATGATGTTATTGTTGACGTTATAGATGTAGACAGGTAAAGAACGAAGAAATCAAAAATACGTACATCTTTATCACATACCGACCTCATCCCATTCTCTCGTGATCATTTGCATCCTCCCGCTGCACTCTGAACACCAGCATCAACCAACGACTGCGCCGTCTCACCATCAGCCATGGAAGTGCCTAGAAAGCAGAGGGTTCCACAAGCTTTCGGTGCTACGAAGAATAGAGAATTAAGATAGGAAGGAACGAGGAATGAAAGAGAAGGGACGCGGAGATAAATGAACCGGGCACGTTGACATGATTGTTCTCGTTCAAAATGGAAAGCTCGACCGGATAGAAAATAAAAAGGATCAGAGAACGATGGGTACCCGAGTAGTATTCGCATTGAGGGTTGGGGGGAGCGAGCAAGGATGCGAAGAATGGATGGACAGGAGAAACGAAATAAGAACAGGACGAATAACGTACCTTGATCCTTGTATTCACTACCGCTGCTCTCCATGTTACCTGCCATCGGATCCAAGGCTGGAGAATGGAATTGTATTAACATCAAGAACAAGCCTCCTTGAACGAGAGCACGAATGGATCGAAAACGAACAAAACACTCCTTTCTCCTTTTCGACGACAGACTGAGGGCAGTGGTCTGTCCCAGTAAAGGTGACTTCAGCGGCGTAAACATGTTCTGGATTTGCGCTGTCGGCGGTATAGTAGGGAGAGACAGCACCCATGCATCAATAGAGGACGGTGGTGTGCTCTTATTCAAACGAGAGCCGGTGTAGACGGGCAGTCGTTCTGTTATGGAGAGGAGAGGGATTGATAGACGACGATGGGAATGGTTGGGCGCGCTGTGAAGTGGTGGCAATAGAAGCCCAGCCACGACGTCTAGAATCAAACGAGTCAGCGATGTGAAAAACTCAAGCCACCCACATTCGTGTCTGTCACACTCTCAGGCATATCACCATCCCAAACCCACATCGGGTGCCCCCCACGATAAAGGGAAGCCGAACTACGAATTCGTGCACTTTGCTGACAGGGAATCCTGTTCCGGCGCTGCAAACACGATAGACGCTGGCAGCGGGTGTGCTAGTCTTGACGAACGACGGAGAACGCCATATACGTTGTAGGCATGTGCTGGTGATGGATCTATTGGTCGACGAACTCATGGATGGTGGTGGCTCGCCATCAACTCGCTGAACATCACGTGCATGTTCGTCATACGCAATCAAGCAAGTATCCAAACGTAGCAAAAACGTAGCTACAATATATTCTATATTCTATATCCAAATCTGACTGTTTCTAACAGGTCCTGTAACATTACAAACTCATAGACAATCATTGCTTAATTAAATCTGGTTGTCTACACTTTATGTGAGACTGAGACGCAGATTTAGACCCTATGAGACTGACGAAAACAGTGAGCCTTCGTCTCATCATCTCTTTATTTCCTTCCACAACAATGATGCAGTAAGTCCGAGTGTCCGAATGAATTTTCAAACATCATAACGTTTTTCAGATCCTTCCCAAGTAACTCAAAAGCCCACAATCCGCCGATCCGGTTCTCCAGAATCGGGAGAGGTACCTTTGCGACTGTATACATGAATACAGCAGTACGTATTACTTACTCGCCACCAAAGGTTTCTCCTCCTAACTAAAATATATATCTCAGACACCCGACGTATACAAGAAATGCCGATCTATCGACAGCTGCGCTGCACTAGCCGAAGAATATCGCCATCTGAAACTCATAAGCGATGCTATTCAAGCCTCTGGCAATCAAATTTTGTCCCCCACTCCTAATGAGTTCCATGACCACGACGATGTTGCCGTCTGGGACGATCCTTTCTTCCGTTTTCCAGAATGTGATGCCACGAAAACCTGTGTATACTCCATGACTCGCATCTACACCTTGCCAGGAGTTCTGGAAGAAAAGCTGGTTGACCTATTCTGGCCGCCCAACCTGAAAGAAAAAGGTCACAACTTCGTTCGACGGGGAAACCATCTAGCTCCTCTCCTTCTTGGACGTCCCGAACTCGACGTCAATCAAGTCTCCGAAGCTCAAAGATTCTCCAATACGTACAACTTCCATTTGACCTGTGGGCGCGCGGAACAGCTCGGCATCGACACCGCGCTGCTGTCAGCGGAGATGGGGCGGATGCTAGCCCAGTTTCACATGACGGCCAGGAACGACGCTCGCGGTATCAAGGTCGTCCTCGGCGCCAACATCACTGACGATCTTAATCCCCAGACACGGCGAGAGCACCGTGCCTGGGTCATGGATTTCGACCAAGTCAGAGAATTCGATTTCACCGAGGAGCAAATTCCTTTGCTCGTCGACGGGTTCTTCACGAACGAAGCATATTTCCCTCGCGCAAGGCCTGCCGACCCTCATTATAACGTGTTTTCAAAAGCTTACGTTGAGGAATGCGGTAAGGTTGGAGAATTGGCAGGGCGGCTAGGTTGCAAGTTCGTAGTCGAGTTGGAGGCCGAGCAAGCCCGCCAAGACGCCAATAGAGTCTGGGTATAGGAGAAAATGATAATAGACTTCAAGTTATCTCCTCCTTTCTCTTTTTTTTTTCTTTCTTCCGCCATCCTTCGTTCCACATTCCTATATCATCTCATTCCCGTCTAATTTGAACCACACATTTACCATAAATTACATTATAATTTATACACACATATCATCTTTATTGGTAATAGTTTATTTCCATATTTACATCCATCATACGCGCACGCATCACCTCATCAGGAAAAACCTCAATTGCTGATTTGTGGAAATAAGTTTGGATCAGCCTCAGTAAGTAGGGAGTGAGCTAATTTTGACTGACCTACCAAAATCAGCTCAAGTCAGTGATACATCAGCCAACAGTCAGCAGACTGGTCACTTATTCAATACTTATTCTCATTCATTATTCACTGACCTCTCGCAAATCGAACTGCACATGGAGACCCATAGGAAGTAGTCAAATAAAAAGAATTCAAGAAATATTCGAGTACAAAAAACACGATAACAAGGGCTAAGTGATGATAGATGTGGTAAGAGGCGAGGTGAGAGAGGGAACTGGTGACAACAACCTTGAGACATGTTAAATGTGCTGGAAATGGTGTGTAAGAACTCGCCTTCATGGGAGCCCGGGTCGTCAAAGGACCCAGAGCGAGCAGCATAACGGTTATGCGAGACGGCAAACCCTTTGGATGAAGCAATGTAACCGTTGTTCTCCATTGAAGGTCCTCAAAGAGAGTCGAGAGCTTCAGCCTTCAACGATCTCCGACAACGGAGGATTCCCCAGCACCACGGGAGGAAGTGGGCTGACGACGGTGAACAAGAAATGTGGGTTGGCTTCGAATAAAGTTTTCAGTCAGTTACAATCATTTGCCATTGAAACTGATACTCGCCACTTCTACTTGTTAGCCCATCACCGACGCCGCCAAAACTCCACCAACCTGCCCACCCGTCGGCTTCCATCACTCCCACAAGTCGGCATCCAACGAGGGCCGCGTGCAACGAGACGGCCGCTGTTAACAGTGAGACCCCGAGCCGCAGTGACGACAGTAAAAAAGGGCATAAGCGTTGTCGACGGCTGCATCATCAGTGGTGAAGGAGGTGCGGTTGCTCAACTGGAGCGCCAACGGCGGTGAAAAGGTGGCGGAGGAGCAGGGCACATCGGTAAAGATGGTGGGGCTGCGAAGTGCGGCAGCGACATTAGGGGTAGGGGTTAATCTTCGTGATCATCGTCATTGTTGTTGTTGTTGTCGTTGCATTGTCACGATGGGGGTAGTTGTCGCGTCGTCATCGCACTTCAGTGGTGGTTGCCGCGTAATCATCGAGACCGGTCATTGTTGTCGTGGGGTCTCCTGCCTCCCACATCCCTTCTGTCGAGCAAGAATGAACCAGCCCACATCCCTCTGAGAGGGGAGGGGCACGTGTGGGTGGGGCGGTGGTCATAGCAAGGGTGGTGGTGGGGGGGCACCTGGTGTCCAGTTGGGATGTCAGCATTCTGGGGTGGGCGTAGCGGCTTGGGGTACTCACCTCAGTCCTCACCATCGGCTCGCAATGGGTACTCCCTTCTCGTCATGGAATTGCGTTGATACCGTTTCCACAGCGCTCGCAATCCTGGTGGTGCTCATTGACTTCGAGACTGAATGGCCGCGTCCTATTCATGGTGGTGTTTGTCAGGATGCGTGGGTGGTCATGGTCATGGAATGCGTAGGGAGTGGTGGTTGCGGAACGGCAGTAGATCGTTGAGAAATGTCCAAGTCAGTTCAAGCTCCGCCACACGTGACGTTGTTGATGGTTGAACTGTGAGAAATCAACAGAACTCAACTTGATCTCTGTGGCAGAAGTGACCGTCGTGACGGTTAGTGACGACGATGGTAGTGCTGACACAAAGAGGAACTCAAGATGACGGGGGTCAACTATGTAGAATTCGCTCTAGGACTAGGTACTGGTGGTAGCCTTA
>Ga0307513_10011218_pt1 | contig 11157 bp, 8 predicted proteins | sample 15_EM_MG_FD_202174 | JGI IMG/M metagenome (GOLD analysis project Ga0307513, IMG submission 202174) | Populus trichocarpa ectomycorrhiza microbial communities from riparian zone in the Pacific Northwest, United States - 15_EM | ecosystem: Host-associated > Plants > Roots > Unclassified | place... | reverse complement strand
TCGCCGTCTCAGGAAGAGGTGGTACAGTAAGAACTTTGGCTATTCGCCATATCGGTTAGGTTGCAAATCTCGGGATTCAGAGACAAAGTTTCTTGAGATGGATGAATACTTTCCTGACATGGTATAGCCTGAGTGCTTTGGCCTTGTTTGATCTTCTCAGCTTTCCAAAATAAACCTATCTTGGGCTAATGACTCGATCTCCAGAAATCCTGAGACGGCGAATCGCAAAAGTTTTTACGGTATGGTACAGGAGATTTCTTCCATCCGGTGCCTGCATCTGTGCGTGGCAGATGGGGCAGGTGGGTGGGTGTTGAGTGTCTCAGGACAGGGGTTCGCTAGTGTCAGGTACCAAACACGGAATCGAGCAACCAACCAGCCACCAGAGACATGGAGAGACACAACGAGAGGCAAGGGAAAGCTTCCATTTGACAGGAGTGGCCCTGCTTTGCCTTGATTGAAAGTGATGTGATATGATGATGATGGTGGTGGTGGTGATAGGCTGGAAAGCGCACTACTCAATTACGGATACCGGTACTACTTGCAGTATCCGGGAGAAGGGGAAGAGGGGGGGTTTTGTTTGTGCCAGATTCGACAAGGAGGGTACAGTACTTTGTCTTCCTTCATTTTTTTTGTTAGTCCATCTGTTCGGTGTTCACCCCTTTTAACCTTTTTGCTACTTGCACTTACTATGCCTGTGCCCGAGCACCTGTACCAGCGCATCACGGGCGCATCTCGCCTCGATTCTTGTGAAAGGGAGCTCGCTTGCTCGGTGGTGTTGTACTTGTAACGGTTATCATCATACGCGAGTGTCCCGCCAGCCTCTCTTGCCTCTTGCTCGTTCTCGCACTTTGATTGATGGATTGCCCATGTTGCTGGACTCATGCCCGTACCATGCTGTCCCTGCTTTACTGTGCCGAATCATATCGTGGTCAGCTCGGGTCGACAGGGCAATCTTGGGCTTGCCACGAATGGATAAAAGCTGTGCTCGAGTACAGTAGAATACAGCACTCTGTACAAATATGATACTCGCCCCAAGCAAGAAAGTACCCGAGAGCAGGGATTCGCAAGCTATATGGTAAAAATGTGCGTGTATTTGAGCGCTAATACCGGGACAAAATATACCCCTATTTTCGGCTACTGTATACTTCTCGCCTGGGGCAGGCATCACCACCAGGACTTGTCCCCAGTGCTTGCATAAGCTGGCTCTGCTCTGCTTGCCTTTGCCTTGCCATACCCTGCTCTGTCTTTCCTTTCCTCCCCTTCCCTCCCCCTTGTCCCTCCTCCTCTGTTTCTTGGGTTTGTCCGTGTCTCCTTTGTGATTGCTGCTGTGCTTTGCTTTGCTTTTTTGTCGGTATTTTCCTCTTCCTCCCATCTTCTTCTTCCCCCATTCCTTTCTTGGGGTTGTTTGAGCATACATTTCATCATCTAGGACAGCAAACAATACCGCCACGGGCAAAGCTGTACAGTAATTGTGTGATTGCGTGTGAAAAGGGAAAAAAAGAGAAAAAAAGAGAAAAAAAAAGTGTTGGATCCGCTTTTCTACGAATCCCCATATCCATACCCCCTTCTCACTTGCTCCCCTCGCCCTGGTCAGGCTGTCAGCGCCCACCACCCATCTGTGTCGTACCTCTCACTCGCATCTGTCCTGCCCTGTCCCTCCTGTCCCTCCTGCAACTGCCGCCGTGTCCTCCAATCCCACACACCCACTCCCTTTCAACCCCCCGCCATTTCTCCCATTGCGCTCTTTTCCCTTCCCATCGAGGCTGGACCCTAACTTCTCCTGTTGTCCGACTCTTTCCCTTCTCCCTCAAAGCAGGCTCTTGATCGCTGCAAAAGTATACGATTTGTCCTCCATAGGCGTAGTGAGCCACCAGAGGAGAGCGTGATTCAACTATTCTCTGGTTTGCAAATACCTTCCCTGAAGATTCCATTTTAATTACTGTTCAAGATTTTGGAAGCTAACATGGCAGATCTTGATGAGGTTACAGACCAATGGGGCGATCGTAAAGATCCAATATTTGTCAGCCGTTCGTGAACATACCCTCGGTCTCGAGTCGATCATTAGCTAGCTGCCTGGAATTGGGACTTAGCAGTACAAGTTTATTCTGAGGAGAGCACATGCCATCGAGAGAGGCAGGCCCCTCTACCATTCCCTTCGCTGGCGCTTTTTCCTCCCGTCGGTCCTTCTCGATAAATCAGTTTAGAGCGACAGTCAACAGGACAAAAAACAAGGACCAGATCGTTTGGATTGATTTGGAATCTTCACATTGTTAGCGAACGGCCTATAACGAACGGAATCATTCACTTTATTTATTTTTATTCTTTTTGCGCGGTGCGCTGATTTTCGAAGAAAGAAAAAGGCCTGAAATCAGTTGGATCATGTCGGTTCCTACACCCGAGAAGCCTTTAGGCAATCATTGCTCTGTGATTTTCAACGGAACTCTATACACTTACTCTGCCACGGCGTTTCAATCATTGCACTTGGCAAAGGGTGAAAAATGGCAGGTGTTGCCTTCAGGTGTTGGCACTTCTGGGGCGGAATGTGTTCATGCTCACCGTAATACCCCTCAAGAAGCCCTGTATGTTGTTGGCGGTACGACGTCCGATCCATCAACTGTTCCGGAGACTGGCTTTGGCGGGGTGCAACGTTGGTCGTTCATCGATAAGAAATGGGAAAACATCGCTTTGCCAACGCCTGTAGCTTTCAACCTGACTAACCATGGCGCCACCTATCTGGAAACTAGTCAGCAACTTATCATCTTCTCCGGGGCAAAATGGCCGGATACTTCCACACCCTCGGCGAACACTTACCTGATCAAGACTTCGGCACCGTTTGAGATAACCTCCATCCCGGCTGCGGATCCATTACTGGCGCCTTTGGTTCTGCCGTGGGAGAAGAGTGGGGCTTTGGTAGTTGGTGGAGATTTGGCCAACACAAACTTGAAGGTGTTTGATATCGATGGGGGGTGGAAGAATCTGGGCGTGAGGTTGAAGGAGGGATTTCCTGCAAAAGGGAAGGCTGCTGTGAGCTTGATGGACGGGGACGATGGGAGTAGGATGCTGCTGGTTTTTGATATGACGACTGCTCCGCCAAATGTCACTCTCACAAAGGTAAAGGAGCCAACTGGCAGTTCCGGCAATAAGCACAGGAGGCAAGAATCACCGACTCAGACCCAAACCTCCTCAGCCCCGGCCCCTTCGACAACATCTCTAACCCAGGAAAATTGGCCTACATATAATGGATCGTCCGCCCCGGGATCAACAAGGGACGGGTTTTCTTTGGCTTACGAAGGGGACGTGGTGGTCATAAGTGGAGGAGGGGATGCCGGAGACCCGGTGGCTGTGTTCAACTCGAGATCAAATACCTGGGTGAATACGACGGAATTATTCGCTGGTCAGTCGTCCATCTCAGTGTCGAGTGCTACCTCGTCACAACCCGTCACGGGTCTGAATCAACCAACGCCGCAAGTATCACCAATTGTCACTCCAACATCCACAGTATCAACAGAGGCCTCACCGGGCAGCGGTGGCGCCAAGCTATCCACCATACAACTCCTATTCGTAGTCCTCGGCTCCATCCTCGGGGCAGTCCTAATTCTCGCCATCACCCTCATCTTTTTGAAACGGCGAAAGAGACAAGAGGCCCACCGTCAAGCTGGCCACGAACGTCGTGCTAGTGGCGCGACACGCATGTCCTTCCAAGACCGTGGCACCTCGTTCATTCGGGAAGCCGACGGCCCCCTCCCTTCACCCCGGCGCGGGATCCTAGGGCGTAGTAACTCCAACAGCTGGGCGCACGTAGAAAAGCAAGCCCTCAGCACCTCGCCATCATCCAGCACACGAGCCCTGACCAGGGATGGAGGACCAGCAGTTCATGCAGTGGGTGGCATTGGAATAGTCGTCAGCGGACAAAACACCCCACAGCTGTCAACTGCTAAGAATAACAGAACAATGGACCGAACCCCAAGCTTAAACTACGACAAAGGGCGCGGCTCGGGCTGGAGCGAGTGGTTTTCCGGCTCGAATGCTACAACGAACCTAGTCACGCTCCCGCAAAGAACATACTCCACCGCCCGCTCATCCGCCTACACTGATGCCACAACAACAGGCTACCCACCTCCGCAGGGCCTGCACACAAACCCATACTTGCACAATGCAGGAACCGGTGTTGTAGCCGGTGGCATTGGCGTCGCAGCAACATTCATCCCCCCACTCCGCTCACAAACCAACCTGCAACGCTCTCCGTCCAAAGGTCTCGTTCTGCAGGATCCGGGCGTGGGCGTCGGCTTTGCCCGCCGCGCGAATCAACAATTACACCCTGATGACGCGAGTGTTTCTTCGGGAGCTAGTAGCTTTTCAAGTGGCATTCCGGATAGTATTAATGACGAGAGGATAGTGAATTCGGAATGGACGCCGATGGATGGTGATGGGAGGTATGAGTGGGAGTATGATGGTGGAGGAGGTCGGCGGCAGCAGAGGCAGACTCTCACCAGTAGCGTCTACCCGGAGAGTTTTTTGATAGGCGACGAATCTAGGAGGAGTTCGGGGCCGGATTTGAAGTCCAGTAGAAAAGTTGATAATCTTAGTTGGTTGAATTTGAGGCAGAGCTGAGAACTTTTTCAACTTTTGTTTTTATAGGGCTCCCGGAGTGTGGGTCTACTGGCTGTGGATTGTGTCATATTTATATTCGTGTGTATGTACCTAAACCTTATCATTTCTTTCCTTTTTTCCATCACTTCAACCCCTTTTTCTTGTCTTTTCATCCCTTTGGTTGGAATTAGGAATGCCTCGCTGCCGCTCACGATACGACACCGGAAGTGTTGATACCCCCAGTTTTATTGTCTTCGTTCTCCGCGTTTTTGCTATTGATATTGGGTATTAGAGTTGGGTCTTGTCTATCATTTCTTTTCTCTCTGTTCATTTACCTTCCTTCTTTGGTTGTGGTTTGCTTTTTTCTTGTTGGATTGTACGCCGCCGCTCTTTCTTTCTCGCTTAGGATAATCATGCTCTTCCGTTCATTTTGCTAGTGGGGATCGATTGGGGTTGGGCTGTTTGAATCGCATTGCGGGGTAGGGATTTTTCTGCTTCTTCTTCTAGGTTTGGGTTTCTTATGAGCGACAGAGGGATTTGAATCAGGAGGGGACCGGGGAGGGGATGATTATTGTTAGTTGGGAATTATAGCACTTCTAATCCGGAGTGGTATCATTCTTTATTTATTTCTTCCTTCCTTCCTTCTCTTCCCAAGTGTGGTTTGATGTGATCCACTATGATGGCAAATTAGTATTATAGCATGAATTACTCCTTGGACGCATTACTGTACTGTACTGTAGTTGGAAGCGAGAATATCATACGGCAAACTCTCCAACTCCGGAATACCCTCCGCGTTTGGCAATTGTGGGGTTAATTGAATATGTCTCTGGGCTTTAAAGGTCTATATTAGCTAGATTAGCTTGTCGAACTTCTAACTATGATTAGTCAAGTATACATACCTACGGTACTTGCACTCCCCCAATCCTAGCCCGCAAAAATCCAAGGGATCTACCCGGTACAGTGGGCGACCCAGGAAAAAAAATAGGTAAGGGCCCTCTGGGTGGGAAGTGTCTTAGAACTCGCAAAGAGGCAAGTTAGTAAGTGGTGCGGTGAGGTATCCGGATTCTCCAAGATCTGGGAAAAGCCAAGGTTCCTCCCTCCTGACGACCTGGAATTCGGGATCGGTTCGTTACTGTTCGAGACCTGCGAGCTGCGATCTGTTTGTCTGCGGGGATCCCAGATATATCTAAGTGGTTACGGGAGGGTAGAAATATCTTGCATTATTGTTGGGTTGAGTTGAGACCCCGGTCGATGCCTGGTGTTGAGAAATCTGGTAGATGGTGTACAGTACTCTACTGTGAGGCCCCGTGTAATAATAATAAGTGCAGTAGCACCACAATGATTCCACCGTGCGATGCAGTACTGTACCTGCCTGGCTCCCCAGTCAGCGCCCTACCGTACCCGAATCTGAAAGACAAAGCTCCCGAATTTTCTCAACGACAATATTCGGTATTCCGATAACCTCTAAGTTAAAGTTACTCTTGTTCTCTGATTCGGCATCTATCTCCCTGCGGGTCTCGTGCGTGGCTGCAATAGCGGTAACGGTGGGGAAGAAGAAAATGGCGGGGGGGCTGTACGTGTACTAGCTCTTGACGTAATCCGTTCAACTTACACATTGTCATATTATTATCATGAAAAAAGCATATTTTTTCTTTCTCCCTTTTTCTATTTTATTTATCATCTTCCCCCCCCCCCCCCCGGGTGCTGGAAAAAGGAAAAAATGGCTTCAGTGTTGACGAAAGTATGATATGGAATAGTGGAATTCGTGTCAATCGCTATGTATATATATATATATACACCTTGCGCAGGTATAAATACCCAAGGAGAAATGTACAGTGGATATCTGAATTACTTCTGATCCGCCTTGTTCGTGAGCTATATACTGTTCCAATGTTCAATCGGTCTTTAGTTTCTCTTCGAGCCTGCCGTCTCTCATATAGGAATTCCGACACCGGGCGTTGGAGTTGGAGTTGACCCATGGGCGATACTGGTATGTTAGTTCTACCACTCTACCGCTTGGTATGCCTGCCGTTTCACGAGGGCGTTGTGCAGCAGTTGGGAGAAGTATGATAGACGTTTTTTTTCGCATGGAAGTGGCGCGAGGATATCGGGTGGGAATTTTTGCTTTTCGGTTGGATCGGCTTGGCTGTGAGGGTATCGGAGGTACTGGGGTAGATCATGAATTCATGGTACTAGGGGCAGGCATATAGCGATCGAACGGGCTGAGAATAGCGGAAGCAATGATATTGAAAACAGACAAAAAGAGTGAACATGAGTGAGTAGCCAATACAAGGGGCAGGCATAAAGATTTCACACAGAACAAATACTACCCGAGAATAAGTGAAAACAATATCAATTTCAGTGAACACTATCAAGTCTGTTAGGCATATGGGAAAAGTGTAGCTTTCCCACCTATTTTTGGGTACCCTGGGGTTACCCTACCTTCACCCTGTGAAGCTAACACCCCCCTCTGGCCCCAGTGTGGGGACGGCACGACAACACCAGATGGTGTCGTAGTTGCGTCCCAACAGCAAAGGGCACTATCATTGAAACCTATCTCATAACACCGTATACGTCGCGGCCATCCTTCCGACCGCATGCTGTTCGCAGGATATATGAGAGAGGACCTTTGGCGAGCTTATGCAAGTATTCCGGGTGAAATCAGTCGATGTCGCATAAAGTTACAGACATAGCGGTACGGCACAGGAAACAATGTCACTAAAGGTAACAGGACGTTTTCGTCGTCTCTACTCTGGAATGAAATGAGAGTATGACCGTACTAGCGTTCGTTATGGGGCCCCGTTTCTGACAAACGGGGTGCCAAGAGCAGGTTATTAACTGCAGATTAAAAGAAGAATCGTCCAAATCGGACCAAAACTGAGTGAGATAGGGTTCTTTGAAGTTGTCTAACTTCAAAGAGCTCTATCTCTGTCAGTTCTGGTCCGATTTGGATAATTTTTTCGGCCTGTTAATCAGAATAACCTAGGTTATTTTGTCCCCGCTCCTCAGAAACGGGGCCCCGTAACGAAGCCTAGACCGTACCCACACCAATGGTATATTATCACTTAGAACTATTCAGTAAGGAAGGACTATGAGAGAATTGTGCTAGTACTGGTACGATCCTGACTCCTAGTCTGACAGAAACCTATATGCAGGAAGCAAGAGTAATATCTGCTACTACGATAGGTCCAATTACGAAGTTGGCCACTTCGTTCGTTCGATGATGAGGACACTGTCTAGTATGCAGACAAGTTTCAGTTCCTCCTGAGGGAAGAAGGATTGTGAACTCTGACTGGGATGTGATGCCACACTAGAGAAATCAAGAGCTCTCCAGTCCGGAAGTCAATGGTAGGGCAATTATATTCAGGGTCAAACAGTGTTCGCACTATGAGGAAATGATCGGAATGGTTAGCAGGTACTTAGTTAGTATGGTAGATACTTGTAGGCTGGGCACTCTATCGACGCAGGATATAAATATCGAAGTGTCTCCTGAGGTTTACTGAAATTATCATGCTACGGAGAAGAGACCTTATCAATATAATAAGTTATTACTAGAAAAATCTTTATCACTATTTTACGCACATTTATATTGAGCCTTCCTAGACACGTCTCCATCTACAATAGAGTACTCTGGGCTTACCCATCTTGCTTGTTCTTAGAGATCTGGTACCACCTAACATTTATGCATGTTGATATTGAGCCTCCCTAGACACGTCTCGGTCTACAATAAAGTACCTTGGTCTTACCCATCTCACTTGTTCTTAGAGATCTGTTACCACCTAACAAAGTATTACCCTAGCAGGAATAACTTACCTAATATTTAAGAGTAAGGTATATGGCTTCATATGATGACCATATATCCGAACCTATACTCCCGGAGTTATGAGCTTTCTAGAGGCATCTGGAAGACGACTCGGACCACTAGATGAGGGCATGTTTGAAGATATATTTAGCTGATTGGAACAATGTTTGGAGAACACTACTCCTCTCATTCTAGTCGCATATGCATATTGCTGCATAATGCTTTGATAGCCGGATATCGGAACTGATCACTTTATATTGCATATTACTATTGGTATGTAGGCATTTGGACTGCATATTGATACATAGTCTATCATGACGAAGAGATTGAAGACTGTCTACTGGTGGAGTGGGGACACGCTCAGATGAAATAGCAGTTCGGGAGATTCTCTGAGTTGAGCTTGGCAACCTTTCAGGGTCAAACGGTGTTCGCACTTTGTTCTGACGAACTGAATTGTTAAGAAGATACTTCTTAACTAAAGAAGTTGATGTAGCATGAACATTAGTATAAATAGTGGGCCTCTCTCCGGTGGTTGAAGAAGTATCAAGCAAGGGAGAAGAGACCTTAACAATATAACAAGTTAGTGAGTTATATTTAACTCTTTGATATTTGACTACACTTTATTACTCTACTTTTACCAAACGATTACCTACGAGCCTTCCTGACTAATAATCCATTGTCCTGAATAGCCTTGGCCTTGTTAGCTCGGAATTCTACCGTGTTAGCTACCCTGTAACACAAAGTCACAAGTACAATATTTCCCTAAATTGCAAGCCTCCGGCATAGTCAGCAGTACTTACCTTTAGAGGTATGATACTCGCAATATAGGGAAATGTCGTAATAATAAAAATAAGCATAGTGAAAAGGAAAAGAAAAATATTAGAAGTGAAAGATATTTCGTGAATTCTTCAACAATCATAGCCCCTGTCCCATCTTCTATCAATCATCCATCAGGTCCATGAAGTTCACCGCCCCTGCCATGCTAATATCTTGTATGACCTCTAGCTACAGAGTGCAGAACCGCTTGAACCCTGAAAGGCATGGATGCGGTTAAAGAGAGAATTTCCTTAGCGGTGATTGTATCCGACTGGCACTCTTCTTGGATTGCTTTCTGGAGAAGAATATTTATAGTAGGGTGGAGTGAGCGGTGATGAATACGGTCCTTCATGAGTTACCACACATGCTCGATCAGATTAAGGTCTGGGGAACTGGCTGGCTATTTAAAGAAGTAGCCCATTATACCCAACTCAGTCAACAGGCTGGTAGTAACTTTGGACCGGTGTGCAGACGTACCATTCTGTTGCAGATAGACATAGTCAAGTTTTTCTGAGCTAAGCTGACACCAGAAAGGGTAAAGGTGGAGGTAATGATATATATGTTCACAATATCCACCTTTGGTAACTGATTTACCACATTTGTTATTATCCTAAATAACTATCAGTCCCTTAATCCAGCTACAAATACTAGACCATACCATGATTGTTTGAAGTTTACAGAATTTTAGAAGAATAGAGTCCTCAAAATACTCTTCATTCACAGTTCGTGTCACTCAGGTATTGCCGGAAAAACCCCCCATATTAAAGGAATACTCATCGGTCCAAATAATCTTCGCCCTGTCTCCTGCTGCCCAGTCACTGTAGGTATCTGCGAATAGGAATAGTAGAACCTTCTGTTTTGGAGAGAGTTATAGATTGACTCTTGCAATGTGATGATGATAACCTGAACAAGTGAAAACGCAATGCAGGGTATGCTCATGGACATGGATGTCTAGTTCCTCAGCTATAGTATGAAGGGATTTGCGATGATTTTCAGCCGATAAGGTAGTATGAGGAAGGAGCCTGAGGAGACACTTATTTTCTGAAGATAAACAAGGAGGCCTACCAGTCCGAATTTGTCGCAGAGTTCCTGGCTAGGTACAGATTGAGAATACTGTGCTAAGAGAGAAATGAACACTCTCGGCAATGCACCTAAATGGCCATTAAGCAATTGTGCATAAAGATCAGATTTTGGATCTTAGAGAAAGAGTGATTTGGCTTTTTAAAGTGATAGGGACTTTAGCATGGATGGCAGCAGGGGCTCCAGCATGGGGCTCAGCAGGGGGCTTCAGCAGGGGCTTTAGCAGGGGCCTCTGCACGGGCTTCAGCAGAGACTTCAGCTGGGACTTCAGCAGGCTCAGGCATTGTAATTTGTGGTACTTGCTAGCTACTACTACTACCTCAGAAAAATATCACAGTAAATATTGAGTCTTTTATAAGTATTTTATTCATCTCACGAAGTAAATATACAAAGAGTTTAGGACAATTCTTTTGTTAAATGAGAGCTTTTCTATCCACTCGCCCTTTCAAGCTTGTAATGTTCCCTAAGGTTCAGGTTGCGTGACTTGCTCCACGCATCGTTATTACTGTATTGACTACTCACCTATGTTTACTCTTTTTGTCTGTTTTCAATATCACTGCTTTTGCTATTCTCAGCCCCTTCGATTGCTATAGGCCTGCCCCTCGTACTTGGTACTCGATAGCGTTCACTGAAATTGATATTTCCTTTGCTTATTCTCGTGTAGTATTTGGTTTGTGCGAAATCTTTATGCCTGCTTCTAGTACAGAGCAGGAATCAGATATTGGAGAGCAGTAGTACGGCACTTCATCAGCAAAAAATATTCTCCCTCATGTATTACATACATATCTCCCTGTATCACCTGGTAATACCATCTCCCCCTATACCCCCCATGCCTCTCATTTTTCCGTCCTTTTCTAAAGGCCCATGGG
>Ga0307513_10011217_pt1 | contig 11158 bp, 18 predicted proteins | sample 15_EM_MG_FD_202174 | JGI IMG/M metagenome (GOLD analysis project Ga0307513, IMG submission 202174) | Populus trichocarpa ectomycorrhiza microbial communities from riparian zone in the Pacific Northwest, United States - 15_EM | ecosystem: Host-associated > Plants > Roots > Unclassified | place... | reverse complement strand
GTGGGATCCCGAGCGAGGGGTTCGGCTTGAGAGGCTGCCATATCGATCTCTTCAGCTTGGGATTGGTGGTGGGATGGTACGACGGTGGATTGACGAGTGGATCGTGCGGATCGAGGATGTGACGGAGGATGTGAGGCGGTTCCATGCGTTGATTGAATCCGAAGGCGATCAGGGCGCGAAAAAAGTCGCGGAAGAGCTCCAGGGCGAAAATTGGCGGGAGGATGTGCTGCAACTTGGAGAGGAACTGGAGGGGATGCTCGGGATGCCGGGGGGTGTGGCATGAAAATATTCAATATCCAATGTTAGGTCAATCCTCTTTTTTTTGGGTCTCTATTACCGCTTTGTACATGTTTTACATTTGAGAAAAAAAAAAAAGGAAAAAAAGGGGTGAACAATGCTCATCAAGAATAATGACTACTTGGGCGGTGCTGCTTCTACTCGAGTAGCAGCAGCGGCAGGTAGATTTGCCAGATTTGCCGGTTTCTTCTTGCGCCTATTTTGCGGCCGTCTTCTCCTCCCAGAACTTTCTCCCGCCCCTGCGTCACGCATCACCTTTGCTTCGTCGTCTCGTGGCAGAGGGGTATATACCGGCCCGTCGCCTCTGAGATTCTCGTACAAGCCCTTCTTCACCGCCGCGAGGAGGTCAGCAGGGGAAGGGTCGAGCTTTACATAGTCTGGACCCTCGGGTGGCGGGGGTACACGGGGCGGGACTTCCTTGAGCTTGTGGTTTACGTCCTCGTTGGCTTTTGCGTGGAGCGGAAAGGGAGAGACGCGTGTATAAGTCGCGGTAACCTTGCCCTTGGTAGACAACGAAAGGACCTTGTGGAATTGCTGATGCTGCGGCTCTTGCATTTGCGTTGTGTAGTTACCAGCCATAGCAGCCGCAGCCGCCGCCACGACCCCTCCTCTTGGCTGCCTGCTGCTCGCAGCAGTAGTAGGAGTAGTACTGCCGCCACCAAGCTCCGGAAACGCGTCAGCGGCTCTCGCGCGAGCCTCCTCGTCACGGCGGCGCGCGTTCTCTTCGTCCGCGATCGTCTGGGCGACCTGCGCGCTCAGCTGGTCGAGCAACGCACGGCGGCTGGCATGGTCGGCGAGCAACGGTGCACGGCAGGTTGCAGAGGGACAGGGGTGATACGGGGGATTGAGGGAGCAGAGTACGAGGCCGCAGGAGGTGCACTGGGTTGTGGACGGGTACGGGGAGAGAGGGTGTACGCGAGCCTGGCAAAAGCAGCCCTGTGATTCCGATTTGGGTGGTGGATTCTCGATACGCGAGATGAGCGTTTGCAGGGCGCTTACAGCTGGGGATACCGATACTTTGTGCTGTTGCTGTTTTGAGCCACCGCCACCTCTTTTTAGCTGCTTGTGCGGGGGCATTTTAGGGTTAGATGTTAGGGGTTAGATGTTGGGTGTTAGGGATTAGGGGTTAGAAGTTGGGCGTTGGGCGTTGGGCGTTGGAATGGAGTGGACTGCCAAGAAAAGAAGAGGGTATCTACGCGCAGACGCAAGTATAGCCTAATACTATATCACTTTGCGGGTGGCAATGGCTGAAAACGGCTGGAAATGGTTGAAAGCCAGGCAAGCAGGCCGTTTGCAGGCCGTTGACTCGGCCGATTCGGGTGGTTCTCCTCCTTCTCCTCCTTTCTGTCCTCTGCGGGGCCGTCCGTGTCCGCAATCGGAGAGGAGAAGACGAGAAGTTTAACGTTGCCGGAGGGGACGGGGCCCGGGCACGGGAGGTTGCCACGGGACGCGGGAAACGCGGGAAACGCGGGAAACGCAATCTCTGCATCAAGAATCATGTGCCACAAACCACATTCAAACTTCAATTATTACATCATCATTCGTATTACTACCTACTCGCAATGGGTATATCTGAACATTGCATTCAATCAAAAAACGAGGGTCCAAGCGTTGCATATGCATATGGACACACACTGCAGCTACAGCACGCGATGGCAGATGGCAGCAGCAGCATATGGGTTATTGGCAAAAAAAAATTGGAAAAAGACGGATGGCGGTCAGGAAGGTGAGGTGGGCTGGGCGATACGAGTGCTTGTGGCCCGGAGCATAGCTCTGCAATGATTCACCCATGAGACGGACAGATCGCAACGAAAACGCAGAGAGAGTGGGGCGCGTACCTCAGGCCATTTGTTCAAAAATACTATTCAACCACGTTTCAGGTCACGTTCAGTTGAGCGAGTCGAGCGCCTGCCAAGGGAGTCAACCGGGGTCAGTCCACCAGCTACCAGCCACAGCCACGCGCCACGCGCCAGTTCCCAGCCCAGCCCCAGCCCAGCCAAGACGGCAGCCGTCATCGAGCGGGTCTGTGGTGTGGCGGGATCGTACAACGCACCTCCTCGCGCTTGCCGTCCCCAATCCGTGGCTCTGGCGAGCGTTTGCCATCGCGCAGACTGCGTTTGCCGTCCACAATAGGGCTCCCGTTCCCTGGCGCTGGCGAGCGTTTGCCGTCCCCAATACGGCCATTCCCTGGCGCTGGTGAGCGTTTACCATCGGACAGACTGCGTTTGCCGTCCCCAATACGGGGTTCTGGCGCTGGGGAACGTTTCCCGTCCCCAATACGGGGTTCCGGCGCTGGGGAACGTTTCCCATCTGCAATATTTCTTGCTTCGAGTTCGGGCTCACGAGGCGCAACCAGTGCGTCCCTTTTGCCGTCCCGGATGAGATCGCGCTGTTCGCGGTAGGATGAGTTACAAGTGTGCGCGTGCATAACGGAGGGTGTACACGTACGGGAACAGCGAGGGCGGCGACGTAGCCGACGAGGAAAAGTGAAACGAGGAAAGAGCGCATGGGGGTGAAAGTGGCTTTGCTGAGGCTGAGGCGAGCTGTGGAGTTCGTGGGCAGCTTCGGCGGCGCTGGGGATAACTTGAGAAATTGGAAGAGGAGAAGCGAAGGAATGGAGGGGAACAAGCAAGGCAGGAGGACGAGGAAGGGCGAGAACGAGAGAGGATTTACGGTTCGTTGCTTACTGATGGCCTTTTTACCATTCCGCACAGGGTCGTGGCCCAAGCCCAGGCACGGTCGGCCGGTGGCTCCCATTCAATCAATTCAATGGAGCCTGAATGAATGCACCCGTTCATGGCCCATGCATCGGCTGCCCTCTTTCAACCCTCTTTCAGTGCTTCCTCAGCGCGATGATACAGCAGCAGCAGCAGCAGCAGGAGCAGGAGCAGGAGCTCATTGTCACCCCCTCGAAACAACACCGCTAGCACACCACAGTCACACGGTGATCACACGAGAACAAAAAATAATATTCATTACATCCGAATAACAGGTAATAAATGATCCGCATAGCCACCAACTATGTCGTTTCTGAGAAATCATCTTCCCCTTGTGGTATTGTACTGCAAAACCCTACTTCAAAGTCTTTCTTGGACAATCAACGATCCTCGGCGAGTTATTCGCCCCTCTTGCCATCTGGGAGTTTGTCGAGGTCGATGGTCCTCTTGCCGTCAGGGAGTTTGTCGAGGTCGATACCCCTCTTGCCATCTGGGAGTTTGTCGAGGTCGATAGTCCTCTTGCCGTCAGGGAGTTTGTCGAGGTCGATACCCCTCTTGCCATCTGGGAGTTTGTCGAGGTCGATGGTCCTCTTGCCGTCAGGGAGTTTTTCGAGGTCGATACCCCTCTTGCCATCTGGGAGTTTTTCGAGGTCGATACCCCTCTTGCCATCTGGGAGTTTGTCGAGGTCGATGGTCCTCTTGCCATCGCGGGCTCTGTAAACATTGCTAGCCTGAATAGTACGGCAAGGGATCGGGTGTGTCAGTATCACGGTCTGCAATAACAGGAACACGACGCCGAAAACCACCACCCTCTTCGGAGGCAAGGACGGTTAGCAAGGACGGGAAACATACAAGAGGGACGGCCGATACGGCAACAATGGTAGTAAGAAGTGCGATAAATTGGAGCTTCATGTCGTCTGCGTTGGTTATCGAGTTGGGCGATTACTATAGATGCGATATATGCTTTGGAGAGCGAGTCCACCGATGCGTCTGTATACGCGCTGTACACAGGCAAGTGCAAGCTGAAGAGGAGTGGGGGGATTGTGGGGAATGGTCCTACGGGCAGCGGTCCTATTTATGCTCTTCGTGAATTGTCACGGACGCAGGAAATAATCGACGCGCACGAAAAGCCGTGGAGAACACCTCGGAGAGGCAATCTACCCCATATGGCACTTTGCGGTTCTGCACGAGGGACACAGTTCAGTGCCACTGTTTCCCGATCGCTTCTCTCGCGCCGAACGTGGGTTTACACACTATTATGCGTCATGCACAACTTCGTCCCTTATGAATTTGCCTGAACCTGTCGGGTACTCCTGAATGGTGCTCCAGAATAGTACTCCCGAAATATGCACTCAAATTTGGAGCCGAGCGGTCCCCCCCGAACCTCAGGTGATCATCAAAAACCACCACAGCCTCCTGCAGAGGGCTCATTACGCCCAACTGCGATGAACCGCGGACCAAGATCAGAAATACCCTTGCAACGCCCAAACGCATCGCTAAAGAACTTCAGAAGTGTGGATCCTGACCCCACACCCAGCCTCCACACTCGTGCATCATGCGTTAGAAGTTCCAGTCTGCGTAGATGTGACGTAGCCCATGGGTGTCATCAGAGAAGTCATCAGAAAAGGTCAACGGTCGATAGTGTGAGCTGAATTTGACCAATCGATGCAGATTCAACAGGAATACCTACCCGCCAAAAGGATTGAAACAACTTGAACACCTTGTGACAGCTGTTTCTGAGAAGATGCACTGTTACTGACCTCAATTCGATCCTGATAAACAAGTGTTGGTTTGTTGCATGTGAGTTGCCGCTATTGGAAGGATAAACTCCTGGGAAAGGATTTGGCCCCCCATTCGGAAGATGGACGCCTGAAAAGAACAGAAAAAGGGACGATAGGTAAGCAACGCGTGATCAGTGGTTCTGGCATGCGCTTCCGAATGATTCTCACGTTCGCTTCTCACAGATTTGGCGAATATTAACGAATTAGCAGACACCAACCACAAAATTAACACTGCCTCCTTCGACCTCGTACCTGCACTCTTCTTGACTGTAACCTCTCATAATTCCTCGGACCGGCCCCCGTTGTGATGCGCTTCAGCGCGTGGCTATGCTGCCTGGCACGGGTCAAACGTGGCACTGTCGGCTGCCGGTACCAACGGTTAACCGACAAATTTATATGATAAAATGTACGGAATACAAAGGAGACCAGGAGCGTTTCTTCTGAAGATCCCCCTCCCGAGTCGCCCCTCCCGAGTCGCCCCTCCCGAGTCGCCCCTCCCGGGTCGCTACTAGGCGAAGTGTAGTTTAGGGCTGCATCCTTTGCCATTCTGACAGATGTGTATCCGATATCCATGCGGCTGAGAGCAGGAATTGGTTTGTATTCTTCACGTCATACTTCACCTGCCCCCCGTCGAACGAGTGGGGGAGTCAGCACGATTTGCAATGGGGGCAAGGACTCCTTTTTCTGTCATACAAAAATTCCCGTGCCGTATAATTTGTCAGCTGTGGGGCTCTGCTCTCACAGCAGCACGCGTAACATTACATACCATATACAGTTACTTGCTCCTTGTGATAGGTGTACACATGGGACTCTCTTACTCGCTAGGACGACGGAGTCGGGGAGAAAAGAGTGATCGTCTTACCCACCTCGCGTCCTTATCGTTCTCCAAGCTTGCAGACCCTTGAACCAGCTCCATTCATACCAGATGCCGATTGAACCAGACATGAGGCTATTCCCAATATCCCTGCGGCGGAATGCGGAAGCTTTCTTTGTATTACTATGTCAGGCTTTCCCCCCTCAGGTAGGGATTTCGAAAGAGTGGAGCATGTTCTAGCGGGTTTCGTAAAGGAGTGACTTCTGGAAATTCCCGTGCCGGATCTGTTGCGGTTTGCCCGCAGGCACCATTCGTAACGACCATAAGCCGCTACTTGCTTCTTGTGATAGACACCACGCAGAGCACTCCGTTACCCATGAGAGAGTTGAGGCGAAGAGAGGAATCGTCCTCCATGCCGTGTCTCGCGGTCCCGGTCCAGCCGAGCTCTCCACCGAGTTCGGCCATCAACCAGCTTGGGCCACTTCTTCACCAGATGCCGACCCAAATAGACCTGGGGCCATTCCCTGCATCCTTTGCCACCCGGTGCGGTCTCACCCACCGACCGACCGACGTTTGGGGAGCTAGGGAGTGATAGATATCGTCTTGGTAGAAGAAAGGGAAAATACGAGTAGATAGCCGGGGTATGTCGCGTATTTGACCTCGTCTTTGTTATAAATGTTGATACCTTAGAAAAATTGGAGTCCCAGCTTGTTGAGGATACCGACACCCGATCCCGGCTACAGTACACCGCGTCTGGGTAGATTTTGATCTCCGGAACGATCCTGTTTATTGCCAGTCCCTAGCGCGCGAGGATCAGGCTCATCGGGAACTAATTCCAGACGACCTTAATTGCCAATTGCTGTTGTACACTTTCACACATCCTTCCGAGGGCTCGAAGTGGGAGAAATCAAGGAAGACCAGGAAATCAGAGCAGACAAAGCAGCGCCTTACTTGGAAGCCTTGGAAGCCCAAAGATGCCGGCCCCACCCATTCAACTCTTCTTGACCACTATAGCATCTCAGACAGATTTGCGAAGACGCCAGGAATACCTTCTTCGTGCGTCCCTATTGAGGCAATATCAACGCCTCTCAGAATAACTCTATGTATCTGACTACCACCGGTGGGTCAGGAACTCTGCAGGTCAAGAAAATACCCTTTGTATCCTACGACCTGGCCTCGGATGAAAATGCTAAACGACTGTGGAAACGCAAGGCTCCTCTAAAGGAACAGTCCATCCCAGGTATTTTGGTGGGAGGTAAATGGCCGGGCGTCAGTATCGCATGCTTCCCTGGATATACAAGGGTCTAACTACTCCAATATTAAAGAACTTTACCATGTTTGAAGAGGCCGTCGAGTATAATGAGCTTAATCAATTCCTCCGATTGGTGCGAACACGATCATTTAAGGACACCACTGTCTAACGGGTATCAATAGGACGAAGAATGGGATCCAGAATTAGACGAAGATCCGACTAAGACCGCTCCTGTCCCTGAAGTGGTTGGAGTCCCTGGCGCGTTGACTCCCTCCAAGATGACAGGACAGCGCCCGAGCTTCGCACCTGGAGGGCCCACCCCGATGCGAAAATCAATCCCTGGGACAAAGAACGAAGAAGTTGACGCCGGCGACATCCTACCTGGATATGGGTTCCAAGGCTTGAAAGTCACCGAGGTACGTCGGACCAGCGCGCTATGAACAACCGTCCCTGAATGTTCTTTTTTCTCTTGGGTCGCAAGAATGACTTGATTGCGCTGGCGATGGAGCTTGGCCTTGATGATAAAGACGCGAAGGATCTCGCACAGGGACTGGGCGATTCGAAACCTCCTTCGCCACAGGCCTCCTCTTCTAAACCCCTTTCCGTGAATAAATCAAAAGGGAAAGGGAAGCTTTCCGAGCCACACCAACCACCGAAGACCGCGGAACTCACCAAGTCTAAGAAACCTGGGACGGAGGTGGTGGAGGTTGCGAAGAAGACCGAGGATACGTCCGCGTTATGAATGTTCACGCATTTTTGGTTCCAATAGCAACGAACCAACACTGTTCCCCCGGGATATAAATCATGATTTGTATGTAGATGGACATTGAGAGCAGCTACATTTCTACCCTGGAATTTACACCATATCATTTTATGCCAGTTGACCCAGTGTCGAATATTCCACGTTCCGGATGAGGTTCATACCTCACACGCCTCGGAAACCAAGCTGGTCACCTTAGAGGCCAATTCTGCAAGAGCACCATATTAGTGAAACCAATATAGTTGGTACAAGGTCATAGACGTTGCTCACCATCAGCCTCGGCCCTTGTCAATGCTTCGGCATACACTCTGACCACGTCCTCCGTCCCACTTGGTCTCACAAACGACCTTCCCTTAGTGTACTTGTGCACTAGGTCGTTGAGCCTCGCTTGCAGCCCATCGGGGCTAACCAGCTCCCTCTCCGCGCTGCCAGGCTTGGTTACGAACGCGCCGCGATTAGGCACGCTAACCTTCACAAGCCGATTCGGCAGATCTGTGTACAACGAATCCCACTCTTCGCCTCCGTATGCTTTGTGCGCAAGGACAACTTCGACCAGCAGTATGTCGGAGAGGGCATCGCCGACTGTTTGGTTGGTCACGTCGACTACGGCGAGGAGGTTCTCGAGGCATGTCTTCTCCGCTGGCGTGCCTGCAAATGACTCAAACGCCTCGCGGATGTCCTTGAGAGCCGGATCGGAGAAGAGGACTGTGCCATGTCCGTTGGCCTCGAAGTACACGCCAATCGCGTATTTCTGTGCGGCATGGTGCAGGTGCTTCACACCAGTTGGAACGAAGTCTTCGTCGTATCCACGCTTGAAGGAAGAAAGAAGTCACGTTTCAGTGAAAGGGAAGAAGAAAGATCGGAAAACTACCTACTTGTTTGAGATAGTCTGTGGAGGCACCGTTTGCATATGCAGTTTGAACAACGCCAATACCTCCCTTGAGCTTATTCTGTAGACCCGCGCCGGTCACTAGCTCTTTCAAGAAGCCAGCGACAAGAGCAGCGATCTTGTCACCGTCCAACATATGGAATGCGCCCTTTCCATCCAAGTAGTAGTATATCAGACGATCAGCGTCTCCATCGAGGGAACAAGCACGCTGGCCGGGATGGAGGTGAGGAGCCATTGATTGCGGAAGGCGTTGCTGGGTCTTGACAAAATCGGCACCGCAGTCCTTGTTCAGTATACCTCCTTCGTTCCCAGTGTTCACTGGTTTAATCTCCAGAGTTCCTACCAGCCGCTTGGCGAATTCTTCGGCTGCCACGAAACCGATTCCATTCGCACAATCTACGTAAAGAGGCCCGGTCGGAGACTTGACAGATGACCCGGAGGGAGTCGCCTAGACGAAGGTGAGGCAATTGCTCAATACGGATGGGACAGACACTCACGACGAGTTTCTTGAACGCATTCGACAACTTGTCATAGTATCCCTCCGGAGTGGGGGGCCCGTATGCTCCATTGGTATTCAAACAGCGAGTCAGGTAATGAAGAACGGGCGTAGTGACTTCTCCGTAATTGGTGAACTTCGGCTTGCCAGTTCCTGAATAGGGTGCTGCAGAGAGTCCAGCCGCGAGGGCACGTACGAGGTACTGGCATGAAGGCCGAGTATCATGCCCGTAGATAACGTTCGCCGGTTGCGACAAGTCGATTCGCTGCTTTGCCACGAGGTGGTGGAGGACTTGCTTGAGCTCTTCGATACCTTCAGCATTTGCGAGCTTAGTAGCGTATTCTTCCCAGGACTGTTCTAGCATGTCTCCCATAGGGTCGACGAGTTTAACACCGTTATCCTATCAAGTGAGGTGAGGCGAAACCACCAACAGAATAATCGTTGCACCCACCTCGACGGGATTATGAGACGCTGTGATCATTACACCAATAACCTGGCCTTCCTTCTTCTTGCTCCGAAGCATGGCAAGGAGACCGACGCGGAACATGACTGGCGTCAAAAGTTCGGCCCTTGTTTAAAGCGCATCAGTTGTGATAACCAAAGTCAAGAACTGGTATTTAGTGGGATTCAAAAGAACAACATTCCGCCTTAGTGGTCATCGGCTTTTCATGATCGCCGTTTCAAGGAGGTGAGATTTATCATGCCACCACAGGGATATTAGGCCTCCAGTATAAGGTGAAGGTGAAAGCACGCGTCTAATTGCAGCTTGCTTTCTCAGAGTCTACGATCTTCCTCCAAGCGCCCAAGTTGCTGGTGGTGGATGACGAGATACCAGGGAATCCAAGGCAGTAGAGGGCATACTTACTTCATTCTAAAGCCTGCAGTGCCATACTGATAAGATAGATCGATGGCTTTCTCGTACGGACTTAGGCCGTCTTTGAAGGCGTATTCGAGGGCCGAGAGGTCGATCGTAAGGCTTGCAGAGAGACTAGAGTTGGACATGGTCGCCACAGTGGTGAGGCGAGGATATAGGATACAATCGAGATCTGGTAGTGGTCTGAAGAGAAGAAGCGGGTGGCAGTTGTGACAGTTGGGCGTAATGGCCGGCCGCCGTACCAGCTTCTAAGCAAAGGAAACCAGAGAACTCGCGCTCCATTCCAATTCCATTCCAATTCCTGACAACCTAAGGTGAGCAGAATCACTTCTGTTGATAATTGGTGATTCTGCCGTCCGTTGAGATGAATTGTAAGAGGGAGAAGGTATGACACAGCTGACGAATCAAGATCCCTCGGACTCTCCTGAAGAGGACAGGGAACACCAAAAAGTACGGCGTGAGGTGCTACTGGAACGCGTTGGAAAGCGCGTAAAGTCGACTTAGGAGAAAAACAGAGGGGAAAAACAAGATGATTGTAATATTGTGTACACCCCTTTATATACAGGCGTATAAGGGGCAATGACGTCGTAAAGAGAGGGGAAAAATAAGATAAATTAGAAGTAATAACGCAACAATGGACCTTCAGTACAATGAAATCGAACTGAGCCTGAGCAAGGCAGCAAGCCTCACAGGATGAGGCAGGATCTGCTCGGCACGTACATATTGATGCTCTGGTCATATGAGAGCACTGATGGTTATGACAATATAATTTGTTCAAATTTCAGAATGTCGCACATCGGGGATATATAGACTTGCTTGTTCGACTTGTACCGCCAAGCACTCATGGCTGGCCCCAACAAACGCTATGTTTTCTCGCACTCTGAGATGCCAAAATTGGGGCTCCAAAAGTACCACGTCCCGGAAAAAGGTTTTGGTCACTAAAGACCCTGTACTGCGCATAACCATTCTCCCGGCTATTCCCACGAGAATTAAACGTATTTTTGTTTAGCCGAGCTCTCTGCTTTGGCCTTTCTTCGATATACAGGTACAAGGTTAGCGTCCCGTTAACGATACCTTTTCGAGAGACAAATTCTTCCTCTACTGAACGTGTGGAGGATAGTATCTGGCATGTGGTGTGTTAGTGTCCATGCCAATACCTTTGCTAGTCCGCACCCCTAATGGAGATTATGAGCTGACCCTTAGATAACGTCAGTACATAACTTGAACCAAGACCTAGCAGATGCACGCGAAACTAACCAAAAATACTTTCGCGGGGTG
>Ga0307513_10011215_pt1 | contig 11159 bp, 11 predicted proteins | sample 15_EM_MG_FD_202174 | JGI IMG/M metagenome (GOLD analysis project Ga0307513, IMG submission 202174) | Populus trichocarpa ectomycorrhiza microbial communities from riparian zone in the Pacific Northwest, United States - 15_EM | ecosystem: Host-associated > Plants > Roots > Unclassified | place... | reverse complement strand
TGCTTGAGTGTGACAAATTTCATGAGTGGAGGACGTAGTTTGAGGCGAGGTCACTCACAGAGAGATCATGTCCGATACAATGATGCTTGAAAGGGTCATTACACCTCCACCTCCCATTCCTAGCAGATGTGTGAAATACAGCTGTGGCGAGGATTATTGGAATAAGCTCACCAGCGATCGCTCGAGCAACAATAAGGGCCTCCATGGAGGGAGCTATACCGCAGAGCAGTGTGCCGAACGTAAATAGAGTAAGGGCGAGGAGCATTGCTCCCTTTCGCCCGAGAATATCCGCGAGTCTGCCTATTGAATGACACCGGGTCAGGTACCACCGACTTTACATCGGGTCTCGGAGCGTACCATAGAGCGGTGTAAAGCAGCAGACGCTGAGCAAATAACTGGTACCGATGTAAGGAGCTTTGTAGGACTGCTCAAAGTAGCTCCCGATCTGCGAGAGGGCGAATTTCAGACAAATCGGCGATCAATGATCGCGTGAGGTTCGAAGATCCGAGGTACTTGTCTTACAGGAGTCATGAGAGTTGCAACGATAGTCCCTGGACAAATTTCCGAAGTCAGGAAAAGTGAGCCCGCCAGTCGAGGAATGCGCACCATCCAATGCTCCTAGGAAGACGGCACTCCAAATAGCCGCAACAACCCATACAATGTCCTTCAAGTCGAATTCAGGTTTGTAGTCTCCTCCTAGCTGTTGAGAGCCTTCTTCGGGTTCCCCAGAGGACGTTGGAGGGACGAGGAGTGGTGTGGTCTCTGACGCAGGAGGTCTCTCGTGTTCAAACAGCATTGTTGTCGGTAATTACGCGCTTCTCCGAGATTGCGGAGCTCAGGGACGGGAACGGCAAGCAAAGGGCAAGCAAAGGGTGAGGAACGGATGCGCCTTGCTTTGTTGTTAGTCGACGGGCGGAAGTCCGACCGGGGGAGAGTAGGACATGACCAGGAAAAGTGAATATAGATTATGAGAATTGATGCGATAAAACCAGCCCAGCTTCGACCTTTAATCCAAATATTTTTCTTGATTGAATTGGCCTGTCGCGGCCTCGTCAGCATGCTGACGCGAAGTGCCCAGCACTGAGTAACGCTCCTCCGCCTGTCTCGCGCCTGCCTCGGAAACGAGGACCATATAAGGAGAGACGCTGACTGATGTATGTCTTCTCATTGTCAACCCCGGAGCGCTCGAGTTCCGGCGGGTAATGAGTTCTAGACACGAATCGCCGCCTTAAACGCTCTCAGTCCTTCCTCACTGTCTCCCACTCTGGCATCCTTTACATTCACCCCTCCTTGTCTTTCGTCATGCCACCAACCCATCGAGACGATCTCGGAGATCTCTCTCAGGTACATATACTTCCACTCGCGCTCCAGTCTACCTATCCAATATCTAATATGATATCATTTTATCCAAGGACTCGGACGATGAAGGTCTCCACGGAGTGACGCGTCCAGCTTCCGGACGAGCTGGCAAGAAGAGTGCTGCGTATGTGGTATCCACTTATGGGTCCCCCGTTTACGAGTCGTTTGTTAGCTCTGTCGCGGCGCGGCGGGACCAAAACAGGATAGCTCAACGAGAGTTTCGTCAACGGAAGCAGCAGCGCGTATGTTCCTCTCTGTTTCTCGGTGGCCACGTACCAACCCGAGGGACTATTGCTTTGCAGATCCGCGACCTCGAGATGAAAGTCGACGTCCTCTCCGCCGATAAAGACGAGAGTTTCAGAGCAGTACACTCAATATTGCAAGATCTCATAACCGAAAACCAAGCGCTCCGCCAGCTGGTCAAAGACCTCTCGATGTTCGTTGCCGACGGCATCGGAGGCGCCGCGAACAAGGTCGGCTGGGATCCCGCGCGGTATGAAGAATTTCTGGGACGCGGCGAGTCGGACACTGCGCACAACACGTACCAAAACTGGAAGAAGAATAGTCAACGTGCGGCAGTTGCTGCGGAAAGGAATCAAGGAGCTGTGGAAGGTGCGAGCGTCCAACCTGTCCTCGCCAGTATAGGGCAGAAACGACCCGGAGAGGATCTACAGGATGGAGTAAGGAAGCGGACTAGGGTAAGTCCCCTTCGTGTCCAGCCTGAGTAGTTTCACTCATTTGCATCTGTTCAGCGCGTCTCCACTGCTTCTCAGGCCCATTCGGGTACAAGCATACCGGGTACACTCCATATCGATGATTCGCCCTACGGCGTCAATTTGCAGTCTGAGGACTACTTCCCTTCCCATCAGAACAACTCGCCTCCTTCCCAGTTTGCGCCGCACTATCCCGCGGCCGGGCCTTCGAACAACACAGGTCCACATGGTCTACAAGGCTATCAGCCTCTTGCGCAGTCCATTCACCCACCGCACATGGCGAATGCCCTTGCGCCAATCATGGGTCAGCCCTCATCGCACCTCACCCCGAACACGGCCGCAATGGTCGAAGAGGTGTACCAGATGATAGGCAATGGTGTGTCCAATTTACCTCAAGGCATGAGCCAGGGAGAGCCCGCACCACGTCTACCTCAATCGCAACGACCGCAAAACGCAAGGGAAGAAATAATGTCAGAGAGGGGAAGGCTGATCCGGTTTGTGATTCCCTTCTCCTCCTCCAGCGACTCCCAGTAACTGACCTGGACGGTAGATACCATCTGGAACAGTACAAAAAGGACCCCTCATACAGCCTGCCCGCTTGCCTTCGACCTACAGTTTTCCAGCGCACCGTGCCGCACGATCACTTCATTGACGGCATCGTCTGGCCACAGATGCGCGACAAGTTGATCTTGAGCAAAGGCACTCTCGATTTGGCGGATTGTTTGCACGAACTGCTGTCAAACGCCATAATACACAGTGATAATATAACGGACATGGACGCCTGGGAAGTCGGAGAAGGGTGGTTTGTCAAGTATGGGTGAGTCAAGTCAAGCTCCTGAGATTGTACAACTGACGCATGTCCACTACGGGACCTCTTTTAGATGGCTCGGGGATGCGTCTATACTAGCTACGACGAACAAATGGCGCAAGGAGCGTGGTTCGCCTGAGATCCCCACTCACCTCCTCGATCGACGACAAGAAGGAACTGCTTGAAACCATTCTCATTCGGACGTGACCGCCTCGTATTATACATTCACAGGCCTATTGCACGAAGCCCCACCGCCCGCGCTGCCATCCGAGCTTGAAACAGCAGGGCGGAGACGAACAGCATTTCCCTTCTGCCTTTCACGGGGCGGTGTGTGAGAGCGGGGCTAGGGAACCAGGGAACTGAGGACGGCATATGCAGCGATGATACCTTCTTCTTCTATCAGGAACGAACCAGCGGCCGGCGAGGCGGCATCATTATAGGGGTCGAGCCCGCGATAGGAAAGTGTCCCCTGGCCGATGCAGGGCACCACTTGTTTGCTTCTTGCGAGTCGGAGGGGGCGGGGGAGCGCTAGAAGCGCGCTGGGGTGATGTCCGGTGCTGGTCGAGGGAAGCCGCGAGCCTTGCGGGGCCGCCGGGCAATGGGAGGGTGGTCGTTGGTGTATTGCGAGTTGTCGCGGAACTGGTTTCGAGCGGCAGAGGATTCGAGCTTGATTGGAGTAGTGGCAGTGAGGCTGGGTGTCTGGGGGAATGCAATGCCAATGTAAACATATGGAGATGTTGATGGGAAGTGATAAAGAGAATGTAATTAATTAATTACTTACTAACACCTACATTTATCCCTTTATGCACCATCTCTCCTCGCGTTCCGCCGGTCCGCGAGGTCAGGTTCGGCTCGTTGGTCGGGGCACCTCCGCCCTCGCGTATACCGCGCGGCGTCTAACAACCTCCGTTTGTTTCTACTCTTTGTGCCTCTATTATCTTCCAGTGCACGCACTGCTTTCGCGCCTGGAATTATCTCGGCAACTAACAAAGCCGTAACTTGGATCCTCCCTCATCACCAGCCGACACCAACAAACCCCGTTGGTCGTTGCTCAGCCGTGTGCTGCCTTCGTCACTCGCTACGACTCACGACAGTCCGCTGCAGTAGCCATGCCATCGTTGTCTCCGCCGGTGCAGAAACAGCCTACCCGCAAGCAGTCGTCGAGCTCACTCCTCACTCCGACCACGCCTTCGTCCGCTCCGGGATGGAAGTCCATATTCCGTATGCCATCCTTGAAAAGGCTCAATAGTGGAAACCTCCTCACTGTCGACGACGACCGTCCCCTCACTTATTCACCATCCCATACAGTCGAATCCTCCCTCGAAGTCCCCCAGGTCTCACAGGGCACCACCTTGGCTAACAGGTCCTCTTACACGTCCTCACAGTCGACCGATTCAGATCCCCAACGCCAACTTCCGCAGCTCTCCTATCCCACCCCTCTCACATCCGACTCCCCCGTGGCATCTCCCACCGTTCAATTTCCTACAACCTTGCCAAACGGCTCCCCGGAGCAGCCACTGCCCAAGCTGCTCCCCCGAAAGGAAAAAACTCGAAGCTTTTTAGCTCGAAAACTCTCCTTCTCCGTAAAGTCCACTTTGGCGTCACAGCACCAGCACCAGCAACCTGTAGTAGCAGGCCATGGTGCAGCTAAACCTCCAGTGCGAATTGGCACCACCACCGGGGTGTCTAATTCACAAAAACCATCCACGAAGGCATCGGCTACCAAATTCCTTCGCCGGGTCGCCTCCGCACCAAATGCGAAGGGTATCCTGTCTTCACCAGGTGCTAGGTTTTCACCCCCTGTCAAAAACGGGCTCCTTGCGCCCGTGGAGCCCGTTCCGCCACTGCCTGGCAGTCCCCGTGGTGAGCATGGCGCCGACTCGCTCGAAACTGCGTCTTCGAAATCATCGGCGCCTGTACCTGTACTTGGTACTGCTCCGTCAAAGAGTGGTGGCGGTACGAGGCAGCACAGGGCCTTAACTGTTTCTTCGGTGCAGAAACACAGGGACGCCGTCAATGGGTTGGGCGAACCCCCCGGTCGTGCGGCCTTCAGACGGACATACTCCAGCAACTCAATCAAGGTGCGGTCTGTGGAGGTGCGACCAAGCAGCTTCCAGAAGATCAAGATGCTGGGCCGCGGAGATGTCGGCAAAGTCTACCTTGTCCGCGAGAAGAAAACGGATAAGCTGTTCGCCATGAAAGGTAAGCTTCTTGTCTTGTAATTACTGATACTAGAGATTAACGTCCATCTGCGCAGTGCTCTCAAAGAGAGAGATGATTGCGCGGAACAAGATCAAGCGGGCCCTCGCCGAAAGGGAAATCCTCGCCACTGCCAATCACCCTTTCATCGTGACCCTTTACCACTCTTTCCAATCAGAGGAGTACCTGTACTTTTGCATGGAGTACTGCCTCGGAGGCGAGTTTTTCCGTGCCTTGCAGATGCGCCCAGGGAAATGCCTGCTAGAAGACGACGCACGGTTCTATGCTGCGGAGGTGACTGCTGCGTTAGAATACCTACATCTGATGGGCTTCATCTATCGGGACTTGAAACCGGAGAGTACGTGCATTCTAATTCTTCAAGCCAAATCATGCTTATTGCTCGGTGTTACGATGAAACTGATCGGCCTTTATCCCTCGTATCAGATATTCTTCTTCATGCGTCAGGCCACATTATGCTGTCCGATTTTGACCTTGCGAAGCAGTCGACCGAACCTGGTGGGCGACCCGCAGCAGTCATGCAGGTGGAGAATGGGGTATGTACAATGTGACGCGCTCCTTGATCGGGTCCGCTCATCCTGTGGGGTCAGGTCCCCATTCTGGATACTCGGTCATGCACAACAAATATTCGAGCAAATTCTTTCGTGGGGACCGAAGGTGCGTTGCCATACCACTGCCATCATAGCGTCTATTGTCCCGATAAATTGGATGAAAAACCCGAACCGCTGACATCCCTCTCGACGCATAGAATACATCGCCCCTGAGGTAATTAACAGCGCAGGGCACACCTCTGCTGTGGATTGGTGGACCCTGGGTATTCTTATTTACGAGATGATCGTAAGTCCCTGAGTCGCTGATGCGAACCTGCCACTTTTTGACGTATGCTCCCTGCCCTGTCTCTCGGTCGGCCCTTGTAGTTTGCCACAACCCCGTTCAAGGGTTCAACTCGGAGTGTAACATTCACCAATGTGCTCACGCATGACGTTATATTCCCTTTGGAACCCAAGATCAGCATGTAAGCCTGACTTTCTTCCTACTCAGGGAGGGGTTGCTGACAACGATTCCGCGCATCTAGTGCATGCAAGGATATCATCGTGAAATTATTGCATAAGGTCGAATCGCGAAGACTTGGCAGTCAGAGCGGTGCGAGTGAGGTCAAACACCACAAATGGTTTGCCAAGACGAATTGGGGTTTATTGCGCAACGGAAAGCCACCTGTGCGTACCAAGATTACCCTTTCCTCGAATCCATGTGCTCATAGCTCCCAGATCGTCCCCGTGATCACAAACGCGGCCGAAGCGGTGAACTTCCGTAACATCCGCGAAAGCCTATCACTTGACCTCGAGAACCAGGACCTCTGCCACTCGACACCACCGACACCGGGCGGAAGAGCCACCGGGGAGCTCGGCCAATCCCTGGGCCCCGGAGCAAAGACGCCCAGTGTTGCGGGGTCTCCCGGTCCCGGCCCTCCCCCACAACAGGAGGACCTATTCCTGGGATTCTCCAGCGTCACTCTCCACCATGACGGTGATATGTCGTAAGCTCGCGAAAGGATCACATCCGTCGTCCCCGCAAATCTCGCCTTACCCCCTTCATCCCGTCGGATTCCACGTTGGTGTATCTATATTCCGAGCAATTATTCGTCTGGGTCCCGGTCGATCTCCATTTATCCCGTCACATACTTGCTCCGCCCCTCCAACCTCCCGTCTCCGCTCCTTGTCGCCTCTTGTCTAGTACATCGTGCATCCCAGTTTACCTTATCCAATCACGTTCCTCGTTTTTGCCTTACTGGTCATCTTATTTAGGCCTCTGGAACCCTACTATGGCTGGACAGCGCGTGGTGTCCACTATTGGATCACTAGTTCATCCCCCCTCGTCCGTTCTGTCTGACTCCCGTCTCATAACCTAGACAGCTTCCCATGCTCCTTGGTTAACTCGCTCGTTTGCCTTCCTGTGCGTCTCTAAGCTTCTCGCCAAAGCTTTACTGTGTATTTTGTCTTTATTGCATCTCACAAAACCAAAAGACCCATTTTGGACTCGATGCGTGCGCATGTACAAGTATTCAAACAGAAGCCTCCTTAGAGGCGAGAAGCTCAAGAGACTTGCGACTGAGCACTCTCTCCAAGCGATGGATCATCTTGAGCCTTTGCGTTTCCAGTTGCTTGAGTAGCTCCACTTCTGTCCGTTTGCGTGCAATGTTGAGTCGGAGATAATGGATAAATTCTTGGTCGAGCCCACGATCAGCTTGTGTTTTGTGGTGTGGGAACGAATGATCGTCGATCAGTGAATTTGAACGTGTGGGTGTATCCTCCCTGGTACTGGCGTCGAGTATAAATTCAGGCGACGATAGAGTCGGTACGACTGTCGCCCCGACTTTGACAGGAGGAGAGGTGGATTTCAAAATATCAGGAGTCCCGTCTAAGCGGGCTGAGTGGTCCTGACCTGGCGGCTCCGAATTGTTTGCAAATTTCATTTCTAATTCGATTTCTCCTGGCCGGAACTGCGGCGCTCCCTTCCTCGAGTTCGAGTGGCGGCCTGTAAGCTCATCAATGACCCTCTTCCAGTTGCGCACTAGCATCGGCGACTTTGAGATGTGCTGTAGAGCGAGATTTGTGGCGTAAATGCCCGATACGTCTCGGAGTGCGCCGACGTGCCGATCGAAGGAGTCGTCGTCTCGAGCTGATTCAAATGCTGCTATGAATTCTGAAGAAAGGGGTATCGAAGAGTGGAATGCAACGGAAGGATCTCCTGTATCTTCCACCAGGCTGTCATCGTTCGTGGTATGCAAAGGGGTTTTTGGAGACCACGGGGTCTCATCGAGGGATTCTTTCTCTATTAGACCATTCAGTGGGAGTAGAAACCCGCGGAGTCACGAAATTACCGTCTGCGGGAGTGGAAAGCTCTTGCATCCAAGGCACTTCAATGAAAGAAGGTTCAGCAGGTCCAAAATCAAAAGGAGGAATACAAGGAAGTGATGCATCCGTGCTGCTATCTGAATCATGGTAGTACCCAGACGCGTTAGAGAGATATGTCGAGGTTTGGGCAACGCTGCTGTCCCTCGTACGAGCGAGGGTTATATTTAGAGACGAGTCAGACCCTGCAGATACATTGAACCGAACGTGCTTTGGACGGACGAGAGGAGAGGCTTGGCTGTAGACGCTGACGTCGCTAACTGGAGTTGCAGGAGCAGAAAAGGCTCGTCCGCGTTTGAATAGAGCTTTAGCAACAGGACGAGGTCGACCGGACAGTGGAGTGATGGGGTAGAACTTGAGAGTAGGAGGCATCGGAGAACAGTCTACAAAGCCATTGTGTGCATCGGGAGGCGAGAAAGACGGTAAGGTACTTCGAGAATGGTGTTGTTCCCTGGGTGTTGCCCCTTTGCTTGGTTGGGCAGCTACACCTGGCGTTCTAGCCACCCTTATTTGCTCCTGCGCAATCCGCTCAAGCCAAGCAGCCAATCCTGAGTCTGCAGAAGTATCCTCATGCGGAGTACCGGGCGAAAGAGACGGTAACGAGATCTCCAACAGTGTACGCAATAGTTCGGGAGGAGGCCGCGGGGGCTTCGAGGGCGTCAATAGGACCGTTGGAGCGGGATGATCGTGAATGTGCGATTGCTCTGGAGTACATTTTGCTTCCTCAGAGTCGGAACCAGAATCCTTGATGTCATACAACACACGGGCGGCAGTCAGTGCGTCCTCCGCGTTGTATCGACTCTGCAAACGCGTCAATAACTCTATGATTGCGATATCGTCCTCTTCCACTCTCTCCTCTCTCGCCCACAGACCGCGCCGTCGCACGGGTAACCGCGTTAGCCTCATCGCAAGATTTCAAAAATGGGAAACAAAGCACAAAGCACAAAGCACCCTACCTTTGCCGCCTCCTGCCACGAACGTCAGTGCAAGTATGACGATGCGACGCGGTGCCGGTCTTGCAGCACTAGACAGACAAAAAGCCTCGCTCCAGTCCTATGCCTCGCTCTCCTCCGATCTCAGCCGCGACAACTTGGCAGCGCTGGAGTCGCAATTGACCCAGTTTCGCACGGCACTCACGCACTTTGCCATGACACACCGGCAGGATATCCTGCGTGATCCGGCGTTCAGAGCGGACTTCCAGCAGATGTGCGCTGCGATCGGTGTGGACCCACTTGCTGGCCCACGTAAGGGCGGATGGTGGGCCGAGCTTGTAGGCATGGGGGACTGGACGTACGAGCTGGGTGTGCAGATTGTAGACCTTTGTGTGGGCACCCGGGAGAGGAATGGGGGGACGATCGAAATAGGCGAATTGGTGCGGCTGCTAAATAAGCTGCGAGGGATTGGGGAAGCGGGTGGAGAGGGATCAATCACAGAGGACGATGTGCTTAGGAGCATTCGAACGCTTGTAGCCCTTGGTACAGGGTATGAAGTCGTCGAGATTGGTCGAAGGAAGCTCGTCCGCTCGGTGGTCAAGGAACTCGATGCGGATCAGGCAAAAGTTTTAGAGATTGCTGCTGTGTCCGGTGGACGGGTATGGGGAGAATTTATTGCTGAGACTACAGGTTGGATGCTCGGGCGGTCACGGACGGTACTGGAGAATATGCTCATGAGAGACGGGCTGTGTTGGATCGACGAGCACGATACAGAAGCCAGTTCCGTATACTGGGTTACCTCCGTAATAGAATGGGATTGACAAGCGGACTAAGCACTAACGATAGAGACGCAAGGAAGGAATGTGCGCGTTGCTTCATGCATGACGGTGTAAAGTCATCACTAGAGGTCAACCAGGTACAGCTACAAATGTATCCGCGGAAATAAGCAGAGAGGGTGTGGCTGCTACGGGCAGGGCGGAGCAGTGCGGAATGTATTATGACAAGGCGTGGCAGTCGTAAGGGTTCATGATACTCGGACGGCAAATGCAATGCAAATGCAGTATATCGACTCCTGTAAGGGAGAGCGGGTGGTCAGAAATGCAGGAACCAACTAAAAGTGGGACGAGCGAACGTTGTCAAATACCGCCGAGGCTACTGTATCTGTGTCTTCCCAGTGGCACCGTAGGTCGGCTCTATGGTCACGCCGCAAAGTGAGTTGGATGGTGACACAGGTGTCAGCGAAAGCTGATGCTCACCGGCCGCCCTGGCCTAGCTTTTCGTATATTTGTGTTGTAACCATATACTTGCTAAGTAATAGTAGTATAGGTCAACGCTGTGTCTACCATCCAGTCCGCCAACCGTGGACTCACAATCCTCTTGGTTCAATCTCTAGCATGCGCTCTTTGACGCGTTCGCATATTTCACGGCCTGAAGGGATACAGCTAGACTCAGTACATGGAAATGAAGGGGTGAACCGCGTGCCCCTGAGCCATCACCGATATATCCAGGTCGGGCTGACGACGATACATACACCAAAGTTTTACTTTTTCGCGTTCCTTGTGTTCTGGCCATCTCTGGGTACTGAGGGTAGTCTGCAGGAGCTTCTTTATGTATGGTGTGAGGAGGTCTGCGTCAAAGCGAGCGGGCGGCGGTCGTGGCGAAGCATTCGAGGACCTGGGGGTCATCGAGGTGACTGAGAGCGTTGGTGAGAGAACTCTAGACATAGGCTTTGTCGTCGTCGAGTGACGCAGGCGGCGGGACGATCACGGTTGCACGGGTCCAATGTTCGCCGTTGCTTTCCTTTCTTGCCCTTCCTCACACCTCAACACCCGGCCAAGATGTCGGCTTCTCTTCGCCGCGCATTTGCTACTGCTTCACGAAGCAAACTCAGGATTGGTCTCATTCCAGCAGATGGTATCGGCCGCGAAGTTATCCCAGCCGCAAGGGACGCGATCCTCGCGCTTGGGTCTGCGATTCCAAAGCCAGAGTTTGTCAACCTCGACGCTGGTTTCGAATATTTCCAGAAACACGGGACTGCACTCCCAGAGGTCTCTGTGCAGTAAGTGCGTCTGGTCCAATCTTTGCAATTTCGCATGTCGTCGGACTTTCCTTATCTCCGATTTTTCAGAGCTCTCACAAACGACTGCGACTGTGCCCTCTTTGGAGCAGTTAGGTCGGTCAATTATTCCTTTAGGAGTATTTCTTGCTTCTAAAGAAA
>Ga0307513_10011214_pt1 | contig 11159 bp, 17 predicted proteins | sample 15_EM_MG_FD_202174 | JGI IMG/M metagenome (GOLD analysis project Ga0307513, IMG submission 202174) | Populus trichocarpa ectomycorrhiza microbial communities from riparian zone in the Pacific Northwest, United States - 15_EM | ecosystem: Host-associated > Plants > Roots > Unclassified | place... | reverse complement strand
CTTCGGAACTCATCGTCTCACCAATTGCCCCTTCGTAGCTAAGCGGGTGGAAGACGTTGAACAAACTAGGATCTTTTTGCTTGTAGCCCCATATTAAGTCGATCCATGCTGGAAGATGACGGCTGACATGGTCACTCTCTAATGCCTAGATGGAGTAAGAATCGAACGAGTGACTCGAAAGAAGGAGCCGTACTTGACGATGGAGGGTAACGAACAGGAGTGGATCCTGCTTTGCCCATGGAGGGAGCTTGACATCATGAATACGTTCCCCTGTTGAAGATTGGCGGCCAAAGTCGAGGTCGGAGGAGTTCCACAAGAATCTAACCTGGGGTGAGACGACAAGTCTTGCTCTCAGACAGATACCTACTCGGGCAATGTGTAGAACTCGGGAATGAGTTCTCGGACATCTCCTCGGCTATCCTGGGAAGCGGAATCCCATGCGCGCTTCATGTCCCTAGAAGGCGAGTTAGGAGCTAAAAGAATCGCAGTTGCGGTACTCACGTGAAGAGTCGGTCAGGTAGATCCCAATCGCCACCTTGGAGAGTCTTGAACATATGTGTAAAAGGAGCCAAGCGGATCAGGAAATGGCACACGATCATAGAGCTAGAGAAATGTGTTCCTAGGCGAAGTGAGTGTGGACACCTTTCGATGGAGCTGGCTTGCCCACCATAATGGAACGGTACTTCTCCAACACCTTCCAAATTCGTATATCGTGTCTGCGCCGCCTCTTCCCGAGCAGGAGTGAGGGCACCCATTGGTCTTGAGAGGTTACGGAATGTCTCAGGTTTGCTGAGATCCAGTTCGGTGGATGTATAGTCCTGGAGTACCCAAGCTAAGGAATTTCGTCAAGTTCGAGGTTGGAAACAGTAGGCACAGGACGAACGGAAGACGGGGTATTGTGTCACATCGCTACGAGTTCGTCCCGACGCTTGGTTGAGAATGCTGATGTAGGCAAACTAATGGAGGGTAAGAGTTCCGAATATTACTGAGCCACTGAACACGACCAACATTACTAATCTCCCGCGCTTGCCATTTCCTCTGAGCGGTCGAGATCTCATCGCGTCCTCCAGTAAAGACCCGAGCACTAACTCGGGACAGGAGAGGAGTGCGGAGCATTGCTCCTCCAGGTGAAATAGGATCATTTCCAGGTCGTGAGCCAAGGAGGAAGGTGAGTTTGGAATGTATATCTTGGCGATCCTTCTGAGTCGGGAACACGATGAAGACACTCCGGCTGTCCTTCATGTAAATCTCAAGCCTGTCATCATATAATCAACAATCTTCCAGATCGCTGGGAAGATGACATACGCAACGTCGCGGAACAGACAGGTACGTTTGCTGAATGCAGCGACCTGATCGATCGACCTAGCCAAGCGTAAGTGCACAATATTCACCTCAACAACAATAAAGCACTCACCAACGCTGAGCACGCTGCATACCATCAAGCTCGACGATGGTACCTGGTACCAGGAGAATATCCTTTGGAGCGTCCTGGGCTTCAATGATTTCCCCATCCTCTCGCACCAACAGACCATCAAACATGTACAAATGCGTTTTTCCGAGTATGAGAAGCCCGGCTGTAGGAGTGTCAATCGGGGGTTGTGCAACAGGGTAAGAACTGACGAGATGCATCTACACCCGCGACTCTCGTTACGTTTCTGACTTCCTGAATTACGTCTCCTGGCTCGAGCTCGTGCCGTACACGACGCTGTTTGTCTTCGGTCAAGTCATCTTCCCACTTTTGGTCATCTGTTTGATACCCTGGTCAGAGACATTTGAACAAAGGGTCATGTAAAGCGCACCTTCGACCTCAGTCGCTGAGAATTCGTACCCCTCAGCCCAAGGCGGGATTTCAACCTGGACCACCGATTGAGTCTCCCCATCAGGTTCTTCGACGTCCCGTATCGCTTCGTTGGTCACCCTCGAGTTGAGTAGAATCTTGACATGTTCCGGTTCGAGCTTCTTCCGTACACGGAACGGGCCTTCGGTTTCGTCGAGTCGCCACATCTGCTTGCCCTGTGCCCGCGCCAAAACCCCACGCTCAGCATGCAGCGCGTTTCTCCACTCTGTCTGACGCTCCGCTTGCCGCTGGAACTCCCTCCTGCAAACAAAGGTCCTGGATGAGTCATCGTGCAAAGGACCAGGTATTAGGGGACGCACTGATCCTGGAACATCTTCTGTAGACGCTTCTTTTCAGTCCCATATATCGTCTTCCTCCACGCCGAAATACGGACCATCGACTTCTGAAATGTCCGTTCGCCTACGACTTGAAGCGACGCGCGGGCAGCCTGACGCTTGGAACCCTTCGGGCTACCAGGCAGTGGGATTAGGTTGGGATCGATGACAGACACACGTCTGCTGTTTCGAGCATCTGCGTTGGCTGCAACCGCATCAGCCATCTCAATGACCTCCAGAAGCTGTGAGGGTGTCAGGCATCGCCATCAGCGGATAAAACTTTGAGGTTACGCACTTCCCGCTTTTGGTTGCCATCCACAGCATTATCCAGGGCCAGCATGAGAGTAAGATTGGAAACCTTTCCCACTAGTCGCTCAGTTTTGTCCTTGAGGTGAGGAACGTCCGCCATTTTGGTGACAAATGACCGACATGCAGTAAGATACAGCGATGTCGTTTGCTTGCTCTTGAACAAACCGCGGAAACTAGCGGTTGACGAGTGCAGGTCACTGAGTTCCTCAACGAGTACCTCCATAGCCGATGTGACACTGTAGCTTTCGTGTGAGTAGATGGACCCGTGCCAGTTTCCACTGCTGTTTCCGTTCGTCACGCTGATCGCGCTACCATTAGCGTACGGGTCGGGTAGCTGTGCGCGTGTGACGACCCGATCGAGACCATAATGCAAGGAGGCGAGGATGCTGGGAAGGATATACGGGCAAATTATGCTAGTGGGTCCACTTGGTGGGGGCTTGCCCGCCACATACACCCTCCCGAGCAACAGATCAAACGCAGCGACATGCACGCTCGGGTCCCATGCGGCGGGGAGAACAGTGCGCAAAACCATCCACCCACTGACAAGTTCAAACTTGCGGTTGAAGCTTGGAGATGCGTACAGAACGAGGTTGAGCAGGATAAGGATCTGGGCGGCGACGACTGGTGAGGGGTGTTCGCCAAGCAGGAGCAGAAGAACACGTGATAGTGGAAGGGCAGCAGCAAATTTTGTTAGCAGACTTGGCGTGGCGAGGAGGTGAACTAAGGCCTCCAGGACTTGTTCAGCCTTTTCTCGTCGGTTCGTCTTGTCGAGCCTGGACAAGGACGACATGGGAGATACCTCCATTACTTCCTCTGTACGAAACGGAGTCAACGATGTACTCGTCCAAAGGAATTTGCAGTCTCACCTTCGTGTAAGTTAGCGGCTAGGTAAGAGATTACGGGTTTGATAGCCGCGTCCGCAGAGAAATGATGTCGCAAGAAAGTGGTCAACGACTGGATAACTGCAGGGGCCGACTGGCGAGGGTACATCTCCGTTTGCAGAACGAAGAGCAGCTTCCGAATAGGCGAAAATTTGGCCAACCGCTGCTTCAAATTGAAACGCTTGAATTTAGACGTTTCTAAGAGGATCACGAAGTGATCAAAGTGCGCCTCTTGCACGGCTTTTGGGCATCGGCACCAAAGCTCGAAGTCCATTGCGAGGATGCTGTACGCGAGAGGGTTGGTGATAGTCGAGTTCCTATACGAGAACATGAGCTACATGTCTGCTGGCGACGGTGGGTGTACTCACTCATTCGCACTGAAGTCCAATCCCAGAAATTCGAACAAAACCTTGAAACACTCGACATCCACAATCGCACTCTTGTTTCGGAGGGTCACATTAAGAATATCATACCCATGGATTCGCTCCATATCTTCTGAGTTTTGCCAGCTTGTTCGGATGCCCTCCGCAAGCACGGACAGAGCATTGACCAGATCACGAGAGTTCTGTTCCGATAATATCAGTTAGCCGTCCACCGTCTGCACTCATACTAAGAGAACGGACACACCTCAGCTAACTCGGTTAGCCGGAGCACAACCGCCGCCCCGCCAATCTTCCAAAGCGCGACATCAAGGCACTGAGGCTTCGCAACGACCAAGTCCCCAATCACTTCCGCTTTCTCGCGAACCTTGTCTCTTCGGAGGGCAGAATTGACCACCACCTGCTTGTTCGTCTCGCCTTCCAGTGCCTCGTACCCCGCCGGGCTGAGCGCGAAGACGATGAGGTCCTCCGCGAGCCCAAGGCCGTCCTTGGAGGCTTTGACGAGCGGAGAGAGGTCGGAAAATGCGGAGCGGCTGGAGGAGAGCAGAGTCGAGAGGAAGATGTTGAGCGACGTCGCGCCCTCGTAGGTGAGGAATCGGACGAGAGAGGGAGCTTGGAAATTTGAGTTGTAGCGGGGTCCGAGGTGGTGGATGAATCGAGGGAGGTCGTTCGCTAGGAGACGCGGCGATCAGCAGACTTAACGGGACGCGCAGAGAGATACCTACGTAGTGTTACAGATAGCAAATAAGCAGAAGCAAGTGCCCAATTGGCCTGCGCATTATTCGAATCATCTCCAATAAAATATTCAGTCGAAGGCGCATTGTCAAGGCGGGGATAAGAGATATCAGATGAGTCGACAAGGTGCCCGTCAATGAACAGGCGGATTGCAGGTGATACACCCTTTCCGTAGTGGTACACGAGTGTTACGTGCGTCCATCGTGATTTGGGTATCTGTGCTTTGTCGAAGATGACCGGGTCACGGCGTCCTGTTATAGTCATTTCGAGCTTGCCATAAGGGCGCATAGAGAGCTTGACCATCCATCGTGCCGGGTGCTTGACGCCAAAGATCATGTGCGGCTGGTCGGTTGGGTATTTTTCGATGTAGATCCAGGCCTATTTAGGAGGAGTCAAGAGTATAGTCGCTGAGGCATTACATGGGATTTCCTACCATGAATGTGAAACCTGTTGGGCAAGGGAACATTCGCCCACCATCTTCTTTGAGGTGTAAGGCGGCGGTACCGTCGAACGAAAAATGCTCTGGCCACTTTGCACGTTGACCTGTCTTCAACACCTCCAGAATCTCCCCGTCGATGGTCAAGTCTTTTCTCAGCGTCCGCTGATATATATGCCGCGCATCGGCGGTTGAGGCACCCATTTCGAGCATGCGCCTCAACAGCTTCTGTAAGACAGCACGTTCTGCGTCGTCCAATGGCGGACTTTGTGCGCCATATAGTCTGTCGAACACATGTCGTACAATACCAATTCCATTCAGAAGCGCCTGATTGCGGTGATTCGCCGCGGCGAGTCGCTCGGTCACTTTGAGGATGGTATAATGGATCATTGAGTCATCCCGTGGGACTTCAGCCGTGAGGTTAAGCATAATGAGCACCGCCCGAGGGGTCCGTATCTTGCCAAACCGGTGTTCTTGCTGGCCAATTGCCGAGTCGATGATCGCTGTTGAGGGAAGAGAAGCCAGAAGAGAAGTGAAAATATCGCATATCGAGAAATTTTGCAATGCGAGCGCGAGCAGATAGCCCATTGTTTGACACACGGACCGCGGATTGGAGGCAAGGGAAGTGACGGCTTGTTGAAGAAGGTCATACCCTACTTGACTCTGCGCGAGAATGTCTTATTGGGCGGGGACGCCACACAAGTTTATGAATTCGACGTACTTCGAAATAGTCCTTGTTCTGAGGATGGTCACGCATAGCCTCGGCAATGATAGCAAATGAGAGGCGTGTCGTCTCAATCCTCTCGGTTGGGTTCTCCTCATTGCCCGAAGGTATCGCGAGGGTCGAAAGCATGCTCACAAGGACGAGAAACCCGTCGAGCTCGCGAAAGACATCTTTTGTGCGTGCCTCCTCGATGATTATTCTATGTATATCCGCTGTGATCTGTATACACCGAACGTTCGCGTCAGCACGCCCGTCCGGCTATTCAAGTCCGTGAGTGCAGAGAGACCGGGCATTGCTCACCTCGAGCTTGCGGTGGACATTGTCAACTTCAACACTTTTAACCTCCTCGAGAGCATTGCGCATGCCGTCGATCCGTGCATCGAGTTCAAAGTCTTCTGGCGTCTCCTCGACAACCTCAGGCCCGGTCACAGTCGGTGAAAGAGACGGTGCAAAGCGTGTAGTGAGCGGTGTAAGAAGACTCCGAAACATTATTGCATCAGTCGTTGCCGCAGTCTCCGTCGTTGGCCGCGGACGAGGACGAGTCCAAGGAAACTATCAATCAACGGGACGCGCCGAATCAATACGTTGGTCAATGCTGTCCACAGGAAATTCATAAGGACAGCTTTGGTCGCTGCCTGAATTGCTGTTCAGCTTGACTCGACGCTTACGCAAGAAAGGTATTCACCTTTTGGTTACGTCGCGTCGATGAGCAGCCAGCACGTCGAGAAGAGAAACCTGGCGGTTGTGCATCAAAACTCCAGGGAAAGGAAAATGAATGACCGTAAAATGCTCACACTCTCTGTCAGGTACGTATGCAGGCTGTCCTCCGCCCGAGGGAGATGTCCTCGAGATGTCCTCCACGATTTCGGTGGGGTTCTTCCGCCCGATCGGGGAAGAACAGCGTTCAATAGTGTTAAATGAATGTCATCGAGTCCACAGTCCCGCGGGCCGATTGCACAGCCGAGAACTTGATTTCCTTCCCACGAACGTCCCAGGTTCCGAGGCGTTTCGCCATATATGGTCGAAGACATGGCTGTACTGTGAACGTCGCTCACGAGGGGAGAGCCAAAGTAAGGCAGGCACAGACTTTCGAGTTGGGCTGGTGGAGGAGGCCACCAGGATAGAGGGGTTTGCACACAACATCGGTGGGCGAGATGGATTAAAACATACAGTCCGTTGGGTTTTACCCGTAATTTCAGTACAGCGAGAGGGTGCATGAGCGGCAGGCAGGACCAGCACAGGACGGCGGACGCGGTCCACAATTGTACAGTAGATAATCGAGGGATACAATTAACACCTCGAGTCGAAATCTACTCACCGTGCTTAGAGATATGGATACATATTGACAGGAAAGGCAACAGATAGTCCGCGTTAGGGGGGCTCCGTCAGACGCCTTCTCTGCGTCTGAACGGGTGTCCTTGGAGTGGCTGGGAGAATCGAGAAGCCATCGCTGGGCAGTGTTACATATGTATACTACCACACTCTATCCCTGTAGGAGGGTCAAAGGGCCACCCCACTAATACTAGTGTCTAGGTTGTACGGATTCGAGAGCGCACCGCGTTGGAAGATTCATTCACCATCCACCCAACTAGCGTATTTTCAATCCCAGTGCACACTCGAATCGCGGGCCCTTGTAGCGCTTGTGTGGCGGGTTCTTGGTAGAACCTGTCTTGACTTCAGGACGGAAGAACTCAATTAGCCAAAGTATTGTATCGACATCAGTGAGAAGTAAAGCCAAGAGGCCCCTCAGTCATAGGCACGGTTCACCAACCCCGAGATTCGCGTCACCAAGCTCTTCTTCACGAAGCCCAGATGGTCAATAATACCACCGATGAGATGTCTAGCAAAGCCAGGCAAGGTCGTGACGACGCTGATCCTGTCGAGCATGCTAGCGGCGAGCTCGATTACCTCCTTGGCAACAGTTTGGCGCTTCTTGCTGTACTCCTCGAGTAGGTGGGCGTCGCTAGCTCCACTCTTGATGTGCTCTGAGAGTACCCGACCCAATGAAATTGCGTCACAAATGCCGAGGTTCATACCTAGGACACGTTAGGCTATAGCAGAGGCGAGACCGTATTTAGACGTACCTTGACCACCAGTAGGGTTATGAACATGGGCCGCATCCCCTACAAGGAGGATGTGCCCTCCATTGCCAAATGGTTTGTAAGCGGTGCTCGCCATTGCTTCGCGCACCCTATACCTCGAGGCTGCACTGACCTCTGCGATTTTGGGCCATTCCTTCTCCTCCCAAATATCCCGCCGCTTGTTGAGGGCTTCCTGAATATAAGCCAGATCCGGCTGTGCAGGCGGAAGTTCATCCGTGATCGTAATATCGAACGCGACGCGCCAAAAGGTCAGGTTCTTTGGATTTGAGGGATTAATGTTATCGGGAAGTGGAAGAGGGATGAGGAGGGAGACACCGGAGGGGTGAATTGTCATGGCGAGACAATCGCGAAGGAAGGTCGAGGGATAAGGACCTTCAAGGAGTATGTCGGCGAGAGTGATATAATGCGCGTTCTTCTCAATTGCTTCCTGGTGTGGAATATGGTATGGCTCTCCGGTGGAGGGGTTACTGAAGGAGATGCCGGCCAGTTCGCGAACCTGCTGTAGTGTAAGTATGCTACTCAAACTAAGAAACCTGCTCATACCGTAGATCTCGACCCATCCGCTGCAACAACATAAGTTGCCTGGACGGTCTCTCCGTTCTGAAAGGTAAGCTTGGTACCTTCAGCCCCGCTTGCTTCCATGCCTGTGAGGCGCATCTCTCGTTGAACCTCGACTCCAAAAGCGTTAAGTTTCGCCTCCAAGAACCTCTCTACCTCGTGTTGCGGAATGAAGAGGGCGAAAGGAAACTCGGTTTCTCCTTGCAAGTATTGAGCGAGAGGGATCTTCAGTAATAGGGTGGTACGGTCATAGTTGACGAGGCCTTGGCCCTTGATACCTTTCGAGACCAGTTCCTCGGCGTAGCCCAGGGTGTGGAGTTGCTAAAGGGTCCATACTTAGGGCATACGGGTCGAGTGAGCAGAAAAACGTACCTCCAGAGTATGAGCGTGCACTGCAGCTGCTCGAGACCCATTACGACCTCGAGCCAGCGCGTCGTATATCACGACCTTCTGTCCCTCTTGCAAGAGGGTCAAAGCTGCAACAAGCCCAACAGGACCTGCACCAATAATAACAATGGGTTGTTCAGTAGCCATAGGGGGTATGATGTAAGTGAGGTGGTATGCTCATAGTCTGGGAGACACTCACCAGGAGCTTTTGTACGTCGGACAATGACCGGCTCAATACCCTATTCGGCGTGTTCAACGGAGATCATCCGGTAGCTTCTTTGCAGAAAGCGCCTGGGGTCTCAGGAGATGTAGATTTAGAGTTGGACATCAGGCCGAGTCGGAGGTTTCCATCGTAGATTGGTGGTGTATGGTGGCAGTGCGTCGCATACAAGAATTGTCCGTTCGCCCAGCAAGGACCACCCGAAAAGAACCTTCGAATGTGGAAGAGTTCAAAGGAGTTCGTCTTTGGCTACCTTCGATTCGGACATGCGCAGCGCCCAGCTGTTAAAGTACAGCGTTCCAGATAGGAGCCGCGCGCGCAGGGAGGCCAGAGCATCGCCGCATTCGAGTCAGATGTGGTCGGGTCCAACCCGTATGTTATAAAGTAAACTAGCTAAATGGACGTACAGCAGTTTACAAATACGGGGACATACAAAATCCTGACACTGACATTTATCAAGGGTGAAACTAGGACAAATAACTACTCCTTATGCTCTACCTTAATCAGGAATCGAGTTCCAGGGTCTCGGGCTACATCAAGCAATCAGACAAGTAAACACCGTGTAAAGTATCAGAGAGGGTGAAAATGTAGATGGGGATTGAGGTATACAGGAAATGTTCTCCTGTATTCGGCAAGTATGATGGGCGCCTTAACGTCGCCGATAGTGGCGGTCAATAGTTTCGCACGCAACTCCATTAATCATCAATAGTTGATGCGGTTGAGGGTAAAGCAGGGGCAAGTAATAATCCATGCTTTCTTTATTTCTGCAACAATTTGCGAGTGGACAAAATATTACGCGACGAGGGTGCACTACCAAGCCACAGCCGATCCACTTCCCTTTCTTGCCAGAAACACCGAACGTCGTGACTCAGGAAGTAGGTCTGCCTCTTATCGGTTCCCAATGGACGACCTCCAGAAGTCGCGATTCTCTAGGCCGTTAGCGGACCCGCCCTCGAATGCATTTAGACACAAGACACTACAGCTTGAGTATGTGATACCAACTGACGTTTCCATGTCGTATTCTTGATCCGAGGTACAACAATCTGGTTCTGGTCCGTACATCCAGATTATCCTTGGGTACTTTATCAAATGGAATCGAGACGGGAAATAGATCGTTGTTAAAGTGTTTAACTTACGGAGGTAGCCAAGTAGATAGCCTATATGGTTTTCTCGACCGCGGGTACGTAGGCGACTTGGGCACCAAGCTGGCTGACTGACTGAAAGCGACCTCAGGCTTTGGTATCAATGTGGATTGGGACAGGGACAGGATCGAAGTTCCTAAGGGGCATACTATGCCTTCTATGAAGGCGTTGGCCACCGCCCAACAGGCAATGATCCCTCCTGCAGCACTTCCAAATTGGCTCATCTATCTCACCAAGCGCGGTCGAGAGGCACTCTGTGGCTGTAAGGAAATGGAGGTTGGTCATCTTAGTCCAGCACTAGTATCGACCTAACTTCAAACTCGACTGCAGAAATACAGGCATGGAATTGCCTCGTGTAGTCGTATAGTAAGCAACAGAGTAACATGGGAGCAAAAGTTGATACTGACGGCGACCCCTATTCTTCAACTTCCCTCGTCTTTCAGAAGACCACGTACTACTGTCTTCTTCTCCGGTTTGTCAGTATGTGTATTGTATGTGTCGTGGTTTCCGGTGTCCGCGTGCACCTGAGCCGACGCCTGGCGGGAGGGGGGGCGAACAAATGTTAGTTGCTCCTTTTGCCACCGCCATCTCGACACCGTCAATAATCAATGTCCAAACGCGACGTCAGGGCTGTATCCTACATGCACTGCAAATCTTGCTGACTCGCCCTTCATATTTAGAACTCCCTTGCTAATGTCGAGAGCAAAACCCCACCGGTCTTCAAGCTTGGCGTGCAAGTCCTGAGCCTCATATTCGTAGAAAGCTCCAGAAAGGAAGATGCGCGCCGTCTTGTACTTGTGTGCAGTTTCTTCCGTGACATCATTCAAGGCCTGCCGCAACTTTTCAGGGCAATCACCATTACAACGAGACCGCTTCATTTAGAGCCACGAGACTCAGAATTCGGACTTTATTTCTACAGGATTCGCTCCTCAGATCATCTATCTGCTCTCCTCAAGCGCACCATGAAAACTACTCTGGCAGTATCGATCGACTTCCCGTCTTATGGAACATCGGACTGTAAACAGCAGAGAGAAGCAATATCCACGCTATCTACACTGTGCCGCCATTCAGACCGCTGGGAAATACTGGAGGTGAAGGATCTCGGACTCCTTG
>Ga0307513_10011213_pt1 | contig 11159 bp, 8 predicted proteins | sample 15_EM_MG_FD_202174 | JGI IMG/M metagenome (GOLD analysis project Ga0307513, IMG submission 202174) | Populus trichocarpa ectomycorrhiza microbial communities from riparian zone in the Pacific Northwest, United States - 15_EM | ecosystem: Host-associated > Plants > Roots > Unclassified | place... | reverse complement strand
AACCGCCTCCTTCCTCATCACACAGCCCACTGACAGGCCACCTTTTACAGACAGCCACTGCCCATTGATCTCTCAATGGCACAGTCCATTCGCCTTTCCTCTACCCAGTTATAATGACTTACATACCTGTTCACATGACAAGGATGCGAGAGGTGGGCAGGTGGTGGATCTGGGACATGTGGAAGCTCGACAGAGTGACTAGAAGAATGAAACATGTGACAAGGAAGGGCGAGGCGCTCGGTAGGTGCTCAAACACACCCAAGCGTCTGTCGCTGACATCTCGTAGCCAGAGTAACGTCGCCAGCTCCAACACGACGCCAAAAGCCAGTTACGCCACCGCCGCACACAAGTATGCGATGCTGCCATGTTGCACGAGAGGAGCGAAACACCACCGCAAAACCAACCACAAGTATGATGACCGTCTCCAAAGGACACGGGAAGGAGTTGTAATGCCCTCACTTAGCGGTGACAACAGACCGTTTTAGCCTATTAATTCGTTGATGTAACTACCATATCAACATTTGTATCTACTCCTGCTTCAAATCATATCCCTATACTTGCCTATTATTGCCTACTATTGCCTATCTGCCTAGTAACCTATAGTCCTAAGTTGGATATGATGACCTATATACAACACACTCTGTCCTACGGCAAGGTATATAGGAGGGGGTAACCTATCAGCCTATTGAGCCTATCTGAGCCTATCTGACCTACATAGGTATCATACATTTTCCTGATGAACGCGTGGCTCAATCTCTGCCAAGATTCATTCGAGGTGCACATGGCTGTTAATTCATCCACACTAAAGCTGTCAATTCAAGTTGTTCTCACTGGCACTGGGATCAAGATGGAGGCACCTGCTGCGAAGAGTTGGTGGAATGAGAACCGCGAGGAGCTCAAGGCCCTGACGACATGGGAGGACTTTGTGAAGAAGGTAAAGGACTGCTTTGTACCGGCAAACTGGAAGATGGACGCACTCGCACAGTTCTATGGCATCTCGCAAGGGTCTTCATCATTTATGGACTATGCTGCAAGGTTACAGGAGGCTCGTAACACTCTTAGCTCTGGCGGAACAGGCTTCACCATCAGTGACTCTGTTTTCAAGAATCACCTTTTATTCTTTTCCCATCCAATCCTTGCCCTCTGTATGGTTCCATACCGTCTTTTGACTACGCCAAGACTTGCATGGATGGCCTCATCGCCCTTATGTCGTCTACCTGGGATTCTATGGTTGCTGAGCATGTAATTCATCCCCCACTGTCGACAACCTCGCTCAATATTTCTAAGCCCACCAAGGTGGAAACCCACAGAGGCGGGAAATACTGGGCGAGGAAAGGGAACTCACGTTCGAGCCGAAAGAACAGAATTGACGCGTGTATTCGGATATACGGAGACAAGTACGAAGTCGAGGACAGAAAAGAGAAGGAATGTCCCTACGGATCTGGGGATCTCCCTTATAAAGGGAGATCGGGTAAATAGTAACAAATACGAAATGTAAGGAGCAGCCTTACACAAGGCATTTGTTCCGCTCACCGAATGTGAGCACGATGCCCTCAAACAAGCTGGTGGATGTTACCATTGCCGAAAAACCCCTGTCTCGCCTGGGTGGGTCAAGCATGGCACTCGTGACTGTCCAGGGGATGAGGCTAATTAGTCTCTCCTAGCCAGACTGCTATATATGTGAAGTGCCCTATGGTTCACGATATATGAAGTCTGTTTTTTACCACGCCCCTTGAACTGTGTCAGAAAGTTGTTATGTAATCTTCGGACTTTAAAAATTTAAACGCGCTCACCTAATGAGATAAGGAGAACATATTTTGACAGATTTCAGAGAGAATGCTTTTTTTTATTTATTTAAAAAAATCATTGTTTATTCTCCTTTGTGGCGAACCATATGGTAGAGAATATATGTCAAGTGAGAATCTGTCTATAAAGAGAATGCTCTTTAAAATGCTTTAGTGAACATTGTGTTAAAATTTGAAGAGATAAAACGGTGATATGAGAGAGTTAGGGAACTGGTTGTGCCAAGGCTGATGATCATGTGATGTGATTCCCTGCCAAACCCACTGCCGTGAAAAAGACAACAAGATCTGCTCTTCTCAATGTAATTTTTATAATTAGTGCTCCTTGGACTAAGTATATATACTTAGTCTGCAAGAAATTTTGAAAGATTTACTTCATCACGTCGAATGGACGTGATGGTAGTTGAAACTCCGAAGATTACATAACAATTTTCTGACTCGGTTCAGGGGGCATGGTAAAAACAGGACTAGAGGCTAATAGTATGGCTCCTGCACCTGCTTGACCTGTTGTGGCAGTTTTTGGAGAGGACAAAGACAGCTCTGAGTCGGATGGGGATTTCATAACAGTGGTTATGCCCTCTTGCATCCTGGGTAATGGAAGCTTTTCTGAAGGTGAAGAAGAGGCTGATGGATGGAATTGTTGATGATGATGAGTTTTCTGTTCTTATTCTTTTTCCTTTTGTGTTACCCTTCTGGCTGCTGAGAATTTTTTGTCTGAATTCTCTCCTACTCTCCTTTCATACGCCTGCGAATCCCCTTCCTCATTTGTGCATTGCAAGTTCAGTTTATTCTTTCATAATTTGATTTTCATTCACTTGAGGTCTTGATCATCTCCTTTTGCATGCCTGTGTTCCCACTCATTTGTACATTGTGATTTAATTCGAGCCCCCTTGTTTATGATCTTTTTTTCTTTCCCTCGCTTTCCTGTTGTTTTCTTTTTTCCCTGTGTTCCATTTTTTAAAGCATGGGACAGAGTGTAAGGCTGTCATGGCTTTCAACAGAAACACTGAGAGTGGTTGCACCAACAGAACAGGACCAAGTTCCATTGTCTTTAGAAAGGTGGCGGCAGGGTACAACGTACGAGGTAAAGGTAAAAGCTAAGATGTAAACTGTGACGGAAACTGTATGTACACATAATGTAATCATGTGACTTGGGACCAGGATTACACACATCTTGTGTTAAGGCTTTGTAGATATGTGTTTGCACATGATAATCTAATCAGCCTATCTGAGAAGTTGAGGCGAGATCCTCAGGAAGGTTCGTGTTCGGACTAGAAAAATCATTGGATAACGAGAACTAGCTAAGGAGTACAAATGAAAGTGTCTACGTATTTATACTACTAGTTAGTGCACAGACCATCTACTATGACTAGGTTGAGAGTCAAAGTGTGAGTCAATACTTGTACTAGTATCGAGTCAAAGAGAATGAGTCGTCCATACAATGAGTCGCAATAAGAGTCGAGAAAAGAGTCAAAAAAGCATAGCCTATACTATAAATAGACATGGAAGGCGCTAAAGCGCGATGACAAAAGGAAATGATGGAGGAAGTGCACGGCTGTGATGAGGCTGCATTGAAAATGAAAAAGCATCTGTATGATAAGATAACCACAAGATAAGATGAGATTGAGAGATTGTAACATTACCCCCATTCTAGACCGAAGATTCCAGATTCGAATTAAGATGTTGAAGGTCCAGCGACCATGGATTGAACACCTCGTAAACCCCGTCATCGCCGTGAAAGTGGTGATCCAGCTCTTTTCCTTGACGATGTTGATGATGATGACAATGATGGTGGTAATGGGGTAATAGCATCGGATGAGGATTCATCAAAGATGACGATGGGTCGTTCAACATTTCTTCCTTATTCAAAAGATGATGATGGTGATGAAGGGGTTGCGAATGTCATGGAGTCGTCAGTTAATGGTGCAGGATTATCAGGGCATGATGGAGAGAGAGGGGGTGTCAATGAGGGGGTGGTGTAGTATGTTGTCGATGACGATCTAGGTTGTTGGAGCATCGGACGGAGTATTTCGTTAATTCCGTCCATTCGAAGAGGGTGTCGGCGATTTCTTTTTGTTGTCTGGCTTCTCTTTCCAGTCTCCATGCGGTGTGTCGGCAATGTTGGAAGTGCATCCAAGTCCGTCGTACGAGGTCATTATCACCGATGAAATCAATGATGTCATCTGAGCCACCATCTTTTTCTGACAATTCAAACAAGCTGTTGGCATCCAATTTGTATATGGGTGAAGAGGGAAGGGGTGTGGAGGTTGCTGATCTTTGTAATGTAATCTTGAATGATGATGAAGGGTCTTGGTTCAGAGGGAGGACAAGGGTGATCTGTTGAAGACCGTTTGGGGAATATTCTATAACGGGAATTCTGTAGGGTGCGAGCATAGCGGGTTCTGGTGATTGGGACATGGAGTCGACCCATTTTAGTAATAGTGAAAGGGGCAGTAGTTGTTTGGGATAGAATGGGAATGTCCCGAGTTGCAAAATTGTCAATTAAGGCAAGCGTGGATTCATCGAAAAGCGGGGAATGCAAGGGGATTGCGGGTTTTGAGAGGTTCATTGGTGTATTCTTGAAGAATTTCTTCTCCTCCATTTTCGAAACACGTGGCTGATTCCCATGTTGTCTCAGTAATCAGGTAGCCTTTCCATAGGACTTTATATTGATAACTGTTTCGGCCTCGTTGTTGATGATTTCGGATAGCTTCAATCTCCCATCGTTCTTCGTCGTTTTCGATGTCAGGAGGTGGTCGGAGGTAATTGGGTCCATGAACTTCGGTTTCAGTGTAAGGCATGAGGAGCACTGCATGGAAGACGTCGTGGATTCTCCAAGTAGAAGGGAGTTGTAGTCGGTATGTCAATGGTCCGAGGACTTCTGAAATCTTGAAGGGTCCTTCTCATTTTGGGGCCATTTTACTGTGATATCGGGTTTTGATGTTCTGTGTGTCAAGCCAAACTTGTTGTCCTTGTTTGAATCCAGTGAATTTGTTCTTCCGGCGTTCAGCCATTCTCTTTCGGGTGAGTTTGTGTGCGGCTAGTGCTTCTTCTCGATCTTTCTGAAGTCGTTGGAGTTTATCTTCGACAGAAGGGAATTTGGTGTTCTTGAAAGATGTTGGAATAGCCACAGGTGATGATCCTAGCATTAATTCGAATGCTGTTCATTGTCAGTCAGAGTGTCGGCAATTGTTGTGAGTGAATTCCATGGTTCCGATGGATTTGTGCCAGATTTCAGGATTCGATGAGCAATAAATTCCGATGTAAGCTTCGATTTCTTGATTAAAGCGTTCTGTGGTTCCGTCACTTTGAGGGTGGTAGGCTGTGGTCAATTTTGATTTGACTCCAAGAAGTTTGAGGAGTTCTTGGAAGGATTTGGCAGTAAATCGGGGATCTCAGTCAGAGATAATGGTGTCAGGGAGTCCAAAGCATTTGTAGATGTGATTGAGTAAAATTTCGGCGGCTCCTTCTTCAGTGAGAGTTTTCGCACAAGGGGTTAGGACTACCCCCTTTGTAAGGCCATGGTCCACCACGGAGAGGACTGCATCTACAATGGTTCCATTCAGGAGGGTGATTGGTGGTAAATCTGTGATTAAATCCATAGAGCAATTGGTGAATGGTCGAGTGGTTGTGGGTCCAGTGATTGGGTTGTACGAGGGGTTGGAAGGATTTCGATTTATCTTGAATTGTTGGCAAATTCCGCATCCTTTGACGTAGTTCTTGATGAAAGTTCGCATTCCTGGCCACCAATAATACTCTTTGATAGCATTAAGGGTTTCAATTTCTCCAGGATGTCCTGCAGAGATAATGTCATGGTATTTGGATGTGATTTGTCGTCGAAGTTCTTGGTCTTTGGGAATATAGTTCTTCCCTTGAAAGAATAAGACATTCTTTCCTTCAAATTCCTCTGTTGTCCAGTCTTCAAGGTCGTGTCGTAGATTTGTGGGTCCTTTTTCGAGTAATAGATTGATTGCATCTATTGCTTCTGTGTCAAGATCATTCGAGTTGGCAATTTTCCATTGTAGATCAAGGTCAATCAAATTGACAGTAATGGTTGATTCTCTGAATAATTTGTCAGGTAATAGGATCATGTCTTCGTTGTCGGTGTCTTTGTCGGGGATAAAATCAGGTCGTCGAGATAAAGTGTCGGATAGGATCATTCGTTCTCCAGGGATGTGGATCAATTTGATGTCAAATTCTGATAACAAAAGTGACCATCGCGCTTGTCTGCGATTCAACTTTTGTGCGTTCCGGAAATAGATGAGGTTCTTGTGATCCGAATAGATGATCGTCTCATGATTTGATCCTTGAATATAATGACGCCATTCTTGGAGGGCTCGGATCACAGAAAGAAGTTCTCGGTCATAGATTTCGTAATTCTGTTCCGTCGGGGAAAAGGTTCAAGAAATAAACGCGCAGGGATGCTGGGCTCCATTAATGTCAAGTTGTGTGAGGACTGCTCCTGATGCCCATTTTGATGCATCACATTCGATTTGGAAGGGTCTTGTCTGATCAGGCATCATAAGGACTGGTTCTTCGGTGAATTGTTTCTTCATCTCTTCAAAGGATCATTGTGCATCGTTGTCCCATAAAAATGGTTGGTCTTTCTTCAGGAGTTGGTTGAGTGGTTGTGCCAGGTGTGAAAATCCTTTAATGAATCGTTGATAAAAGTTTCCAAATCCAAGCCATGAGCGGACTTGTTTAATGGTCTTCGGGATTGGCCAATCTCAGATTCCGTTGAGTTTGCCAGGGTCCATCATCATCTTGCCTCCTTCGATAATAAGGCCAAGATATTCGATTCGAGTTTTACAGAACTCGCATTTGCCGGGTTTGAGGTAAAGGTCATTTTCGCAAAGTCGTTGGAGTACTCTTTTGGTCAATTCTTCCAGTTTGTCTTTGGTTTTCGAAAAGATCAGGATGTTGTCCATATAAACAATGACCCCTCCCTCGGCAAGTTCATCTTTCAGAATGTCATTCATCATCGCTTGGAATGTCGCCGGGGAGTTGCATAACCCAAAGAACATGACCGTTGGTTCGAATAATCCCATATTGGTTTTGAATGCAGCTTTTCCATTCATCGCCTTCTTTAATCCGAACATTGTTGTAGCCCCATTGAATATCGAATTTGGTGAAGTATTTGGCTCCAGAGGCTTTGATCTTGTCCATGATGTCGGAGATTAAAGGAAGGGGGTGTGCATTCTTGATCGTCCATTGATTGAGGTATTGGTAATCTTGGGTTGGTCTGAGTTGTCCATCTTTCTTTGAAACAAAGAAGAAAGGGGGGGCCATAGGTGATTTCGATGGTCGAATATATCCTTTCTTTAGGTTTTCTTGAATAAATTCAGCTTGTTGGTGTTGTTCTTCCGGTGTAAGGTTGTAAGATCTGAATGCTTTGGGTTCAAATCCATTCTTCATATCGATAGCGTGATCCCAAGTTCATTTCTTCAGGAAGCACACAACTTCTTCTTGAAAGACGTCCAGGTATTCGTGGTATTCTGGTGGTACAATTTCCTCAACGGTTTGTTTCTCTTTCCCTTCATCTTGTTTGATCGCAAATTCCTGAGAAGGTGAAAGTGTGGCTTTGATCGAGATTTCTGAGAGGAAGTCTTCCTCATCAGGCCAGGGTCTGTTCCAGAGGTCTGTTAGCGATTCGTCCGTTCCGATGTAGCAGATGATGATTTCGTTGAAGTCGTCAAGGTCTGATTCATTTGAAGAAGAGTTTTTCCATTCTTCTTTGTCTTTGACTTCTTCAATAGATGGGTGGAGGGTCTTGTTACCGTGGAATTCTACCCATTCCTCACTACCTTGTTCAGGCGTGTTAACTGGTAGAATTGCACAGTCCTCGTTTGCCTCAATAGGTCGCCATCTAATGTCGCCAGTTTGCCAGTTGATATCCGGGTTCATCTGGTGTAACCAGGTGAAACCTAGAATGATCTTCTGTTTCCCTAGTCCGGTGATGTAAAGCCGTTGTCGTTCGATTCGTTCGCCGATTTGTAGATCGAGTTCTGTGTAATGAGTGATGGTTCCTCGTTTGTTCCGTGTTCCATCCACATTAAGAACTTTGATCGGTTCTTCCAATGCCGTTTGTTTGATCCCGAGTTTTCGTGCATAATTCTGATCAATGAATTCGCCTTCTGCGCCTGAGTCTATCAGGGCGTTTGTTTCGACTTTTGATATTTCTGACTTCTCGTTTCCATGGTCACGGATAATGCTCATAGGAACTTCAAGCAATTTATTATCAACATGACCATGTACTGTAGAGTAAGTTTGAGAAATATTCAGAGTCGGAGAGACTGTCGTCGACCCAGCTCTCCTCAAATAAAATCCTTCTCATTCGGTCCTTTCTTGTCATCATCTTCTTCTGCGATATCCCAAAGTGTGTCGCGTTCTTCAGCGTTAAGGGCGCAGATGTATTTGTTGATCTCATGTGGTCTGGGTTTCTTTGGAGCATTCATGTCGTTTCATTTGAATGGATTGTTCGATCGCGGGGTAAAACTGTTGCGATTGTCGTTTCGATTGTTATTGTAGGGATTCCTTGATCTGTTGTTGGTGTTGGGACAGTTTCGAGCGATGTGTCCTGGTTGTCCACATTTGAAGCAAAGTCCTTTCTTTAGGAACTCTCCTCGTTCTTCGTAGCTCATTGCGTTGATGGCAGTCGTGACAATGTCAATGTCCATAGCGTTTGGATCATATCGTGGTTGTTGGTAATTTCCTCAATTGTAAGCTGGGCCAGCTGTATAGCCTCGTCCATAAGCTTGTCGGAATCTGTTATTCAGAGGGTTCGGTTGTCGTCCTGTCGGTTTGTCTGATCGATCGTCGAGAGCTTGTACGTTGTCTCGGTGGATTCTGTCGAATTCAATGGCAATGGTGTACCATCCTTTCTTGGTAGCAGTGTCGTTAAGAGCATCGGGTTTCTTGTCGGAGTATAAGATCCTGGTAGCAAGAGCTCGGTTGAGTCCCTTTCGGAAGGTTCGGATAATCATGTCGTTGTCAGTTGGCAGTCCAGCCTTGCTGACTGTAAGTCGAAATTCATTGACATATTCTTTGGCTGTTCGGTTTCGTTGGTTGATGTTGTCGAGTTTTCTGATGGATTCTTCTTTCTCGTCTTCATTGAGAAAGGCGGCCTTAAAAGCGGCGAGGAATACCGCCTTGGTTGGCCAGGTATAAGATCCATCCGCTTGTTTGACAACTGTCTCGATATAGTTCTTCCTCCAGCAAAGGGCTTCTCCTTCACTCATATACGAGAGGATAAAGATGATCTTTTGTTTGTTGCTGGGGAAGTCTTTGTTGGAACTTCCTTCAAAGAAGAGATCGCATGCATAGATGAAATTGTCGACTTCTCGTCGATTTCCATTAAATGCTTCGGGTTTCTTGAGGTAACTCTTTCCTTCGTGGTCAACATCCATCTGTGGGTTCACTGGTCCTGTCGGTCCTGGTTGTGCCATACTGGTGATCAGTTTGGGTTTGGGTTTGGGTTTGTAGTGTCGGGTTTCTGTCTCGGGTTCTGGTTCCAACTCATAGTGGAATGTCGGTTCGTCTGTCGAATCAAGTTCGTCTTGATTTTCGATACTGTGGAAGGATGCTGATCCTGATGTTGTTTCTCCTTGTCTCGACGGTGGTCTCGAGAACAATGATCGTGGGTTTCGTCCTACTTGAGGGTTCAGGGTAAGTGTCGTTGGTCTGTTGTTCCAATAGTTGAACGGTTGTCGGTCTTCTTCATCTGAGTCACTCTCTGGTACTCGGAAAGACATCTTGTCTTTATGTCAATCGAGGAGCTGGGGTCTTCCCGCTCACAAAATGGTTCTTCTGTTAAATCAGATGTCAATCTGCAAAGGGGCTTCCTTTGTGTCGTTGGTCGTCCAATCGGTTCATTCGTTGTGAAGTGGATAGCGTGACAGGGTCAGAGGCTATCTCAGACAGGGGTAGCTAGTTCTTCTGTTAAGGCTTCGTAGATATGTGTTTGCACACGATAATCTAATCAGCCTATCTGAGAAGTTGAGGCGAGATCCTCAGGAAGGTTCGTGTTCGGACTAGAAGAATCATTGGATAACGAGAACTAGCTAAGGAGTACAAATGAAAGTGTCTACGTATTTATACTACTAGTTAGTGCACAGACCATCTACTATGACTAGGTTGAGAGTCAAAGTGTGAGTCAATACTTGTACTAGTATTGAGTTGAAGAGAATGAGTCGTCCGTACAATGAGTCGCAATAAGAGTCAAGAAAAGAGTCAAGAAAGCATAGCCTATACTATAAATAGACATGGAAGGCGCTAAAGCGCGATGACGAAAAGAAATGATGGAGGAAGCACGCGGCTGTGATGAGGCTGCGTTGAAAATGAAAAAGCATCCGTATGATAAGATAACCACAAGATAAGATGAGATTGAGAGATCGCAACATCTTGAATTACATGATGGGCAGCTCTACACCACCTCAAAACATTTGAATGTTCAATCAAGCAAAATAACTACCATAATCACTGGTACATTTTCTCACATTGATCAAATAAATATTTACCCTAGTTACTGGCTTGTCCTCTCAGTACTCAGATGTTTTCCTGGGAGAAATAGCTACTATAATAATGTATACACCCACTCAGTGAAAAATGTTCAATCAGGCTGGATCAGTAGGCTAACTACTGATATACACGACAGGGTCTCTCAGACTCATAGGCACGTTTTATGGCTGGAACACACTATTGTAGCTGATCAAGAGATTTTCCTTTCACAACTTTCAAATAAATTTGTCCTGACGCTATACAACTCAACGTAAAGGTGGTCCTTAATTATATTTGGTGACAAGGAGAATTGAGAATTTCTCCAATAACACAGCAAGGCATTGGCGACGAAGTTAACCCCTACTAAAAGACCTGTAAGCTATGCATTGTATAACGCCGAGATCATGGAAACCCGAATTTTGATTGGAGCAAGTCATCATCAAACATCCTATAGGAGAGGGGTGCAGAGAAAAGATAGTGGCGACGCCTGGATGAAGCTAGGATTGAATATCGAGTACTGGAGTGGAGTTTCTGGCATTGTGCAGCACACAACGTGTATATTACAAACAAAGGCGCATAGTGCGAAATCTGAAAAACACTACACACCTGTAAACTAAGGTGTATAACATTCAACCCAACTATCACCCATCATGGACTGATCAAAGTCAACAGTAACAAAACCACTGTCAGAAATAATGAGGGTATTGAAAGGCCTAGTCAAACGTGCCACTTTTGGTACCCACATAAGGTGATCTCCCCCAGGGGAAGAGATGATCCAATTAGTTGGTGTTCGTGTCCAAAGAAACTTTTTTGGCTCCACTGGCTTTGGCATACGCCACACGCAAATAGACTTGTCATCGG
>Ga0307513_10011212_pt1 | contig 11159 bp, 15 predicted proteins | sample 15_EM_MG_FD_202174 | JGI IMG/M metagenome (GOLD analysis project Ga0307513, IMG submission 202174) | Populus trichocarpa ectomycorrhiza microbial communities from riparian zone in the Pacific Northwest, United States - 15_EM | ecosystem: Host-associated > Plants > Roots > Unclassified | place... | reverse complement strand
ATCTTATTCAGCCACAACCCCGACGGAGGAACAACTATACAATGTGAGCAGCCCAAACACTAGTCTCGATTCTCTTCTATCAAGTTCTACGCTTGTTCTTACTAGGTTTGGCGCCATATTTAATGTCTTTCTTACCCACTATCGGTCAAGAGCTCATCACTGTCCTTGTAAAGAGTGGCAGCATCGATGATCCGGACACCGTCTCTCAAATCCCGCACTATGCGCCCTGTCTCCTCATCCAATTGTGGTATTCGAGCTCCATTACATGTGGTAGGATAGTCTCTGGAAATGACGATATCACAGGTGCATTCGGGGGGCGAAACTAACTTCTCAACCTCTCCCGCTTCCCATGAAAAGCCGATGAATCGAGCTCCATCAGCAAAAGAAATTCGGGTGCTTGGTGCTCACCGTGTGGAACAATGAGCCCATGCATATTCTTCGCTTTGACAACGAAATATGTGGCAGTCTCGTTCGAGAACCCTTCGGACAATGCACCGCGATTCCGGTAAAGGGTAGCTTCCAGCGTGGTTCTGTATTCTGCGGAACAAAAGTGGGTGGAGTAACCTCGACTCCTTCGAGAGTGACGTAGCTATATATCATCATGTGCTCCCTGGAAAACGCCAAAAGTCGATCACCTGGAAGGAGACGGACAGCATCCTGAACATTGGTATGTCAATCAACAGTTAGAAGATCAGGAATGGGAATACGAACGGTCTTCACGCCCGGAAATATGATGGCCTTGCAATGTGACGAGGGTGTTGTCCGCTCCCAATCAAAAACTTCAATACACGGCCAGTCAGGTCCTTCACGAATTCGTGCAAATATATTCCGATGCATTGCGATGCCTCGGATGTAACCAGTATCGTGAACCTGAATTGAGCGTAGGTTAATTGGGCATCGGTACTGTGGCCCATGAGTGACCCGCGAGAAGCAAATATTGAGGACTTGAAGATCCCGATAAAGATCCAGTCATAGTCAACCCCAAGAATTGCAGGGCTTACTATGATGCACAGCTGTCGACAGAACCATAGTAAATGTGAGACTAGGAGATTGTTTTGGCGGGTCAACCTCGATGACTATGTGGTGTATGGCCTGCGGCTCGTTCTGGTCATCTCGTGGTATCAGAAGTCTTGCCGTTATGGTTGACGCGTCTAGGTCATATACGGTCATGGCGCCATCGGCTTCCTGGAAAAAGATAAGTGGCTATAGCATCCTTCTGCCGTATCCAGCTATTCCGGCTGAACTTCATGTTCTGGCATTTCCAACCAATGTCAGCACTCCTCCTAACACCAACTGCTCCAATTCCTGTGCCGAGTACGAGTCCAGAGGTTCCTCCAAACGCGCCGCCCGCATGCGCTGTGCCACGTATTGACGATATTGGCTTATTCATACAGCACGGACCTTCGAAATACCATTAAGAAAATTGCATGTCTGAACAACAACAGGATGAGCCTTGAAGTAAAAATAACAAACGGCAGAGGCTCACCTGGCGGATATTCAATAACGAGTGCCAGTCAAGCTGATTCATGATCTCCACGATAATCTCGAGAGGCATCGTTGTAAAGGGGGTGTAGTGCTCCACATCAATTGTACTGATAAGTGTAAGTACTAAGCAGCCAGATAATGGTAAACATATATTTAGGTATGTATGAACTTGGTATGAACATACATTCTCACCAGGCCATTTAGGTAGTCTTCCGAAGAAACGACTTCAAGTTGGGGTTGAACAGGCGACTTGAGTCCTATGTAAAAAGAAAGGTCCACTCAAGAGAAGAAAACTCAGCCGAAATATACGAACTTGAGTGAGGCATCTAGAAAAACATTGAAGTGACGTTGATCATGAACTTTGAAGAGGACTAGAGGATCGACGCCACGTGTGTATTATGTAATATTTAAATTCAAGGCCCTCAACGCTTGAATCACCGTGCTCAACGCTTTGAAGTGATGAACAACTCTGGACTTCCAACAATAACGATCGATTTGGTCGGTTTTTATCGTTTTCATGTGCTAATCAAGTTCCTACTACACATACGCAGGTATTAGATCGTCAGACTGCCAAAGATGTTCTCAAAGGCATGCTCCATGCCATCTTCTTCCATCGTCTCTTTGGCCCAATCAAACCGCAAACTTTCGAAGTTCTCGATGTGACAATGGTGTGTGAGGTATTAACTTGGAATATCGCCAATTGCTAACACGCTATCAGCCTGCCGTTTCGGACCCAGAAACGGAGCAACTTGTAGACGAAAAGGTCGACACGTTTTGGAAAGGAATCGAAGGCGGTTTTAGTAAACGGGGTCAGGCAAGTGAATCAAGCTTCTAAACTTGCAAAATTATTGACTTGTTAGAAGATCATCGTAAAAATCTCTGAAAAGAAACCGAAGAAAAACTGGTTCTCCATCGGCGAGGAAGAAGTTCCTTGGGAACAATGGTGTGCCTGCCTTTTTTGTTTGCCCCAACGACTTCAATAATGGAGTACTTAGGATCATAAACGCGGAATTGCGACAACCCAAGACTGAAAAAGGCGAGTTACCTGCACACATACGACCTACGAGAGTACCATCTAACTTATTCCGGTATATAGATCGTGAAAAGGCTCGCACCGCCTTAGCAGCGACTCTGACAAGGGCTATTCACACCATGATTACACATACCTCTTCTGAGAAGGGTCGTGCTGCGGTTCCTCCCATCACAGACGCCAACACCATCTCCCCGTTCCCCTTCAAGGTTATCGTAAAAGTCGACAACGTGGAAGTGGGCTGACCTAACCAGTCATTACAAACCGCGCTGCCAGTTTAGAATCACCCTGGACAGTCTCCCTCGCTTGAGGAATCGCAGTTGCAGACGGCATTGATGTGATCTTTGTGAGAATCTAATCTATCTATTAGCCATACTCCATCTCCGGCGAGCTATGTATTTATACCCATCTGCTTCTCATATCTGACTATTACCCAACCCCGCTAGTATCAATAAGGATTATCAGAAGTTTCGAGCGCCCACCTATCTCCTCTATCTATAATGCTTCTTGCGAAGTTCGGTAGCACTTCCTGACCTATTGACGAACCGTGGGAGGTGTTCGATTGTCCTATAAGAATGAACCCGGGGCCAATATCCCGTTTGGAAATGTCCTCTTCCAGGCGAATCACTATTATTGGAGCAGGGTAGGCACTCTATTCTTTCTTCGCATCTTCCTCTCTTTGAAGTTGGACGTAGCTCTGGTGGTATTTCATGTGCTATTGCATTGAAACGCAAGTTCGGATTGGTTGATTTCACTGTGAGCCGCCGCGAATCCCTTTCTCGTCTTAATCTCATCCATATCTGTTGTAGATTTTCGAGAAAGGCCACGACGTGGGCGGAACCTGGCGAGTAAGGTCGAGTATCTCTTCGTAAAAGATCGATCCCACTAACATCCGGGCGTTTAGGATAATATATATCCAGTGAGTCCCTGCCTTTATTTCGTCTTATAAAATTAATATTTTTGTAGGGATGCTCTTCCGACGTTCCGATGGCATTTTTCTCCTTGTCCACCGAGCTCCGTAACTGGAAAAAGTCACACGGGTCTCAGGAAGATATTTACCAATACTGGATCTCCCTGGCGAATAAATACAGGCTTTACGACCATATTATCCTCAATAGAAAAGTGACCTCGGCAAAATGGGACGACGTAACTCAAGAGTATGAAATCCTTTCGGAAGATACGGTAACAGGTGAACAGAGTCGCAGCACTGCACACATCCTCATTTCGGCGATTGGTGTGTTGGAGACTCCACGGTTTCCGAGTATCCCTGGGTTAGAAAGGTTCAAAGGGGAGATGTTCCATTCTGCGAGGTGGAATCCAGATGTTAATCTGAGAGGGAAGCGAGTGGGAGTCGTAGGGAATGGTGCATCTGCGTGAGTGTCTCAAGTTCCTGGCGTCCCTTGAAGCGTTCCAGAATTTCCTTCTCGGTTTCAGGACACAGTTTGTACCTTGCATTACCGAGGATCCCACTGTCCAGGTTATCCAGTTTTGTCGAACTCCAAGTTGGCTGGTTCCATCCGTGCGTGGAGATATTTTAACATGGCGCATCATTGGCGAAATATTGATAGCCGACATATGTACAGATCCGGAAAAGTTATTCCCCACTTCGACGTAGGCTTTTCGACTTGATTCCGGTTCTGAAACGCCTTTTCCGATGGCTTATTTATTTTCGGGTGCGTTTCGTCGTTTCGACTCCCGAAGAATTGCTCTCATTATAATATAGTTCGAGCTGCTATACTGTAGGACCTTCGCGAATGGGTTCATTCGGAACCAAGTTATGAAGGCTTGTCTTCCTCTTCTCGATCCCAAAAAAGACATTTGACACCCCATAGATACTAACGAGGTACATCAAGACCAATGCTCCTGAAAAATATCACGATAAAATCATTCCTACGTTTCGTGCATAATCACTTCCTTGATACTCCAAGGATACAATAATGACGGATGTCGTTAAATTCTAGCTCTTGGGTGCAAACGTGTCACCTTGGATACAAATTATTTGAAAGCTCTCCACCGACCCAATCTTGAAATCAATTACGACGGCATTGCTACAATTTCAGATACCGGTATTTTGACACAAAAAGGTGAGCATCCACATCTGAGAAGTTCTGGACGTGACATATGGTATTGATTGATGCTCAGACGAACAAATCCCTTTTGACATTTTGATTTTTGCAACTGGTTTCGCTGCGGTACGCTCTCCAATTATCCCCCGACAGAGAAATGGTTCAAACCAACTGACCCAGGATGTCTTTTCTTTGCCGGTCTACGGCAGAAGCAAAAGTATCCAGCAATACTTCGACGAGGAGAAAGGTCCACAAGCCTACTTAGGCACAGTAATCCCAGGTTTCCCTAACTTCTTTACAATATTGGGTGAGTCTAACCTGCGCCGCGAGGAGTACTTTTCCTTATACCATGCCTAGGGCCCAATTCCCTCACTGGCTATACTTCCGTCATGTTTACCAACGAAGTTCAGGTTTGTCCTTTTCAAGGGGCCAGGTACGGCAAGTTGAAAATGAAGGTGCTTCGCAGATAAATTATATTGTTCAAGTCGTCCAACCGATACTTGAAAACCACATTTCCTCTGTCGAAGTAGACGTGGGACCCACAGACGCCTATAACAAAATGCTACACTCCAGCCTGGCCAAGTCCGTTTTCGCGCAGTGTATGTCATGGTACCGCGTCGGTGGGACAGGCAAGATCACAAATGGCTTCCCTTTGTATGTTATTTTCCTCTTGGTTTGTTGGTCCTTCTGAGTCATATTGGTCCATCATTAGGCCAGCCTCCGTATTTTGGCTTTGGCTCCGCAAGCCCAATTGGAATCACTACAACGCCGTTAGCCCCGACAGATGGCTGGAAAGACAACTTCTTCGGCAAAGACGTCGTCAGCAAGTTTGGTGGACTTTTGCATTAGGTGTTATGATAGTGACGTTACGTCCCCATTGGAGGGAGTCGGTACTGGGTTGGTGTAGCATTTGACCGATTCAGCTTGGACAGTGGTTTTCCTAGTCTCCCGACGCCACGATAACGGTGATAACAAATCGATCAACTTCATGCGAACCATTATCCCAATTAATCGCTTGATCGCACCCCTCCTCACTAACCGCATCAATGAGATGCATTGAGGGTCGACCCTCGTATCCCCCTTCCTAAAAATGCTTCGTGCGAAGTTCGGCAACACTTGTCGCAAACTGATGACAGACTGTGGGAGGTGTTCCAAAGTATAAGAACAAACGCGGGCCCAAATTCTTTAAAATATCCTTTCCAGTGATTGTTCCCAACATAAGTATCCTCCTGCATGGCTGGCAAAAACAAACGAATTACTATTATTGGAGCAGGGTGAGTGCGTCATTCTTTTCTGCATCTCTCTCGAGTTGACCTTGAATCCGTGGATGTAGCACTGGTGGAATTTCATGCGCTATCGCGTTGAAGCGGAAGTTCGGATCTGTGGATTTCACTGTGAGCCACCACGAATCCTTTTCTCAAAATAAATTCATCCAAATGTGTTGTAGCTATTCGAGAAAGGCCACGAAGTGGGCGGAACCTGGCGAGTAAGGCTTCCGTGGACCTCTTATAAGCAAGTAGCAAACGATTGTACTAACTTCCGGGCATTTAGGATAATATATATCCAGTGAGTCTCTTTGCCATGAAGCATTTGTATTGTTAAAAAATAATATCTTTGAAGGGCTGTTTTTCCGACATTCCGATCGCATTTTACTCCTTGTCCACTGATCTTCGCAACTGGAAAGAAACACACGGATCCCAGAAAGATATTTACGAATACTGGATCTCCCTGGCGAAGAAATACAGGCTTTACGACCATATTATCCTCAATAGAAAAGTCATCTCGGCGACATGGGACGACATAGCTCAAGAGTATGAAATTGTTGCGGAAGACACAATAACAGGCGAACGGAGTCGAAGCACTGCACATATCCTTATATCGGCAATCGGAGTGCTGGAAACTCCACGGCTTCCGAGTATCCCTGGATTAGAAAGTTTCAAAGGGGAGATGTTCCATTCTGCGAGATGGAATCCAGATGTTGATTTGAGAGGGAAGCGAGTGGGAGTGGTGGGGAATGCCGCATCTGCGTGAGTGTCTCCAGTCCCTGGTGTCGTTCGATTTTTCCAAAATTCCCTTCTCCGTTCTAGGACACAGTTTGTACCTTGCATTACGGAAGACCCCACCGTTCAGGTCATCCAGTTTTGTCGAACTCCAAAGTGGATGTTTGCACCTGTGCGTGGATATATCCTGACGTGATACCTTCATCATGGATGATAACTGACATATGTGCAGGACCGGGAAACCTACTCGCCACTTAGACTTAGACTTGTTGATATGATTCCGATTTTGAAGCGTTTTTCACGATGGCTCGTTTATATCCGGGTGCGTTTCGTCCGTTACGCTTGTCGAGCACCGGCGTTCACCATAATGTAGTTCGAGCTACTGTGTTTCGGAATTTATGCGAATAGGTTCCTCCGGAACGAATGTAAAAGGGCTCGTTTTCCTCTTCTCGGGAAAAAACCCATTCTGATACTCTTTCCGCCCTGGCTTATAGAGGGCTGTCCGGTACATTAAGGCCACCGCCCCCGAAAAATACCACGACAAACTTATCCCTACATTTCGTGAATATTCGTTTCTTCGAGACCACAAGGACAAATGAGACTGATGTTACTGACATTCTAGCCCTCGGTTGCCAACGTGTCGTATTTGACACGAATTATTTGAAGGCTCTCCACCAGCCCAATCTTGAGATTAATTACGACGGTATTACAGCAATTTCAAACACCGGGATCTTGACACAAAAAGGTGACCAGGAAGCACATCTGAGAAATTCTGTAAGTGACACATAATAATTGACGTTCAGAAGAACATATCCATTTGGACGTTTTGATTTTCGCAACTGGTTTTGCTGCGGTAGGTTCTTTCCAATATCCTCCGATAGAGCCAGTATGAACTACCTGACTCAGGACGTCTTCTCTCTGCCGGTCTACGGGAGAAACAAAAGTATCCAGGAATACTTTGACGAGGAGAAAGGTCCAAAGGCCTATTTAGGCACAGCAATCCCGGGCTTCCCTAATTTCTTTACTATATTTGGTTAGTCCAACCAGCGTGAAGAAAGCTGTTTCGTGATACTTTTTGCATAGGGCCTAATACCGCTACCGCCCATACGTCCGTCATCTTTACGAACGAAGTGCAGGTTTGTGCCATACCCGTCCGCAGCCAGATACGCCAAGTTGATATGAAGGCGATTCGCAGAGCAATTACATTCTTCAACTCATCCAACCGATACTCGAAAACCACATTTCTTCCGTCGAGGTAGGCGTGGAACCCACGGATGCCTATAATGAAAAGATACACTCTCGGTTGGAGAAGTCAGTTTGGACGCAGTGTATGTCGTGGTACCGCGTCGGTGGGAAAGGAAAGATCAATGCATTTCCTGCGTATGTCAATTCTTTTGGCTAGTTCGTTACTTACCTTGGTCCATAATTAGAGCGGCTTCCGTATTTTGGCTGTGGCTTCGCAAGCCCAATTGGAATCATTACAAAGTTAGCCCCAATGGCAGATGGCTGGAAAGGCGGCTTCTTCGGCAAAAACGTCGTGTGCAAATTTGGTGGACTCTTGCATTAGGTGTTGTGGTAGTGTCGTTATACCCTCGGTGGAGGGAGTTGGTGCTGGGTTGGTGTAGCATTTGACTGATGAAGTGCCAGTGAGACAGTAGCAAAGAAGGAACGTCTTTCATGTAAGATGATATTGAATCAATTCTGCCCAATTTTCAAGTGGATTCGGCTTGCCCTGGAGACGTAACTACAAAGTTCAAAAGAATCTTACATAAGATATGTAAAACGAACGCCGGCAAATGGAAGTCACCGGTTAGTCACCAGCAACACATGTTTATCATCATCAAAAGCTCGGCTTCTTTGATGGACGAATCCGATAAGTAGTACTACATGATGTAGCCCCAGGGTATGTTAGAAGTTTCAATCTGTTCCAACACACTCTGTCCACCATTATAATGACTGCGAATACCACTGCAATTGATATCCCCAAAACTCAGAAAGCCGCCGTGCTCGAGGATTTTGCATCGCCTTACGCTATAAAGACAAACCACCCTGTCAAGCAACCCTCCGAGCTTGGTCCAGGAGAATGTCTCATTAAATTGGAATATACCGGCGTCTGCCACTCGGACTTGCATGTTCGTAATGCAGACTGGCCGACCAAAGCGAAACTGCCCCTTGTGGGAGGCCATGAAGGTATCGGCCGCGTTGTTGCCATTGGTGAACACAGTGCCGGCAATGTCAAAGTTGGGGACCGTGTCGGTATAAAGTGGATTGCCAACGTATGTGGAAAGTGGGTCAATCCCATTTTAAACCCTGGTGGCATATTCTGAATTACCCAGGTGTGAAATGTGTTGGAGGTTTCGAATCCTGTGAGTAGTTGATATTCTAAACCATACCACTGTGGATTAAGTTTCCTCAGCGTGCCTCCTTTCACGCACGAACAGTCATGGTTTTACCCTCGATGGCACCTTTCAAGAATATGTGGTACGTCTCATTTTCGAGAAATTATATCCAACCTCCTGGCTCAGGCCCCCGGCTTAACCAGGTATCTTTTACCAACTATGTCACTCCCATCCCAGAGGAACTTGACGGGGCCTCCGCTACCCCTATTCTATGTGCTGTAGGTATCCATACAGTGGCTATAATGTGCTATATTCACACCGCTGTAGGGATTGACCGTCTACAAAGCACTTAAGCAGACTGGGCTAACCGTTGGTCAATGGGTCGCTATTTCTGGAGCAGGGGGAGGGCTTGGTCATTTAGGTGGCGTCGATCTGTCTTCATACCCCGCATCAGCTTTGACATGCCGTCGGTATATTAGCTGTCCAGTATGCTGTATCAATGGGTCTCCGCGTCGTGGCAATCGGTAGGCCATCATTGTTCTGGCTTAATAGATAGTCTGTTTAAACTTCCCTCTCCTATCTAGATACCGGCGAAGCCAAGAAGAAATTGTGTCATGATCTCGGGGCTCATAAGTGGGTAGACTTTAGGGAGAGCAAAGATGTTGTCGCCGATGTGATTGCTGCATCCGACGGACTAGGTGTGGAAGGTGCTGTCGTTGCTGCTGGCGATGTGAGTTATAATCTGGCACAGGAGGTTTAAACTTTTTTCAATACTACTACTACCACGTTTTTAGGCAAGGCCATTCAACCAAGCGTTGATGTTCCTTCGCTCCAAAGCAACTTTGGTTTGCGTGGGGATGCCTGGTGGAACGGCCCTGTTGCATGTCCCACTGACGCTTTTAATTGCCCAAGTCCGTTTCTAATGAATCTCCATCCGAGTATCTCCGCTCATATGAGTTAGTCGTTAACAATTGTTGGGTCTTCCATTGGGTATACTGCCATCCTTTCCTACATTTTTACAACGGTCTTGCTCAAAGTTTAATTCCGCCAGAAATCAACAAGATATCGCGGAAGCCCTTCGGATTGCTGCCTTAGGCAAAGTGATCTGCCAACATGAGGTGAAAACTCTGGAAGACCTTAATGGGTGAGGTAGTCACCGGATACCGCGAAATTGCATGTCTGACAAAACCTCTTTCCAGGATATTCGAGGACCTGGAGGCAGGAAAGGTTGCTGGGCGGATCGTTATCAAATTTTAACTCAAATAATCGAACAGAAATCTACTAATATAGCTCTAAAATCTCAGCACTCAGCTTGTAACAGTACTCTCTATTCCCTCCATCTTTTCCAAGGAGACAAATATGAATCTTGAGTGTATTTGACAGTAGTAAGGCATCGTCTCAAAAAACACTCATAAAGCGTATTGTGTCGAGTCAAGGGAATCGATATGATAAGCAGAGGCCGTTTTTGAGCGGAATAATCAAACGCCCACAACGCCGAATTGGGACTCACTCTGGTCAATTGTCTTGTAAGTAGGAGAAAAGGTTAACTCCTATCCTAAAACGTAGTGCTGTTTGCCATGTCAAGTCAGGTATTTATTTAATTAAACGCTTTCTTGACAAAATGCTGCGAGGTAACAAGACAAATGTAATGACGACCGCAGCCAATGTGAGATACCAAAGGTATCCCGAAAATATCCGATAAGTCTAAAGCTCAAACTCACGTAAAACGCTCAACGCTGGGCATTCGCCTTACCGATCCTCGCGGTATTATCCGCACGATCCACACGATTACCCTCCAAATCCGCCAAAATTTCTTCTGCACCACCAAGGGTCGACAAGCGTCGAAGACGTTGGTGTTTCTTTCTCTCTTGCGCGATGGTTTGGTCCACGCTATCGTCTTCATCCTCAGCTTCACTCTCAAAAGGAGATGCGTAGGAAGGAGGAGTTGCAGAACTGCTTGCTGATGGCTCTAATTGCGACACTCGTGTCTTATGTCTCGGACGGTCTTCCAAGAATTTGTCAGGGATCTACAACGCGCGGTAAGATATCACCCTACCCAGATAGGGAGACAGACTTACGGGGAGGCGGACGATATAAGACAACAGTGTCGCGCATGCCGCGAAGAAAAAGACCGATTTGATACTGACGTCATATGAATCTCGAGCGATTCGCTGAAGATCGGGTGGGAGTTTTCCAACCGACTGCACCGATTGTCGGATTTTCGTGATAAGCTAAGAAA
>Ga0307513_10011211_pt1 | contig 11159 bp, 6 predicted proteins | sample 15_EM_MG_FD_202174 | JGI IMG/M metagenome (GOLD analysis project Ga0307513, IMG submission 202174) | Populus trichocarpa ectomycorrhiza microbial communities from riparian zone in the Pacific Northwest, United States - 15_EM | ecosystem: Host-associated > Plants > Roots > Unclassified | place... | reverse complement strand
TTGGAGATCAGCGGTCCGCCGAGCGGACGGAAATCGACGCCCTGGTCGGAGAACGAACCGAAGCCGAGCACCACTTTGCTGCCGCCGACCGGTGCGAAATCGTTGTTGCTGAAGTAGGAACCGGCGGGCTCCGGCACGGTCGCGTTCCAGTCGGTGATGTAGATAGCCTGCGCCGACAGGTTGTCGTTGAACTGCAGACTGAAATTGACCATCTCCTGCGGCAGGAAGGCTTCTTTGAGCTCCGAGCCAGGCACGCGCAGCGCCGACACGTCGAAATGGTTGATGACGTTGATGCCGTTCTGGATGAACGTGCTTTCACCCCAGCTCACGGCCTGACGGCCGACGCGTAATTCCGCGCCCATCTTGCCCAGGTCGAACTTGGCGTAGACGAACGCGTCGAGCAACCGGGTGTAGTTCTGCACCAGGTCTTCGGACTTGTCGGACAGCGGCGTGCGCCGCGTGTTGCCCGCCGCATCGTCATACAACGCCGAGGCGCGCACGAAGGCGCCGATGCCGCGGTAGTTGAGCGACACTTCGGTCAGCGCCTTGAGCGCCCGGCTGAACATGTCGGTGTCGTAGTTGAGATCACCGTCGTCGATGTTGGGCGAGCGGCCGCAGCCACCGTCGGCGATGGCAATCAGGCGGCAATCGCGCGATTCGATGCGCCAGGCCTGGCCGTAGGTGACCGTCGTATCCCAGCTGCCCGTGAAGGTGCCGTCGTCGTTCTGAAAATCCCAGGCGTAAGTTGCGGGCGACGCCAGAGCCAGCGTTGCGACGATCGGAAGCGAACGCACGACGTATCGCCGGATCAGATCGTTACTCATTCATTTCCCCTGAAGACCGCGGGACTGGCTGCGAGTGACGAGGGAGCAGCCTTACCGATGGGCCGAATCGTCTTAGAGTTCGCCACGCTGTTGCCTCCCCTCGTGGACGCCTTCGCGCGGACGTGTTGCGCGAGAGTATAGCAGCGGCTTCCGGGGCCAAAGCTAGCGAGCCCCACGGGCCGGGGATTCCCTAGCTGCCGCTAGACCTGGGTCACCTGCAGAATGCTGTGGCGAATCTGCTCTGACAACACCAGCTGGGCATCCGCGGCCACGCGCACCAATACTTCATCGAAATCGAGCGTGCCGCCCTCGCCCGCCTTCAAGACGCCACGTTCGCGCAACAGGTCGATGAAATTTTCGAACAGCGCGCGATCGAAGAATTCCGGCGAATTGAAGCCGTAGAGCATGTTCATGCGCTGTGCGGCGAGGTGGCACTGCTGTTCCAGCGCCTTCTGGGTGATGGCGCCGCTGCCGGCCTTGAGGAGCAGCGAGATCGCGAGATAGTAGCGCTCGATCGTCTGGATGGTGGCCTGCGCGAGCATCGACAGCTGCATGGCGGCGGGCGAATCCGGCGGCGGCCGCTGCCACGCCGTGCGGTCCTCGTTCGGTTGCAGCACGCCTTGTTCGGCGAGCGCAGCAAGAACACCCTCGATGACGCCGGCGAGCTCATCCTCGCGCCAGCGCAGGAAAAGCTCGGCGGCCACATAGGGATAGATACGCCACGCGAGTCGCTGGATGTCCTCGGTGCGCAACATGGAATTGCCGATGAACGCACAGGCCACGAGCGACGGCAGCGCGAACAGGTGCAGGACGTTGTTGCGGTAATAGGCGATGAGCTGCGCGCTTTCATCGCTCATCTTCACGATGTCGCCGAGTTTGTGAGGCACCCGCGAAATGATCTTCAGCGTTTCGCCGTAAGTGACGATTTCGGCCGGGGTGGCGTCGGTCACCGTGATCCGGCTGCTGTACGGGGAGCTGCGCAGCAGTTTCAGATACAGCTCGAGCTGGCGGAGCAGGCCGCTTTCCGGTAGCGCACCCCGCGGCGATGCCAGCAACGTGGTCGCGAGCAGGTTGATGGGGGTGACGGCGGCGGCCGCATTGATTCCGCGCATGATCGCCAACGACAGGTCGCCGACCAGCGCGTTGACCGCCGGCAGGCGCGTATCGTCATCGAAGCGCTGCTCGCGCCAACTCGGGAGCGCGGCATCGAGCAGGTCGTTGAGCCGGATCGGCTCGCCCACGTTCACGTGCACCGTGCCGAACCGCTCGCGCAGCACCCGCAGCGACATCAACAGGTCGAGCCAGCTCTCCTTCTTCTTGGGCGCGCCCGAGAGCTCGGAAATGTAGGTGTTGGCCTCCACGATGCGCTCGTAACCGAAGTACACCGGCACGAACACCACCGGCCGCACCGGATCGCGCAGGAAGCTGCGAACCGTCATCGACAACATGCCGGTCTTGGGGTGCAGCAGCCGTCCCGTGCGCGAGCGGCCGCCCTCGATGAAGTATTCGATGGAATGCCCGCGCGCCATGATGGCGGCCAGGTATTTCATGAACACCACGGTGTACAAGGCGTTGCCGGCGAACGAGCGGCGGATGAAAAACGCGCCGCCCTTGCGCAGGAACCGGCCGACGACGGGGATGTTGAGGTTGATGCCGGCGGCGATGTGCGGCAGCGCGTAACCGGCGTGATAGATCACGTACGACAGCAGCAGGTAGTCCATGTGGCTGCGGTGGCAGGGCACGTACACGACTTCGTTGCCCTCGAAGATCTCCTTGAGCGTCGCGGCATGATTGAATTTCACGCCGTCGTAGACGCGATTCCACACGCGGCCGAGCAGCTTCTCGGCGACCTGCACGAACGGATGCGAGTAGTTAGCTGCGATCTCGAAGGCGTATTTGCGCGCGGCCAGCAGCCCGGGCCGGAAAGTCGTGTGTTTGTCTTGCGCTTCGGCCGCGACCACGGCGCGCACGCCCCGGGCGCGCAACACCCGCGCGACGATGGTGCGCCGGTGCGACAGATCCGGGCCAATACGCGTGGCGCGCTGGCGGCGCAACACGCCTCTCAATACCCGCGTGACGCGCCGCGCCTGGTCGGTGGCGGGCGCGGCATCCAGCAGCGAGCGCAGGCTGATGGGCGCGCCGAATTCCACGAACACATTGCGGCCGTTGATGAGCACGGCAAAAAATTTCCGGGCGCGCGTGGTCAACGCCCAGTTCTCCGCGAACAGCAGTCGCAGCCACGAGCCTTCTTTCTGGGGAGCGCGGCCCCAGTACACCGCCGTCGGGACGAGCAGGACGTCGCGCACCGAATCGCCGCGCAGTGTATCGATCAGCGCCAGCAGATGCGGCGGCGGGCGGCGGGTGTGCGTGGCGTCCCAGAAGCGGCGCCGGCGGCCGACGTCGAAGTAGGAACGGCGCTGCTCGACCGGAAGACTGCTCGAGCGCTTGTCGGGATACGGCAGGCCCATGCGGTTTGCGACATTGCAGAGCACGGCGAGATCCGCGACCGAATCGCGCTCGAGCACGTAACACACCGGCGCGGCCGGAACCGTCAGCGTCGGCGGCGCCTCCGCCGGTTGAACGGCGGCGCGGACCCAGAGCCTGAAGAATCGTCGCAGCAACCAACCCATGCGTCTCGCCCTGCGCTCCCGGCCGTATCATGTTAGGCGCCGGAGTGTAGCCGACTCGGGTGCAGGCATCGTTCGACGACCGGTGCCTGAAGAATATAAAGGGGCGGAAGGACCAATATGACCAGACTCGCAGGCCGCAGGATCATTCTCACGGGTGCGTCCGAAGGTATCGGCCGCGCGCTGGCGCTGGCGCTGGCCGCCCGGGGAGCACGCGTGGCGCTTGCGGCGCGTGACGCCGCGCGGCTCGAAGAATTGGCGCGCGAGTGCCGCGCCCAAGCCGTAGAAAAGGGCGGCGAGACGCTGGTCGTCCCCACGGACATCGCCAACGAAGTCGACTGCGGCTGGCTGGTCGAAACCACGCTGCAGAACTTCGGCGGCGTGGACATCGTCATACACAACGCGGGCATCACGATGTGGAGCCGCTTCGACGCGGTCTCCGATCTCGAGATCTTCGAGCGGCTCATGCAGGTGAACTATCTGGCGCCGGTGCGGCTCACCTCACTGGCGCTGCCGCATCTCAAACAGTCGAAGGGGTTGCTGGTCGCCGTGGCGAGCCTCGCCGGGCTGACCGGTGTGCCCGAACGTTCGGGGTATGCGGCGAGCAAACACGCGATGATCGGGTTCTTCGATTCACTGCGCATCGAGTTGCGCGGCACGGGTGTGGACGTCAGCGTGATCGCGCCGGATTTCGTGGTGACGGAAATCCACAAACGCGCAATCGGCCCCGATGGCGAACCACTCGGCGTTTCGCCGATGAAGGTCGCGAAGATCATGACCGCCGAGGATTGCGCGCTGCGCATCGTGCGCGCCCTCGAGAGGCGGGAGCGGCTGGTCGTGATGTCGGCGCGCGGGAAGATAGGCCGCTGGCTCAAGCTCATCGCGCCGTCCCTCATCGATCGCATCGCCGAAAACGCGATCCGCGAAAAACGTTAAAGGGGACATGCCTGTTTATTCCGGCCGGCGTGAGTTCGAGGCCAGGCCTCACGTGCTCAGGGAATGGGTGCGTGAAGCCCGGCCTCTATCCGCGGATCTTAAAAAGGACGCGCCTATTTCTCGGGCGGCAGGCGCAGCGAAGCCTGTCCGAATGCGTACAGCCACCCCTGCGGCGTGCGCACGTACGTATCGGTAAACCACAGCTTGTAGTCGAACGTGCTCGCATCCGCGCGTCTGCCCTTGAGCCACAGCAGCGCGGTGACGGTCGCGGTGTCGCCGCCATACAGGCGCACGGTCTGCGTGCCAGGTATCTCCACCTGTTTCTCGAAGGTAAAACTTCCCTTGCGGGCTTCAGCGATGAGATCGGCGCGCGACACGACCGTGCCGTTGCCGAGCACCAGCGTGAAATCGGGATGTAGGATGCGCTCCATCACCTGCCAGTCGTTGCGCTCGACCGCCGCCTGGTATTCGATGTCGAGCGCCCGGACGATGCGCGCCGGATCGTCCGCGCCGGTGGATAGACCGGGAGTGAGCAACGCGGTCAGCAGCGCAATTGAAGCGATGAGTCGGTAGTTGGTCATCGGTGTTCTCACGCGGCCAGCGGGACGTCGAGCATACGGCGAATCGCGTGCAGCTGGCCTTCGGCGGCGCGCCGGCCGAGCTCGTAGATACGCGGCATCGCCTCGGTGTCCCATAAGCCGATGCGCCGATCGATATCGAGGGTCAGGTGCAACATGCGTTGCCCGGCGGCATGCGCCGCGCCGATGCGCGCCTGCTGCAGGTTGTTGATCATCGTCGTCGTGACCCGCCCGATGAGTCGCGCGGGCCGATCGATGCGGCGCGGCAATGCGCCGCGAAATCCGAGCGTTACGAGCGCATGCGCATCACGCGCCGCAGACACCGGCAGCGGGTCGGACAACACGCCATCGACCAACTGGCGCCCGGCGTATTGCACGCTCGGGAAGATCAGCGGCAATGCCATGCTGGCGCGCACGGCGGCCGCGATCGGACCGTGCGTCAGCACCATCGAATTGCCGCTCGACACCTCGGTGGTGACGACGCGCAACGCGGTGGGAAGATCTTCCAGCTGCGCGTTGCCGAAGGCGAGATCCACGCGTTCGCGGATCAGCCGCGCATCGCGCAGCGAGAACCCCTCATCGAAGCCCATGAGCCTGGGTGCCAGCAGCTCGAAGTACGCCCGCCAGCGCTTCTTTTCCGTCAGATCGCGCGACCACAGGGAGGTGGCCGCCTCGAGCCCTTGCCCGCCCGTCATGCCCATCGCGATGCAGGCCCCGAACAGCGCGCCGGAACTGCACCCGACCACCAGATCCGGTTTCAGGCCGGCGTCCGCGAGGACATCGGCGATGCCGAGCGCCGCGACGCTGCGCACTCCGCCGCTGCCCAGCACCAGGGCGAGACGCGGCGAATTGGCCGCGTGCATGTTTGCCGCCTGCATGATCAGAACTTCAGGTTGGCGCGCAGGAAATACCGGCGGCCAAGCACATCGTAGGTCGAAGGATCGGTGTTCATCTGAATCGCTGCCGTATACGCCGGCGGCGTCTCGTCGGTCAGGTTCTCGATGCCGGCGCGCAGCTCGAGCTTGTCGTCCATGCGCCAGGACAGGTTGGCATCTAGATAGGTGATCGACGGCACACCAACCGTGGTGAACGAATCGTATGACGCGTATTTGTTCTCCATCGCAGGCAGGTACTGCACGCGCAGTCCAGCGCCAAAGTTCGCGAGCTGCCAACGTGCGTTGAACAGCAGCTTGTAGTCGGGGAACGCGCACGCAATGCAATCGCCGATCGTGCCGCGGTAGTCGATCGTCGGAAGTCCCGGCAGATAGGCAATCTCCCATTTCTGCAGCCAGTTGCCGAGCAGATTGAGATCGAGTTTCCCGGCCGCTCCGAGGCTCACGGGCACGTCCACCTGCACGTCGATGCCCGCGGTGCGCAGGGTCGACACGTTGTCCGTGCCCTGACTCGGCACCGACGGGCGGCCGTTGGCGACATCGCCGTCGAGGTCGGTCGTGCGATTGATGGCGCGGCACGCCGGATCGTTCGGGTCGAGCGCGGCGTTGTTGCCCGAGAACCCGTAACACAGCAGCAGGACTTCACCCGCGGGGACCGAGAAGATCGCGTCGCTGAGCTTGATGTCGTAGAAATCGACGGAGGCACGCAGCTTCTCGAAATCGAACACCACCCCAAACGTGAACGTATCGCCCTGCTCTTCGCTCAAGTCGGGATTGCCACCGCCACGCGTGGGGACCTGCGTGTTGGTAAACGTGTAGGTGTCGATGCTGTCGGCGCGGATGCCCTGCGCGACGCACAGGGTGCGGATCGCGTTGTTGCCACCATGGCGCGAGTCGGCATTGGCACCGAAGTTGCGCGCCGCGGAGTTGTTGTCGCAGGGATCCTCGAGCAACGGCGGGTTGTTCTCGTCCGCCGGGCTGAACAGCTCGAAGATCGACGGCGCGCGCACGGCACGCTGATACGACGCGCGCAGGCGCATCGCATCGAACATCTGCCAGTTGCCTTCCAGCTTGAAGGAATTCGAGCGGCCCGCGATCGAGTGATCGGAGGTGCGCGCGCCGAGCGTGAAGCCGATCTCCCTCGCCAGGGTCTTTCCGGTCAGCACCGGTAGATAGAGCTCGCCGAACAGATCGGTCACGTGGAACCCACCCTTGAGCGGATTCTGCTGATTGAATCCCAGCAGGTCGTCATTGGCGACGGCGAGGTCCGGGTGGAAGTCGAAGCTCTCTTCGCGCCAGCTGCCGCCGATCGAGAATTTCGCGTCACCCGCCGGCAGCGAAAACGCCTTGCCGCCGAAGGTCGCCTCCGCCATGGAGCTGTCGAGCGTGGTGCGGTTGGTGAAATACGCCCGCACGTAGTTGGCGCAGTCGGGCGCGAGGCCCTCGGGCCCGGTGAACGGGTTGTACCCGCCACACTTGGCCACGCCGCCGTCGGGCGATTCCAGTAGTTCGGCCAAGCGCTCCGCCGACACGTCGTTGTTGAGGAACGTGGTTTGCGTCACGCGCGCCGTCGAGACGTTCACGTCCCAGTTGTAGTTCTCACCCAGCTTGCCGCGCAGCCCGCCCAGCAGCTGGTAGACGTCGTACTGGTCGCGCGTCTCGCGTGGCCCGACGCCCTGCATGCGCTGGCGGAAATCGAACGGCGCGTCCGGGGTTGGCCGCGATGCAAGCAACTCGGCCAGGTCGTCCGGAATGAACGGGTTCGTGACCGGAATATCCAGGCCGCCGGCCGGCACCGGCGCGAGAGTCGCGGTCGTGTCGTACGTCGTGAAGAAAGTCTGCACGTACGCTTCCGCATTTTCGCTCACGTCGAGATTGGCGAAGCCCGCGAGGTTCCAGCGCTTGACCGGTAACTGCAATGCGTTCGATGGCGCGAAGTTGTAGCTGTAGCCACTGTCGTCGAACGCCGGGTCGTTGGTGTCGCCGAGGAAGTGCGCAACCGTTCCGCGCGTGCCCGTACCCGTGGTGAACAGGCTGCCATCCGCGTTGAAGCTGATGTCCTGCGTGAACGGCACGCTGCCGGCAGCGGCGCCGTAGCGGCCGAACACTCGGTCCATCGCCGCCTGCGTGAAGGAATTGTCCTGGTCGCGGTCGTAGCGCCCTTCGAGAATGGTGATCGATCCTTGTGGAATGTTGCGGTCGCGGCGGACGTCTTCGGCAATACGCGAGAAGTCGCGCGCGCCCTGGTAGATAGGATCGCGCTCGGTGTACTGGAAGCTGAAGACCGCATTGCCGCGGTCTTCGGCGAAGGCCGAGCCCACCGTGAGCGAACTCGACCATTCGGCGCCGTCGCTTTCCGCGGTCTTGCCGAAGCCGGAATCGATGGCGACACCTTCGAAATCCTTCTTCATCGTGAAGTTGGTGACGCCCGCGATCGCGTCCGATCCGTACACCGCCGACGCGCCGCCGGTGACCACTTCGATGTTTTCGATGAGCGCCGCAGGCACGATGCTCACGTCCACGGTGCCAGTGGAGTTCGACGGCGGCAGCCGGCGGCCGTTGAGCAGCACCAGGTTGCGCTGCGTGCCGAGGCCGCGCAGGTCGATGTTCGCCTGGCCACCGTTGCCCGGGTTGTTCGAGGTGGTCGTGACGGAGGGCACGAACTGCGGCAACTGATTGAGCAGGTGCTCAACCGAAGTCGAGCCGGTCTCGGACATCGCCGCCGCGTTCACCGTCACGACGGGACTGTCGGACACGTAGTCGTTGCGCTGGATGCGCGATCCGGTGACCGTCACGGTCTCGACTTCTTCAGGCGGGGCGGCGGCGGAATTCGCTTCCTGCGCCAGCGCTGGCGCGGCGGTCAGGATGGAAGCCGCGCCGGCGAGTACCGCCAGCAGGGGATTCTTCAGATTCTGGTTTTTCATGAGAGTCTCTTTGCGGCGCGTTCTTCCGCGCCGGCCGTTGAGTGAACGAGATGCGGCACGGTTCGATGTGCCAGTGAATTCTTCGCGTACGCCAGTAGTTCGGCCGACCAGTCGGCGAACAGGTCGAACACCCGGAATGACAGGTCGAGGCAGCGCACACGTTCGAGCGAAGTGAGTGTGATTGCCTCGAACACCGAGCGGTCGTAACCACGCACGCCGTCGCCGGGCTGGCGCGGGAAATGGAAGCGCCCGAAGTAACGCAGCACAGGCCCGCCGGCCGCCTGGAGCTGCGCGGCGATTTGCGCGGTGAGGCCGAACAACACGTTGCCGGTTTCTTCGATCGCCTCGACCAACACGAACTTTTCGGCGGGTGTCGTGCCCTGCAGCAGTTGCGCAAGGCGCATTCCCAACATGCGGCTTTCGCGCGCATCGTCCTTCATGTACGAGCGCAGGACCTGCGAAACGTGCGCCCCGCGATCGAAGCCGAGCTTCGCGAAATCGTCCAGGTAGCAGGGCCAGTGATGATCGTCCTCGTAGGTGAGTTCGTTGATCAGCTTCTGGTACGGATCGTCCGAAGCGGCGTCGCGTAATACGAAGCGGTTCAGATCCGAGAACGCCAGGATGAACGGCGCCATGCACGGATAAAACGCCAGGCGGTCGCGGGCCGGGATCGACCCGGTGCGCAGAAATTCGAACAGCGGCAGTCCTGAATAGTGGCGCTTGGCCTGCGCCAGCTCTCGCATCACGGCCTTCATCGTCTCTCCATAATTTGAGGTCTCATGGAGAACGGACGTGGGCTGCACCTGAATCCGGACAACAACGTCAGAACATGCTGATCAGTTTTTGTTTGTCGCCAGCTGGTTTGAGGCGCGCGCAATTCCGTCGCGCGCGCGCAACGTTTCCGGATGTGTCTCGGTCAGCGATCCGGCGAATTGCACGGCGGCCGTCGCAAATGCATCGCGCGCCTCGCGCAATTTGTGCTGCTGCTCGTACACGAGGCCCGTGAGGTACCAGGCACGCCCCGTGAAGCGCGAAAAGGACTCCGCGTCGACCTTCGGTGCGAGCTCACGGGCCTTCGCGGCGTCGTCCGCGGCGGTCGTCAGGTCGTGTTCGGCCAGCGCCAGCTCGCCACGCATGGCGTGCGCCAGCGCAATGTGCGCGCGGCAGCAGCCTTGCGATTCGTAGCTGCGGATCGCCTGCGCCAGCACGGCCCGCGCGTCATCCGAGCGCCGCTGGGCGGCGAGCACCGTCGCGCGGGTCATCAGGTACCGCGTGGTCACGACGTGATTCTCGCCAAGGTTGGCTTCGTGCAGGGACACCAGCGCCAGATCGAGCAGCTTCGAGGCTTCGTCGAGCCTGCCCTGCTGTGCGACGACATCGGCCTCGCCGATCAATGCGCCGGCAACGCTCACGACATTGCCGCGCCCCGACGCCAGCGTGCGCGCCTGTTCGAATTCGGTCATCGCCTCCTCGGAGCGACCAAGCTGGCCGAGGATGCGCGCGCGTCGATAGATGCGCCGGTCGGAGATCTGCGCGTTGGGCGAGATCTCGCGAATGATGTCCCAGGCCGCGTCCGTTTCCTCGAGGGCGCGCCGGGGATTGCCGGCATTGAGCCACACGCTCGACCAGTCCTCGCGCACGTTCGCCGCGGCGCGGCCGCGACCGCGGCCGGCGACGGTCAGTAGTTCGAGCGCCTCGCGATACTGCGCGTGCGCCGCGCCAAATTCGTCACGCAGCCCATAGGCGGCACCGATGTATTGCAGGATGCCCGAACGGCCGTAGACCGTATCGACGCCGGCGACCTCGAAACGATTCAGCGCGCGCTGCGCGTAGTCGAGCGCACCGTCCGCGTCGCCGCTGTTGAGCGCGAAGCCGGCGCGTGACATCAGGCACTCCGAGGCGATCGCATCGTCGGCGATGTTGGCGGAGAGCTCGCGCGTGAGCGTCGCCAGCGCCTCTTCCGCGCGGCCGAGCTGGCTCCACAACTCGGCGCGCGAGCAACGCAACTGGGCGCCGAGCGCGGCGGACTCGGCCGGCAACGATTCGATCGTGCGCGTCAACACCGCCTCGGCGTTGCGATACAAACCGTTGGCGCGGTACCAGTTGGCGAGAAAATCCGTGGCGAAGATTCGCGTGCGCAGATCGTCCCGCCCCGACTGACGGGCAATCTCCTCGCTGCGCGCGATCAGCTGCTCGAAGCTCAGGGATTCGCCGGGTTGCATGCCTTCGATGAGCACGGTTGAAGTGAACAGGGCCGCCGCCTGTGAGTTCGCCAGCCGCTCGACGGCCATCGCGCGTTGCCGCTCCGCGTCGCGCCACTGCCAGGCCGCGATGCCGAGCGCCACGCTCAATATGAGCACCGCCGTGAATGCCACCA
>Ga0307513_10011210_pt1 | contig 11160 bp, 7 predicted proteins | sample 15_EM_MG_FD_202174 | JGI IMG/M metagenome (GOLD analysis project Ga0307513, IMG submission 202174) | Populus trichocarpa ectomycorrhiza microbial communities from riparian zone in the Pacific Northwest, United States - 15_EM | ecosystem: Host-associated > Plants > Roots > Unclassified | place... | reverse complement strand
GAAGGCACGCCGGGTTGCGCCTTCAACGGCTTCCTCGACGGCTCCACTTCCGGGGTCGCGTACTTCGAGCGTGAACAGGGCGACGGCGGTGGCGGCACGAAGGCGCTGCGCATGACCGCCTCGAGCACCACGAGCGGCAGCGGCAGTCTGCATCTCGAAGAGAGCAACAACCCCGGCAACTCGACCACCTTTTCGTTTGCGTACAACGCGGACTACTACCGCCGCAGCGACGCGGGGGGCGACCAGTGCTTCGCGCGCGACGCGCGCGATCCGGCCACCGGCATGTCGGTGTGGCGTTACGGTCTCTACGACTCGACGACCGGCGCGCGCGTCGAGCGCAATTCGGGATTCCCGATCGAGTACACCCATTCGGGCACCAAGTATCAGGGTTACCTCGGCTACTATGGACTGTCCCTGCCCCCGGCCGCGCAATCCTTGTTAGCCAACGGCGACACCGTCGAAAAGGTGGACTATGGCAATGGCAATGCGCCGACGCGCACGCCGTTCACGGTGGTCAAGGCCGGCGGCAAGCTGACCAAGTACACGCGTCACGCGCGCACGCTGCGCGGCATCGACCAGATCAAGCTCAACACTTTCGTCGGCAACGAGGCGAGCGGCATGTTCGCCGGCGCCCAGCCGAACTCGCAGTACGAACTGTATTGGGATGAAGCGGCCGGCGACTTCAAGGTCACCGCCCAGATGATGTGCGGCAACAACGGCTGCTCGACCCAGACATTGCCGACTCCGCTGGCGGTCGCGCCGTCGTTCTTCGCGGTACGCGGCATCCAGGGATATTCGCAGCAGCTCGGCGGTGAGGTGTTCGTGAACCTGCAGGGCACCGGCTCCTCGGTCGACTCGGCCGCCATTCAGGTCGTGTATCGCAGCATGGACGTCGTCTACCCGTCCGATCTGCCGGCGGCGCTGCACTGCGTGCGCGACTGCCCGACCGCGGCGTCGATGGCCGCGTATTTCTCGCAGGGTGGCTCCCAAACTCCGTTCGCCGGCAACTCTGCCAACAACTTCCAGCCGACGCTGGCGGGGAATCTCGTCGACTACACGACCGACGCCGCGAACGCGCTGTTGCTCGACAGCGCCGCTGATGCGGTCGTACTCAACGCCGACCCGGAACAACTGCAGGACAGCCAGCAGTTCCGCAACGGCGTGCGCACCGGCAAGTTGTTCGTGAATCTGGCCGATGCCGAGTGCGATCTCGGCTCGGGCACGTATTGCGAATGGCGAGTCAACAATCTCGACGTGTACTACCAGTGGGACAACCAGTTCGCGGCGGTGAAAAACTCGAGCGGCCAATTCGTGAATCTCGATGCGCCGCTGCAGGTGAATTTCGCGGTGCCGCAGGCCGCGGCTTTTGGCGCTTACGCGGGCAAGAGCATCGTCCTGCAGTACGGCGGCTTCGGCGAGCTGTGGGGCCTGCCGGGTATCTGCGTTTCGCCGCAGACCAACCAGGAAGTGGCCTGTGAAGGCGGCGAAGTGCGCTACGTGCCCTCGTTCGTGATCCCCTACAACTCGACGCAAGGCGTCGTGACCGCGAACGGGACTACCTACCTCGTGAAATGGCTGGAGCGTGAGATCCGCTTCGCGCGCAAGAACCTGAGTGTGTGCGACGCCGCCGGCCTCACCGTCCCTTCCGGATTGACGCTGCCGACCGCCGTGGATCTCAAGAACCCCTCCGATCCAGCCTCCGACATCTACATCGGAACGCGCCCCGTCGTGACCGCGGCACCGCGCGTCATTCACGGCGAAGTGAAATTCTGAAGTTCTCGTGACCTGGCCCGCCTTCCACGCGGAAGGCGGGCCTTTTTTCATTCCGCGAAGGCTGATTCTGTAAAACAGCGCGGCACGTCGCGAAAAAATGCCGGAGGGATTCGATCGGCCCGCTCAAGTACGACAGCTTGCGGCCGATACAGCTGCTAGCGGGGCCTGCGTCTGCTCAACGCGGACTCCGTCGGTCGATATGATCGGGTAGGTGGAGGCGGAAGCTCAATTCCGAAACGACTCCTCTTCTTTTCAGGCGGTGCCCCGCCTCCATCCCCCCGACAATCCGACGCGTCATTTCGCGTCGACGAAGCGGCGGATTTCCCCACGTACCGGCAGTTTGTGAAACGCGGGCGCGGCGAAAAGCAGCGATTTCATCGTTTGACGCGAAAGGTGGGCCGTTGGCGCTCATCTACTACGGCATTCCGGCGCAGCCAGATGCCGGCATCCGTCGCGTCTTCGCCGAACCAGGCACGCGCCGATCCGAGCCTGAAGGTGTAGCCCCAGGCATCCATGTCGCGCAACATGCGCTCACGTCCGAAAATGGGAAGCTCGTCGGCTAGCAGGATCTGCAGATAACAGACCGCGCATTCCTCCGCATCGTCGCCGCCCGCATCGCGATCGAGGCCGGCGCGCCGCCCGGGCGACATGCAGATGTAGTGACTGAGTTCGTGCAGCAGCGAGTGCAGCGGAGTGTCGGCGCGCACAAAGAGCTCATGACCCTTGAGACCGGCCTCGCTCTCGCCCCAGTAGGATCCCAGAACGACCTCATCCGCGGAAAGCTGTCGCAGCGTCACACCGTAACGCCGTACGAGCGTGACGATGGATTCATGCGCTTCGGCCCCGACGCGCAAGACATCCATTTTTCTTAGAGAGACGCGAGCCGGCGCATCACCAGCGCGACGAGGTCGCGCGCCAGCGCTTCTCGCAGGATCTCCTGTTCGCGTTCTTTGGCCAGCAACTGCGACTCCTCGAAGCTCAGGTCGCGCGTGGCGGAAATTTCTTCGTCATCGATCAGCGTCTTGCCGTTCGCCGTGACCGAGAATTTCACGCGATAGGTGAGCTCGTACTCGGTCGGGATGTTGCGCGCGGAGACCGAGAGGATTTTTTCGGTCAACTCGTCGTCGTGCACGGAAACCGTGGCGCCCGAAGAACCTTGTGTACGGATCACCTTCGAGCCCGAGGCGATCAACGCCTTGCGCAGGTCCTGCACGAAGTCGGTTTGTTCGTCCTGCGTGTCGATGTAAGTGTAGGCGAACGCTTCCGGCATGGGCTGACGGCCCTGCAGGTGAAAACCGCAGCCGGACGACGCGGCAACCAACAAGATTGCGAGGAAGCGCTTCATACGGCGATTTTCATACGACGATATTGACCAGCTTGCCCGTCACGTAGATGGCCTTCTTGATCGGCTTGCCTTCGACGAATTTCTGCACGTTTGCGTCCTCGAGCGCCGCGGCCACCGCGACGTCCTGGCCCGCGTCCGCGGCAATGGTGACGCGTGCGCGCATCTTGCCACTCACCTGCACGGATATCTCGATGGAATCCTGCACCAGCGCGTCCGGGTCGGGCGTCCACCAGCGCTCCTGGGCAAGCGCCGTCGAATGGCCCAGCTGCGTCCACAACTCGTGCGTGACGTGCGGAATCATCGGCGACAGGCACATCACCGCCACTTCGAGTGCCTCGTGCGCCACGACGCGCCCCGCCAGCGACTTGCTGTCGTGTTTGCCGATCGCGTTGAGCAGCTCCATGACGGCCGCGACAGCGGTGTTGAAGCTGCGGCGGCGGCCGATATCGTCGGTGACTTTCGCGAGCGTCGAATGGGCGATGCGGCGCAGCTCTTTCTGCACGGCGTTCAGCGTCGTCTTGTCGAACTTCGTCGTCGTGACGGCATCCGCCGGCGCCGGCGCGTTCACGTGGTCGTACACCGCCTTCCACAGCCGGCGGATGAACCGGAACGAGCCCTGTACGCCCTCTTCCGACCATTCGAGCGTCTGCTCGGGCGGCGCGGTGAACATCATGAACATGCGCGCGGTATCCGCGCCGAACTGCTCGACCAAACTACTGGGGTCGACGCCGTTGTTCTTGGACTTGGACATCGTCCCGAGCCCGTCCCACTCCACAGGCTGGTTGTCGGTGAGCAGGATCGCGCCGGTGCGCTGATTGTCCGCGCCCGTCGTCACCTCGACGTCGGCCGGATTGAAATAGTCGCGCCGCCCGGGGGCGGGCTCGCGGTAATAGATGTGGTGCAGCACCATGCCCTGCGTCAGCAGGTTCTTGAACGGCTCGTCGACCTCGACGAGTTTCATGTCGCGCATCACCTTGGTCCAGAAGCGCGAGTACAGCAGGTGCAGGATCGCGTGTTCGATGCCGCCGATGTACTGATCGACCGGCATCCAGTATTTCGCGCGCGCGTCGACCATGGTCTTTGCGTCGGTGCCGGTGAAGCGCAGGAAGTACCAGGACGAATCCACGAAGGTGTCCATCGTGTCCGTCTCGCGGCGCGCAACGGCTCCGCATTTGGGACATTTGCATTCGTAGAACGACGGCGTCTTGTTGAGCGGATTGCCGGAGCCGTCGGGCACCAGGTCCTCCGGCAGCACGACGGGCAGCTGGTCGTCGGGCACCGGAACCACGCCGCATTGGGCGCAGTGGATGAGCGGCACCGGACAACCCCAGTAACGCTGGCGGGAAATGCCCCAGTCGCGCAGACGCCATTGCACGCGTTTGCGGCCCAGGCCCTTTTTCTCCAGCGCGGCGGCGATTGCATCGATTGCCGGCTGGAATTCGAGCCCGTCGAACTCGCCGGAATTCATCGTCAGGCCGTGTTCGGTATACGTGTCCTGCCACGGCGGATCGACGTTCGCGTACGTACCCGTCGTCGATTTGATGACTTGCACGATCGGCAGCTGGTTCTTGAGCGCGAATTCGTAGTCGCGCGCGTCGTGCGCCGGCACGCCCATGACGGCGCCTTCGCCATACGCCATGAGTACGTAGTTGGCCACCCAGACTTCGACGTGTTTGCCCGTGAATGGATGCAGCACCGAAAACCCGGTCCGCACGCCCTTCTTTTCCTGCGTCGCGATGTCGGCTTCCATCGTGCTGCCGCGGCGGCATTCATCGATGAAGGTTTGCAGCGCGGGATTGCGAGCGCCGGCCGCGGTCGCGAGCGGATGTTCGGCCGCGATCGCCATGAAGGTGGCGCCAAACAAAGTGTCCGCGCGCGTGGTGAATACCTTGAGCGCGCCTTCCGCACCCATGAGCGCCTGCGTATTGACCGAATACGGGAACGAAATCTCGCAGCCCTCTGACTTGCCGATCCAGTTGGCCTGCATCGTCTTGACGCGTTCGGGCCACTCCGGCAACTGCTCGAGATCGCCCAATAACTCGTCGGCATATTTCGTGATGCCGAGGTAGTACATCGGGATCTCGCGTTTTTCGACCAGGGCGCCGGTGCGCCAGCCGCGGCCGTCGATGACCTGCTCGTTGGCGAGCACGGTCTGGTCGTGCGGATCCCAGTTGACGACGCCCGTTTTGCGGTAGGCGATGCCTTTCTCGAGCATGCGCAGGAACAGCCACTGGTTCCAGCGGTAGTAAGACGGGTCGCAGGTCGCGATCTCGCGCGACCAGTCGAACGCGAACCCCAGCGATTTGAGCTGGCCCTTCATGTACGCAATGTTGTCGCGCGTCCACTTCCCGGGAGGCACGCCGTTCTTGATGGCTGCGTTTTCAGCCGGCAGACCGAATGCGTCCCAGCCCATGGGCTGCAGCACGCTCTTGCCCTGCATCATCGCGAACCGCGTGAGCACGTCGCCGATCGTGTAATTGCGCACGTGGCCCATGTGCAGCCGGCCCGACGGGTACGGGAACATCGACAGGCAGTAGAACTTTCCGGCGTTGCCGTCGGCATTCTCACGCGCTTCGAACACGCGTTGATCGTCCCAGAAGGTTTGCGCGGCGCGCTCGATGGCGGCCGGTTCGTATCGTTCTTGCATCGGGAAAGTCTGGATTTTCAGCGGCTTGCGAAGGGCGGGAAGAATACACGAGCGCGCGCGGGTTTAGGAAAACAAGCGGCATTACTCGGCATTCCCGAAGGATCAATGAGTTGCCGCGTGGCCGGTCCCGATCGATAAACATGGCCGTGTCGCGCACCCTATCTCAAGCAGCGAGTTCGGCCACTGCAGTGGCGGGCGTTATCGTCGAGTTGCGTGGCCATCGGGCCATCATCGATGCACAACTTGCCGCGCTTTATGGCGCTTCAACCAAGCGCCTCAATGAACAGGTTCGCCGGAACTCCGCGCGATTTCCCAGCGACTTCGTTTTTCGCCTCCGCCAGGAAGAATCCGCGGCGGTGATGCGGTCGCATATTGCGACCGCATCGCAGGTACGCCGAAACGCCCGATTCACACCATATGCCTTCACTGAGCATGGCGCGATCATGGCGGCCACACTCCTGAACACGCCGAGAGCAATCGAGATGAGCCTGTATGTCGTGCGGGCCTTCGTTCAACTGAGGCAGTTCGTTGCATCCAACAAGGAAATGGCGAATCGTCTCGACGAGCTTGAAGCTCGCATAGAAAAGAAGCTGGCGAATCACGACGAGGCCATTACGACAATGATTTCTTCGATCCGCCAATTGATGACACCGGCACGCACGAAGAAACGCGGAATTGGTTTCACCGCCGATCTGTCCATCAAGCATTGAGCGCGGGCTGCACTCGCAAGTCAGCAACATCCGTCAGGCATCCGTTCGCCTCAAAAGCCAACTGCCGGGTAGCGGCGAAAACGCCGCGCGACTTCGCTGTTCATGCAACGCCTGGCGTTCTTCCCGGACGTATCCGACAGCGAAGCGATCACCGATATCTATCTACCGCTCATGTAGCAGTCTGCAGCATGACGGTTCGCACCTGGCCCCGGCCCTCGCCTGCGAAGGAAATCGATATCGATCAGCGGCTTGCGTTTTATGCGTCGAACCGCGCGTACGACTGCACAAACAAAACTGCGGTTGATCCTGTTGCGCACCATCCAACAGCATCAGGGGAATGAATCCGACCCTGCTTCGAAAGCCCAGCGCGCTCGTCCCGCTCGCCATGTCGGCCATCGCGCTCGCGCTGGTACTGTGGCAGTTGGCGTTCTCCGGGGCGACGAGCCCGGCCGACGAAGGGGCCGCGGCTCACCTGTTCCAGCTCTTCATCGTCGGGCAGGCGCCGTTCGCGGCGTACTTTGCAGCCAGGTGGATGCCGAGGGAGCCCGGGCCCGCAATGCTGGTGCTCGCATTGCAGGCGGCCGCCGCGGTGGCGGCCCTCGTGCCGGCTGTGCTGTTCGATCTGTGACGAGAGCCGGGAGCGCGAGACAAGAAACAGTGTGCGCAGTTGCCCGGGCCATCTACGCCAGGGTGTGGGCAAACCCGCCGCTGGTCATTTACCCGGCGGAGTGCCCGGTCCAGGATATTTCGGCGGCGATGCCGTGACTCTTGGCAATAGATAGACGAAGTCGTGACCGTAAGGCTTGCCGTCTATCAGCGTATTTGGCAAACCTTCGAATGGCGTCTGGCTTGGGAGATCGTGAACTCCGCAACCCCCCGCGATGCAATTCCAGGCGGCGCCACCCCTCCCAGGCTCGAGATCGACATGCACGACGTCAGGCCCGACGTGTGCTCCAGCCGGGTCATAGGAGAACTGCGGTATTGGTATTCGCTCCCTGCGGGAGTGCATATTGCCGCTCAGAGCGATGAGCTGTCCGCGTGCGGCAAATTCGCGCAGCGGCGTGCCCATGCTGCGTTCGTATGCCCCGGAATCGAGCTTTGGTGGTATTTCGCCGGGGACAAAGACGATGGGAAAGGAAAGTTGCAGGTGAAGCTCCAACCGGCCCGCCTTCTCCTGCAAGAGCAAGAACTGCATCAGGTTCCACATCGCTTCGGAACCGCGACCGTCGCGGCCATGCCATGCCTCGCCGTTTGGGTCGCGCGCCGAAGGATCCTGCTCGAGGGAAACGATCAACGGTTCTTTGCTGTGCTCCATCGCCGTCAGCACCAGGCAGCGAACCAGCATGGGCGACTCAACGGTTCCGTGGCCTTCACCCAGATAAAGGTCCTGGCCGCGGCGAACGAAGTCATGTAGCGGAGTCACCGGACAGTTTTCACGGGCGGCAACTGCTGGCAGCACCAAATGACTCGTGATGAGCGCTCCGCAGAGCCTGCCTATCCACATGAGAGCTCTCCCGCCGGGACACCGAATACTAACAGGCGTTCACGCTCATGAGGCTTCTCGGGGCGGAGCGCGGAATCAGATGCACGGCTGAATTTGATCCAACCAAACGAGAAAGGCGCCCGGAGTTGCCCCCGGGCGCCTTCCATTCGACGGAGGACGACTCTCGTCAGCTGCCGCGGACGGCGACGAACACCTGCGTGCCTTCACGCTCGAGCAACAACGCCACGGTCTTCGAGTTGCTGGCGGTTGCGTTCTTGAGTTCCGTCAACGACTTCACCGGCTTGCCATTGACGCCGAGGATGACATCGCCCGGCCGCACACCGGCCTGCGCCGCGGCACCTGTGACGTCTTCGACCAGTAGATAGCCCTCGGTCTCGGCGCTCTTGCGTTCGTCGGCGCCCAGCGGCCGCACGGACAACCCGAGCTTGTCGGCCTTGGCCGGCTCGGCCACGTCGCGGTTGGATACCTTCTGGACCTCTTCCTGCAGCTCCTCGATCTTGACGGTGAGCATCTTGGAAGATTTGTCGCGCCACACTTCGAGCTTCGCCTCGTTGCCCGGCCTGATGGACGAGATGACGCCGGGCAGCTGAACCGATCGCTCGACCACCTTGCCATCGACGCTCAGGATGACATCGCCGGTTTTGACGCCCGCCTTCTGCGCGGGGCCGCCGTCGATGACCTGCCCCACCAGCGCGCCGCGCGGACGGTCGAGCTCGAAGGCATCGGCCATTTTCGCGTCGACTTCCTGGATCTGCACGCCGATGCGGCCGCGCGTGACCTTGCCGGTGCTCACGAGCTGCTGGCGCACGTTGTTAGCCAGGTCGATCGGGATGGCGAACGACAGGCCCATGTAACCGCCGCTGCGGCTGTAGATCTGCGAGTTGATGCCCACGACTTCGCCGTTGAGATTGAACAGCGGGCCGCCGGAGTTGCCGGGGTTCACCGCGACGTCGGTCTGGATGAAGCCGACGAGATCTTCGCCCGGCATCGAACGGCCGGTGGCGCTGACGATGCCAGCGGTGACGCTGTTCTCGAACGTGAAGGGCGAACCGATGGCGAGCACCCACTCGCCGGGCCGCAACTTGGACGGATCGCCCAGTTTTACGACGGGCAATTGCTTGCCTTCGATCTTGAGCACCGCGACGTCGGATTTGCGGTCGAGCCCGATGACTTTGGCGGGGTACTCACGGCGATCGGTCATGCGCACGGTGACTTCGTCCGCGTCGGTGAGGATGTAGCCGTCGGCGCTCACGATGAAGCCCGAGCCCTCGCCCTGACGCTGCGGCGTTTCGAGTCCGCGACCCTGGCCCCCTTGCTGGCCTGGATTCGGAATGCCGAAACGTTTGAAGAATTCCTGGAACGGATCGTCAGCGCCCTCGTCATCCGAGCTCTGGTTGCGGGCGACGCGATGCGCTTTTTCGACCACCGACACGTTGACCACGGCAGGGCCGACCTGCTCGACGAGCGTGGCGAAATCCGGCAATACGCGGCCGTTGAGCGTGCCAACGGGTTGCGGCGATGACGGCGACTGTGAAGGCGCGGCAAGCGGCGCCGGTTGATCCGCGGCCGACGCGGCGGCCACGGAAGACTGCGGGGAACAGGCGCCTACGGCGATGGCTACGACAGCGACTAACCCCAGGCGTCTCGCAACGAATAACGACATATCAGCGAACCCTCGGACTTGAGAAAGTTGGAACGACTGCCGAATAGACAGGATGGATTTGGCGAAGTTCAGCAAGCGGTTCTGCATGTACCTCTCCTCGGCGGATCTTCAAACGGATACGGGGCGACGCCTCACATAAGCACTGGCGAAGCCTAAAACAAGGGCCAGGCTGATCACAGCCCAGTTTCCGGTACGCGCATAAGGCGTCAAACCGAGGCGCGGCTGCAACTCGGCGCGCATTACATTCGCTTCATATTCCGGCGCACTGGTGATTATTTCGCCACGGTGGCCGATGACCGCCGAGACACCGTCGTTGGCGGCCCGGATGGTCGGCCGGCCGGCCTCCATGGAGCGCATGCGGCTGATCTGCAGGTGTTGGTAGCGCGCGCTCGACTTGCGGAACCATGCGTCATTGGTGACGTTGACGAGCAGCGTTGCAGTGCGCAATTCGGGCAGCTGCGTCGACCCGTAGGCATCCTCGTAACAAACGCTGGCGGCTATCCGTTGCCCCGCCGCCTCGAGCGGCTCCTGCTCGGCCGCGCCGCGATTGAAGTCGGAATACGGCAGGGCCATCAGCTTGAGCCAGCTACGGATGAATCCCGGCACCGGGAAAAACTCCACGAAGGGCACGAGATGGTGCTTGTTGTGCCAGGCCACCCCCGGCGACGACTTGTCCATGGCGAGCACCGAGTTGAAGTACTCCTCTTTGCCGGTCTTCGGGTTCTCCTCGGCGCGCAGCGTACCCATGATGAGCGAAGAACCGCGCGCGCTCGCCTCCGCGTACACGTCACGGTAGTAAGAGATGTGATTGTTAGCCAGGTCCGGAATCGCCGACTCTGGCCAGACGATGAGCTTGGCGCCGTGGGCCTGGCGCGTCAGCTGTTCGTAACGATCGAGCGTCGATTGAAGATTCTCCTCGATCCACTTCTCATCCTGCGGAATGGCGCCCTGCACGACGGCCACGGTGATCGGTCGGCTGTAGGGCTGCGTCCACTCGACGCCGCGCAGCGCGAGCCCGAGCCCCCACACGACCACGACGATCAGCCCCGCGGCGATACGTTCGCGTTTGTTGCCATCGAGCAGCGTCATCAGCGCGCCCGCGACCAGCAACACCAAAAGGCCGAGTCCGTACTGGCCGATGACCGGCGACAGGCTGGCGAGCCAGGTATCCGTCTGCGAGTACCCGAGCGCGAGCCAGCCGAAACCCGTGAGGAACCAGCTGCGCCACCACTCGATGAGCAACCACACCGACGGGATGCCCACGAGCCAGCGCCACGCGCCGCGCTCGGGCAGATATTTCGCAACCAGCCAGCCTAACAAGGCGTGATAGGCGCCCATGATGGACACGAGCCCCGCCATCAACAGCAATGCCAGCGGAATCGGCGCGTGCGCGACGATGCGAATGCTGATGTACATCCAGTACGTGCCGAGCGTGAAGGTGCCGGCGTTGAACCAGAAACCGAGCACTGCCGCGCGGCGCGGCGTTGCGCCCTGCCACAACCACATCAACAACGCGGG
>Ga0307513_10011208_pt1 | contig 11160 bp, 12 predicted proteins | sample 15_EM_MG_FD_202174 | JGI IMG/M metagenome (GOLD analysis project Ga0307513, IMG submission 202174) | Populus trichocarpa ectomycorrhiza microbial communities from riparian zone in the Pacific Northwest, United States - 15_EM | ecosystem: Host-associated > Plants > Roots > Unclassified | place... | reverse complement strand
CAGTTGGTCCCTGACGTCCTTGAATCCGCAGTGGTATCCTGAAATCCGACATTTCGCCCCGCACGCCCAACTAGTCATCGTGGGCACAATGGCGGACCTTCGCCCACTCCGTTATGGCCCCACAGGGGAGTCTATGGGGGTAGCCACTTCTGACAGCCACAACACCATTAGTTATTATGAGGGTTATAAGTTGGCAATGGAGCTACATGCTTCGTACGTCGAGTGCTCAGCGTGGTACAGTTTCAAAGGCGTAGATGACGTTTGGGAGACGATGCTGTGGCGGTGGCACAAGTTTGGAGACCAGAAGAAGTCTCGCAAAGGGGCGGGTGAATGTATCCTTCAATAGGCTGAAGGTTGCTCACCGGATTAGCACAACTATCATAATTATTACTCCCTAATTTGAACTATGCCAGTGTTTCGATCCATAGGGTAAGTGATGTAGTGTGGGGGCTCTTCTTCCAGATTATTTGCAGGCAGAATGGAAGCACGAATGCAAAGAGCCAAAGGGAGATACCTGAGCCGGGCATACCCCTTTCAGTGCATAGGCAAATCCGTGGGGTCGATACCTTTCGTTGGTGTTGGCCATCGCCCATGCAACACGGAAACGAAACCAGGGTCGGTAGGAGTGGTTGGGCACCCGATGACTTGTGGGTGTGCTGCAAGTTGCGGTTTCTGGCCTTGTGGTGGACGGGGGGGGTGTCCGTGCTCCTGCATTTTCCGGCCTGGCGATCGGGGAATGGGTGAAATTGAGCGAAGAAGGCTGGATATTGTACATAAATCCAATCAGCCGCAAGGGCTTGCACGTTCGGAAAGGAGCGATCATATCCCTGGCTCATTTCGTCTTAACGAATATACTGTATTTGTATTGATTGTACTTGCTTTATGACCCAGGCTCAAATCACATGCCTCTACGAATGGTGCATGTTTCAAGACCCAGTCTCAATGTACAATGTACTTAAAGCTGTTCACGTCACATCCAGCCTCACTGTCCTCTCTCGGACAGCTTACAGCCCAACTTTGTCTGTAGCTGTCACGGAACTGTCCCATGAGTTGGACCCCACCATGACTGACCATGCGAACATCCCCATCATTAGCAACCATTATGCCCCGCATGCATGCGAGGAAATGGCTGAGGCCATGGAGGAAGATTACCCAGTGTGGAAGCAGAACACCGACATCGACAAATTCCGCGAAAAGTTCGGGTTTTCCAGCGCCAACGCTAGAAATCAAAAGAGTATCGACGATCTTGCCTCGTTGAGCACGGGGGTAGGCACCCCGGAGGGTTGTCAGAGGTTCCTTAGCGCCGTTGGTAACCTGGTCCAAGGTGTGGCCAACGATCCCGAAAGACGAAAAGGGCCCCAGAAAGATGTAGCTATTAGATTTCGCGCACAAGGAGGCCAATCACTCCGGAACCCGCCAGAAGGAACGCGCTGTCGTCCAGGCATCGTGACATTCGACCAGAACCGGCTCATTGTCTCCCGAGACGAACTCCCAGTCAGCGCCAGCACCCGAAACAATAAGCAAGATTACGTCAATGAGGATGGTCTGACTTGGGCACAAGTAGAAGCGACAGCCGAGTACCTTTCGGCTCAAGATACCCCAGAGACAAGTTTAGCTAAGGCCATCACGTACACCTGCTATCACCTCCTCTCCCGACCGGATCGAGTGATCGTACCTGGATTTTACTTCGGTCCTTCAAGTTTCAGTCTCATCTTTACCGGCGCCAGCGGAGTGTGTCGCACCGAGCTCAAGTGGAAGAACCGCGACCACCTCCAACTACTCTGCGATTTCGTTGAACGCATATTCAACCCGAGTCCAGAGATGGTTGACCCCAACATCGTCCGTAATACCGATGACACCTTTGACGTCACGCTCAAGACAAAAACCTATCCCCGCTGCAAGATTATGTCCCTCGGACGAGCAATTGGACGCCGAACAACCATATTCACTACCGGTGATCCCGATGTGCCCATTATTAAGGAACAGTACTTGATATCCCAATCCCCAGAACCCGAGTTTCTCAAGTGCGCGCACGGAGTTCCCGGCGTCGTTAGGCTCCATGACTATCAAGAGTACCGAACAGGAGACTCAGTGGTCGGGTGTACCATCGGAGGAAAGCCCCGTTACAAAATTCGATTAGCGTTAAAGGACAAGGGTGTGTCCATCAAGGAGAGCGAGACGCCAGAGCTGTTCCTCACCCGGCTTTACGACATGTTGGAAACAGCTGAGTGTCTCTACCGGATGGGGGTGCTTCACCGGGACTATAGCCTCAACAACGTACTGTTTCGCGAACCAACGGTTACGGAAGAAAAGCACGACCCGACTTTCTGTTCGGCAATGCACTTACTCGACCCAAGTGAAGATCGACTCGTGACAGAGATGCTCTTGATAGATTTTGAGCACGCTGCGAACTGCGAAAAGCAAAGCCCGTTGGAGTCGGCTGGGACGCCCTTATATCAGGCAAGAGCAGCTCAACAGCTCGCACCGATGAAGTTCAGCCCCATCCTCGTGCAAGGAATGCCCGACCTTACCCCGGAGGCGCGGGAGCGCTACCAAAAAATCTGGCCCGAGCGGTGGAACCAGTTCCCTCCCGACGACAAATACCATATATTCGAAAGCAAACCAGAAGACACGAAAAAGTGGTACCATGAGCTTCGCCACGACGTCGAATCAACCTTTTGGATGTTGTTGCATTGGGCGATCCTCCTTCGACCAAATGGCAACGAGAAACCGACGCGTATTCCGCCTCTCTTTTGGGGTACCTTGATTGACCCGGAGAGCCGTAGGTTGTTGGTTCTGGAAGTAAAGGAGCAGGAGACAGGTAGTTGGCTGGATCCATCCTATATGCCATTACGGGGGCTGCTTCGGGATATGGCGAAGCACCTAGAAGGAGACCTGCATTGGGTGTCCATGGAGGAAGGCCACCCCGCCCAAATGGCCGAAGCGTCGTACCTTCGTGAAGTCTTCCAACGGTGTATCCTCAACTTCCTGTTCAAAAACAAGGGGCAGCCTTTTATGCGCCAGAAGAAGCACCGAGTGAATAGATTGGTTGAGAAATCAGTCCACAAATCTAGTGATCTATCTATCCCACAGATTGATACTAGACAATTACCAGGATCGTCGACTTTAAAGCGACTCCGCGATGAGGAGGATCAACTGGATAAGGTAAAGAGGAGGAAGAACAATCCAAATCCTGAAAGCGACTCCGATTACGAACCGGGAAGGTGATCGGGGACGATCACAGGCAAACCCTTCAAATGACCACACCGTCGGTCTACCTGTTAAATTTTTTTGACAACCATCGGCGCCCATGCCGCCGCCACCATGCTGCCCGTCCCACTTTGCCTCCCCTGCAAATATCTCAAATATTCTTGATGCTGCCGTCTCCCGCCTCCCCGGCCCGTGCTGTCAATCATCCCTCGTCGCGATCATCTGTCAACCGCCGTTCGCGCACCCACCCGGCTGCCCACCCGGCCACCTCGCCGGCAATATCTCAGATATTCCTGACACCAACACGGCGGGTCCGACCGTATTCTGGCGCCTAAAATTCAGTGTAAAATGTATATAGTTTGATCTAATTAAGCACATATAATAATACAGTCAGCGCGCGTATAAGCACCCTCCAGCAATTTCTGAGATATTCCGGACGAAACTGCCACCCGCCTCGCCGCGCTATGGCGTGTAAATTTATGAGTAAATTATATATTAGTCAACCTAATTGTTTACATATTTATACCTGGTTATTACGCGTTTAAACGCGTCCCAGAAATATATCGAGGCAGCCACCACCCGCGTTGCCGAACTATAGTATTTAGATTTCAAGGTAAAATGTATATTGGTCAAAAGGAATTGTTTGAATATTTAAATGTGGTCAGTGCACACGTACTAGCTCTTTTATTGTTCATGTGACCGATAGGGGCCTCTTATTTCTTGCGAGTAATGAGACCGCATATTCTCGGAGCCTCAAGTACTATGTAAATAGTAAAAAAATCACCTATCTTTCTTGGCTGATACCGCTGCCCATGCACTAGTATCGATCTTGGACCCTGCCACCTCTCGCCGGCTTCCTCGCCTGCCCACACTTCTATGGGTGCACTTTCAAGGTATCTAGTATGTCGTATGGTGAGTTTCCTTTCCCTTCAAATGTCATTGAGTCGGTTTTAGTGCTTCAGAACACAGCGACTTGGCCTCACCGCTCTTATCCCCCAATGTACATATGGCTCGTAAGTATTACACGTGTCTCAATGGTGCCTATAGCCCAATGCACAGCCGATGCACCGATCACTTCTCGTCCTCATAGTGGAAACCACGCGGAAAGAACGTCTGTGTAGGTTTATTTGTTACAATATCTCTTGTATGTACGATAAGATAGTCTCACAAATATATATAATTTTGTTGTATACTTTATATCATCTAACCTGAGTGCCGAAATGTGCCCGACTGCAGCTTATCATGAGCTCCAATAACCCACATGCCGTGGCATACATCTTCCGCGATTACGCACGGGCAATTCACAAGAAGGCGGACCCTGCGGACCCCAACTATCTCAGAATCTGCGTTGCCTGCGGAAAGGGACGGCCACGCTTTCCTTCCATCTTTTGGCCTGCGTTTCGCTCGCTCGCCCTCTCTCTCGCTCTCTCTCAGTGTACTGACCATGTCGCGTAGATCGAACAATGGGTAGAACACCACTACCCGTCCTTCGTCTCGCTCGCCAAGGGAGCCGGCGCAGGCGGCGTCTCCCTGAACCCCTCCGACCCACGGAGCCGAATAGTCGCACACCAACGCATACTCGAGTCCGAGAAGCGCAAACGCGCCGCGACCGACGATGGCGATGGCGATGGCGACGGAAGAGCGAACGGCAACGCAGACGCAGACGCAGACGCAGACGCGGTGGTGATCACCCAGCCGCTCACGCGGTGCGAAGACACGGGCGTGCTGCCGTGGCAGCTGTACTTGGCCGTCGTTGGCGTCCTCGTCGTCCTTCTGAGCGGGAGCCTGGCGATTGTGTTTGGCGTGATTTGGTACTTGGACCAAAGGAACGGGGCGGCGGCTGCGAATGGTGTCGTAGACTTGTGATGTTCGGGGTACTTAGATATTTTGTGGGATGGGCCTAGACAATCTTTTTATGGAATACACTCTTCCGGCTTGGTAGTTAGTAGTAGTGGTATTCTTATTCTCCTCGATACCCTCGCACTGACTCGTCTCCGCTCTTCATATATATACGGACACCGCCGTGCTTGACCACCTGCGCTGGGATGCAGAGCCAATATTCGTACTCCTCATCCGGTCCAGGGACGCACGGGTGACGCTTTGGCCCAGCTGGAAAGTAAGTATGCACCATGGGGGAGAACTAATTATAACGAAGCACGCGACTCGAAGAGACGAACTGAAGACGACTCACACTCCGTTTAAACGCGTAAATGTTAGCAGTTGGAGGATAATACGCACTCTATTAAATGATACATTCGGGACAATTCATAAAACGCAACAAGCATCAGGGTCGCTGCTCTTGGTAACGGGTCTCTCGTAGGAAGAGAGATGATGGCCCCAGCAGGAAGTCGAACCTGGTCTGGAGAGCAAAGGAGCGCGGTGTGGGACGCGACAGGCCAGGAGCTGAGGGGGAATATTGATACAGGTTTATATATATTTGGTTCGAGGAAAAGCAACGGTCAGGGTTGTTGACTTTAGGGGAACCATCACCAGTATGGATGTCGGACGTGGATAGTATGATACGCGTTTCAATAGAGCAAGAAGAAAATCCGTGGTTTCCCACTTTATATGGAACGCATTCGTAAACGTCGCAAATCTCAAAGGGACAACATATCAATCCATGAATAATCATCAGATTGGATATACGTAAAGCCTATCGGTTCTATCCATACCTTCCCCAGCACTCCGCTCCATATATCACCGAGTAGCCAGAATCGCTTTTCCCCTTCATGGAGAATGTAATACCTGGATGGGATCAATACAAATCGAGAGACTCTTGATACCACCGCAAATCCACGCCCCACAATTTCCTGGTTCACCCTGTCCCTGGGACCCATGGATCATGGCCCCTTTCGCACCTGTTGCTCCAGTATTAGTTCGAGGGGTTGTCGTCTGCGTCTGCACGGAAGCCGATCGGGCGACATCGGGATCTCCTTCCCGGGCGTGTGCGTGTTCCTGCCGTGTTCTCCGCGCCAAGGGCTCTTATGCAGGCGCAACTGGAGGAGGTAGGGCCATCGGGGGAGTGGGACCCCCTTCGGTTCCACACGCATTACTATTTTTTGCTTCGCCTGAATGCGTTGATTCCCTTGGAGGGGGAATAAGCTCCAGCGGCGCCCCTTTTACAACGATGCCCTCGTCTCTCCCGCGGTATCCTGCCTGAACACGAATGGAGTACCCTTGACCTGGATGTCAATCTGAGTTACCACCATCCATCCCGTCTGTGGATGGGCTGATAGGACCGTGGGCACCCAACGGAGTGCGATCACAAAGGTAATGTGTGATGCGAACGGGTATCGAAGACGCGTTGGTAGGTTGCAGATAGACGCCAAAATGGACGGGAGTGCTGAAAATATTTCCGATCCTCACGCCACTCGACAAGACCGTTGTACTGGTATACTTGGTGACGTCAACTGGCTCTGAGGCGATGTATGCTCGAGATGTGGCAAGGCCCAGACCTTTGCTCTGGCGAGTACGACGGCGACCGCTACTCTCGGACCCTCTCGCGTCCTGGTCTTGTTCCTGCCACTTGAGCTCGTGGTTCTCTCGCATAGATTGCAAATCGGTTGTTTCTGGTTGTTGGGATGGGGTGAAGTTCTTGTCAGGCCTGACGCCACTGGCAGAGCGAACCGTTATGAGCATAAGGACGAATGAAAAGGAGGCGAAGGGGGATACCTGAGCTGTGCATACCTTTTCCGGTGCATAGGCAAATCCGTGGGGTCGATGTCTTTCATTGGTTTTGGCCATTGCCCATACAACACGGGAACGGGACCAGGGGTAGGAGGAGTAGTCGGGTACCCGCTGACATGTGGATGCGCTGCAAGTTGCGGATTCTGGTCTTGTGGTGAACAGGGGGGTGTCCGTGCTCCTACATTTTCCGGCCTGGCGATTGGAGGGTGGGAGGAAAGCATGGAATTGCGCGAGGAAGGCTGGATGTTGTACATAGATCCAGTCAGCCGCAAGGGCTTGCACGGTTCGGAAAGGAGCAATCATACCTCTGGCTCACTTCCGATCTCGCTCGTCGCGTCGCTCGTTTGATCGCCATGATATCATATTCGCGCTCCACTACCGCCGAAACAGGGTGTGAAATCGAATAACGTCTGTACGAAGGCATACGAGAAATGGCTTGCCCTTCTGATTCCTCCGTAGTAATTTCATCATCATACGAGTCAGGTTCATCTTCTTTGGCAATACTACGATTGTCCGTGCTCCTCTCAGAGCACATTTCTGCTCCGTTCGACTCACCACCTGTTGTACTGGTGGGTGTAATAAGGGTCCCAAAACATTGATGGTAATATGATACGTGCCCTTGTATTGGCGTTTGTTGAAAGCCTGGTGTGAAGGACGAGGGAGGGAGGAAGAAGCGTGACGAGATGACGCTGTCGGACTGGAGGGGCGCATCTGAGGGTTGGGGTAGAAAGGACGGCGAGTGGGTTGATGGGTTAAGTCGTATATCCGAGAGGTCAACGTGAACAAGGTTGCAGATGTTACCGTTTGGGCATTTTCCAGTGGTCCAGTACGCCAAGCGCGCCATATCTGCAACCAAGAGAATAGACAGTAAGTAAGTTAGAATGGTGAAGAAGATCAGAGCCCAAGTACGTTGACTATTTCTCAGGCGTCCAACTGGAGGAAACACTAGAGAGTCAGAGAAGCTCTCGATAGGCGAATCTGGAGAGGGGATTCCGGATTCAACTTCCAGTTGTAGGTTACTCCAAATCACAGGCCCGGGGTGTCTGCAGCTGCCGCGCTGGTGGAAAGTCGTCTTTCTCGGGCTGTTGACGACAAGATGGTAATCAATACTGCACACATTACGCCACTGTATGAGTACGGCTACCTTGAGTGCATACTATAAGGACGTAACGGGAGAGGACGAAGACGTCAGGGAGAGGGTGTATTTGTTGGATTCTCAATAGGCCAGATAGACGAGAATTGATCCACGAGTGAGACATGGATAAAGTACGGGGTCAGGATGCAGTGCCTTGGCTACTGTGACTGCTCCTCGCCCTGCGTAAACGGCCCATTGGCCCGTTGCCATTCCCGATTGTCGCGGACGATCACCACCGGGTTAGCTCAAATCTGGGAACAACGGTTTCCTGCTATCCCATGATTTCACGTTTGATCAGATCACGAGCGTTAGAGAAGAGAGCCCAGTGAGGCTGGAATCCAAACTGTGTCTGCCTCTGCGTCTGCCTCCTGGGTTTCCAGGCTAGGTTTCCCTTTTTTGCCAATGGGCGCCATTGTATCTAATACAGCGGCACCTCCACCCTTGAAAATGACATTTGTGGGAGGCAGTGGCGTCGGGAAGACGTCGCTGATCTTCGTTATCACAAGTGGATACTTTCATGAACGATTTCGACCATACTTATCCGATGGACCACTCGCCACACGGGGCAAGTATGTGTATGACCCGTCACCTTACAAGCCAATATCCCATAGAACCGGACAGCCAAAGGACGGGGAAATGCGGAAGCGGCAGATGTATCGGCTCGCGCTGTGCGACACGTCCACGTCCGAGGATTATGATGCACAACGAGTCTTATCTTACACGGATGCTGCGGTGATCGCTCTTTGCTTTTCTGTTGCAGAGAAACGTTCGACATGATCAGGACAAGAGTAAGGCGGGTGTACTTTACATTAATTTCTCGCTAACATCCGTGTATACGCAGTGGTATCCTGAAATCCGACGCTTCGCCCCGCACGCCCAACTGGTGATCGTGGGCACAAAGACAGACCTTCGTCCACGCCGTTATGGGCAGTCCACGGGGGTAGCCACTTCTGGCAGCCACGATACCGTTAGTCATTACGAGGGTAATAAGTTGGCAAAGGAGCTACATGCATCGTACGTCGAATGCTCAGCGAGGTACGACCACGAAAGCGTAAACAACGTTTGGAAGACGATGCTGCTGCGATGGCAGGAGTTTGGCGAAGGCGCGGGTGAATGTATCCTTCAATAGGCTGAAGCTTGCTCACCGGATTAGCACGGCCATCATTATTATTACTCCCCGATTCGAACTATGCCAGTGTTTCAATCTATAGGGTAGGTGAGTGAGTAAGGTGTAGTGTGGGGGGTCTTCTTCCAGATTATCTGCAGGCAGAACGGAAGCACGAATGCAAAAGAGGCAAAGGGAGATATCTGAGCTGGGCATACCCCTTTCGGTGCATTCATTGGTTTTGGCCATCGCCCATACAACACGGGAACGAAACCAGGGCCGGTAGGAGTAGTTGGGCACCCGCTGACTTGTGGGTGTGCTGCAAGCTGCGGCTTCTGTTCCTGTGGCGGACGGGGGGGTGTCCGTGCTCCTCCATCTTCCGAACTGGCGATCGGGAGGTGGGAGGAAAGTGTAAAATTGAGCGAGGAAGGCTGGATATTCTACATAGATCAAATCAGCCGCAAGGGCTTGCACGGTTCGGAAAGCAGCGATCATACCTCTGACTCACTAGCGATGCCCGCTCGTCGCGTCGCACGTTTAATTGCCACAATATCGTATTCACATTCCACCACCACAGGAACAGGGTGTGAGATCGAATAACGTCTGTACGAAGGCGTGCGAGAAATGGCTTGCCCTTCCGATTCCAATTCGTCACCATACGAGTCAGATTATCTTCTTTGGCAATGCTGCGATTGTCCGTGCTCCTCTCGGAATACTGTTAAAATAATGTGCGAGCGGAGGGACTGAGATTAACCCTTTGTATATTACCCTGTAAGCTCAGACGACCTATATAGTAATGACAAGCGAAGCGCGCACGAAATGGATATGAAATGACGGGAAAAATTAAGCGACCGGGGGTCTATAATGTAATACCAAAACCAGATGCATGAGCATGGAAGACGAAACGAATCCTCGAAGGCCCAAATTCTGACAAATACGTATCTGCTCAGTTCAACTCACCATATATTGTACTGGTGGGTGTAATAGGGGTCCCAAAACATTGATAGTGATCTGATGCTTGCCCTTGTATTGGCGTTTGTTGAAAGCCCGGTGTGAAGGACGAGAGGGGGAGGAAGAAATGTGACGAGATGACGCTGTCACTCTGGAGGGACGCATTTGAGAGTTGGGATAGAAAGGACGGAGTGTAGGGTGGTGGGTTAAGTCGCATAGCCAAGAGGTCAATGTGAACAAGGTCGCAGATGGTACCGTTTGGGCATTTTCCAGTGGCCCAGTATGCCAAGCACGCCATATCTGCAGCCAAGAGAATAGATAGTAAGTAATTCAGAACGGTGAAGAAGACCAGAGCTCATGTACGTTGACTATTTCTCAGGTGTCCAACTGGAGGAAACACAAGAGAGTCAGAGAAGCTTACAGTACGCGAATCCAGAGAAAGGATTCCGTATTCACCTTCCAGTTGTAGGTTATTCCAAATCACAGGCCCAGGTATATGCAGCTGCCGCCACCTCAGTCACTCGATTTGGGGGCCATTCAGGCCCTGCTCCGCATAGTAAATTTACCCCCCTGAAAGGGGGTCCCGTCGTGATCTTGGACTTCGTGAACTTGAATTGGCCAGAAGGATCTCACCGTGGCCGTCGCGAACTCAGCCTGGCCGTTGTCGTCCTGCCTGTCATCCTTGCCTGGCTGCCTGTCATCCTTGCCTGGCCGCCTGTCATCCTTGCCTGGCCGTCATCATCTCGCCCGTTGTCCTCGCCTGGCCGTCGTGATCTTGGCCGTCGTCCTCGCCTGGCCGTTGTGATCTCGCCTGGCCGTTGTGATCTCTGGCCTGGACTTCGCGAACTTGGCCTGGACTTTGTGAATTTGGCCAGACTTCACAAACTCAGCCTGGCCGTCATGATCTTTGGCTGTCATGATCTTTTCTTTGTCTGTCGTGATCTTTGGCTTTGTCTGTTGTGATCTCAGACAAAGCAATTCAGGGTGGCCGGGGTTGTAGTTACTTAGATTTCGCATTGTATATGTAGCTAATATGAATATAGTATATTTCTTATCAATTTACAGTCACTTT
>Ga0307513_10011207_pt1 | contig 11161 bp, 8 predicted proteins | sample 15_EM_MG_FD_202174 | JGI IMG/M metagenome (GOLD analysis project Ga0307513, IMG submission 202174) | Populus trichocarpa ectomycorrhiza microbial communities from riparian zone in the Pacific Northwest, United States - 15_EM | ecosystem: Host-associated > Plants > Roots > Unclassified | place... | reverse complement strand
CGCGGTCGGATCCAGCCCGGCCGCCATCAGCACCGCGGCGATCATCGTGCTGGTGGTGGTCTTGCCGTGCGCGCCGGCCACCGCGATGCCGAACTTCATCCGCATCAGCTCGCCGAGCATCTCGGCGCGCGGGATCACCGGGATCTGGCGCGCCCGGGCGGCCTCGACCTCGGGGTTGTAGCCCTTGATCGCGCTCGACACGACGACGACGTCGGCCTCGCCCAGATGGTCGGCGCGGTGGCCGCGCGCCACCGTGCAGCCGATCTGCGTCAGGTGGCGCGTGATCTCGGTGTCGTTCATGTCCGACCCCGAGACCCGGTAGCCCATGTTGGCGAGGACCTCGGCGATGCCGCACATCCCCATGCCGCCGATGCCCACGAAGTGAATCTTGGTGTCTTGCTTGCGAAACATCGGCGGCCTCGTCGCGCGTTCTACCAGACTCCACGGCCTCGATCATCGGGATCCGTCTTGCGGTAGGCTCGCTTCGCCGTGGAACAACCGAAGCCCGAAGGTTCATCCTCCGCCTCCGCAGGCGCCCCCGCCCGCAAGGGCGATCACATCAAGCGCGTCGCCATCGTGTTCTCGGGCGGGCCTGCCCCGGCCGCCAACGCCGTGATCTCCGCCGCTGCGATCTCGTTCATGGACGACAACCGCGAGGTCATCGGGTTCTTCCATGGCTACTCGAACCTCGAGGACTACCATCCGGTCACGCACCGGCTGCTGCCCGACGAGCACTACCGGATCTTCACCGAGAAGGACGTCAACGGCCTGCGCAACACGCGCGGCATCGTGATCGGCACGGCGCGCGCCAACCCCGGCAAGGGCATCGACAAGCCCGAGCACCTGAGCGACACCGCGAAGACCACGCGGCTGCGCAACGTCTACAACGCGCTGGTCGATCTCGACATCGACGCGCTGATCTCGATCGGCGGCGACGACACGCTGAAGACCGCCAACTTCCTCTACGAGTACCAGAAGCGGCTGCCGCCCCAGGCGCGCCGGGTCCAGGTCGTCCACCTGCCCAAGACGATCGACAACGACTACAAGGGCATCGACTTCACGTTCGGCTTCTTCACCGCGGTCGACGTCATGGCCAAGGAGCTGCAGAACCTGCGCGCCGACGCGATCGCGACGTCGAGCTGGTTCATCGTCGAGACCATGGGCCGCAAGGCGGGCTGGCTATCGTACGGTGTCGCGATCGCCGGCGAGGCCAACCTGGTGCTCGCGGTCGAGGATGTCCAGGGCCCGCTCGCGGTCGTCGAGGGTGGCGAGCCGCGGCTGTCGTACGACGCGCTGATCGAGAAGATCGTCGACCTCATCATCACGCGCGAGAAGCGCGGCAAGCCGTACGGCACGGTCGTGCTCGCCGAAGGCATGGCGGAGATGCTCCCGGCGTCGCAGACCAAGGACGTGCCGCGCGACGAGCACGGTCACCTGTCGCTCGGCCGGATCGACTTCGGCAAGGCGGTCGCGCAGCGCGTGACCAAGCGCTACGAGGAGAAGACCAAGCGCAAGAAGAAGGCGATCGGCCTGCAGCTGGGCTACGAGTCGCGCTGCGCGCCGCCCCACGCGTTCGACGTCATGCTCGGCAGCCAGCTCGGCATCGGCGGCTACCGCGCGCTGGTCGAGGAGGACCTCGACGGCCACATGGTCAGCGTCGAGGGCCAGCTCGCCCTGGTCTACGTGCCGTTCAAGGACCTCATCAACCCGCAGACGCTCAAGACCGAGGTCCGCTTCATCCCGCACAACAGCGACTACCATCGCCTCGCGCGCTTCCTCGAGACGCGCACCGATCGCATGCTCGACTGGAGCATGGGCCGCCGCTTCGAGCGCTGACCCGCTCCGATCAGTCGTCGTCGTCGTCGCCGAACAGCACGCCGACCGGCAGCTCGATGGCGTCGAACGGCTCGGCGCGAACGCGGGCGTCGCGATCGGCGATCAGCACCTCGAGGTAGCCGTCCGCGTGCCAGCGCTGCACCGACAGCGTCTCCTCGACGGGGTCGATGATCCAGTAATGCGCGACGCGATGCTGGTGGTACGCGCGCTTCTTCTTGACCAGGTCGTTGCGCTTGTTGGTAGACAGGATCTCGCATACCCAGTCGGGCACGACCGCGATTGGCACCTCGGCCGGAAGCACCGCGAGCCGCTCGCGACGCCAGCCCACGACATCGGGGCGAAACACCTGCGCATCGTCGAGCAGGATCTCGGCCTCGGTCGCGAACCACCAGCCACCCGGCCACCGTCCCCCCGGCCTGCGATCATACGGCCCGAGGTGCCGAGATAGCCGCACCTGTGCGCCACCATGCCGGCCCGAGGCGGCGTCCTTCTCGATGAGATCGCCGTCGACGATCTCGTGCCGGCGCCGCTCCTCGGGGATCGCGAGGAGATCGGCGAGCGTCGCGCTTCCGAGCCGGGCCGCCTGGTTCACCCGAGCAGGATATCGCATGACCACGCGTCACGCACCCGTCGAGTCACCAGCCGTCCTCGTCCACGTGGCTCGCCGCGCAGCATCGCTCACCGACGCTGCGCGAGGCACCAGTCGATGATGTCGGGGAATCGCCAGAGGATGCCGAGGAGGTCGCGCACAACCCAGCGGCGAGGCTGCACGTTCGCTGTCGTGATCTACGGTCCCGCGGCGCCAGTGTCCTGCAGCTCGGCGCGTGACGTGACCACATCTCGCAAGGCAGGTGGATGATGAACTACGTGATGCTGTTCGTAAAATCGGCGGCGACCATCAAGCTGGATCGGGCAGCCAAGCCGATCATGGCGAAGCTGGATCCGGAGTTGGGCTCGAAGCCGTGCACACCAGCGGATTCGATGAAGCTCGCGCCCGGCGTCTACGGCGTGAAGTCGAAGATCCCCTGTGGCCGCCAGCCGGCACCACCAAGCCGTGGCCGCCGCTGGCTCCGCCATCAGCCCAAAACCCTTGGCCGCCTCCAATGCCGGGGATCACATCAGAGGAGCTGCGGCGCTTCTGGCGCACGTTTGTGAAGGCGGCCGTGACCTGAGCTCTCTCGCACTCATATCGACGTAACAACTGCTGGGGACGTCGTACTCTCGCCCGAGCGTCGCCTGATCCAGGCCGCAGGGCAGCAGGCAACGAGGCACCAGCTTCGAAAGGTAGGACGATGAGCCAGGCGGAGATCATCTTTGCAGAGGCTGCGGTGGATGTGACGGTGGATCTGAATCCGCCACCTACGCTCCTGCAGCTGGACCCGGGCGAAGCTCCCAAGAAGCTCGTGCCGACTGCGAACATGACGCTGGAGCGAGGCGTCTATGGCGTGCACTCGGCCGGCACGACGAGTCCGCTCCGCGCGGTGCCCGGGGCGCAGGGCGTGACCATCGCTTCGCTCGCAGCGGTCGAGAACCCGTGGCCGCCTCCGCTGATCAACAAGCTCGGGATCTCGGAATCCGATTTCAAGGCCTTCTACGTCCATGTCCGGAGTCTGTGAGCGCCGGCAACCGCTCACGTCGTGGAGACCCTCGGGCGAGGAGCGCGCCATCCACGGCGCGGTCGGGGGCCTGGCGTGGCGCTGCGTCTGGGTGCTGGGTTGCGTGCTCGCCGCAGGCTGCGGTCGGCCATCGCGCTGCGACGAGCTGATCGCCAGATCGAGCTGGCTGGAGGCGCTCTCGGCGTGTGAGTCCGCGTATGCGCGCACGAGCGACCCCGCGCACGGACTGAGCGCGGCCCGCGCGGCCTTGTACGTCGGGCGCTATGCCGACGCGACGCGGCTCGCGACGGCGCTGCTGCCCGGGCCGCGGGCGGCAGACGCGCGCACGATGCTGGGCGCCACGGCGCTCGCGAACAGCGAGCGTGGCGAGGCGATCGTCCAGCTCACGCTGGCGCTCGTGCTCCACGCGAGCGCGCACGATTCACGCGGCATCGCGCGCGATGCTCACCAGCTCGCAGGCGTGCGGGTGCAGCTCGGCGAGCTCGGCACGGCGCGCAGGCTGCTCGAGACCGCGAGCCGTGCCGCGGATCGCGCGGCCGACCGTCACATGCAAGTTCTCGTCGATCTGGCGAGCGCGGACATCGCGTGTGCCACCGGCGACCTCGCGGCGGCCGACCGCTGGGCGGCGCACGCGCTGGTGTCCGCCGACAATCCCGGCGACGTCGTGGTCGCGCGGTTCAAGCAAGGCTACGTTCGCCTCGAGGCCGGCCACAGCGCGCTCGCGCGCAGCGCGCTCGAACGCGCGCTCGCCGACGAGCTGGCCGCGCCGTCTCCGCGGGACCAGTTCGTTGCCGCGGCGCGACTCAACCTGGCCTATCTGTCGCGCAAGGCGGGGCGCTACGACGAGGCGCTCGCCGGGATCGAGCAGGCGCGGGCGGCGGGGCTCGAAGACATGGATTACCACATGCACCGCGGCCTGGTGTTTGCGGATCGCGGCGAGCTCGCGCGCGCCGACGTGGAGCTCACGGCCGCCGAGGCGGCGGGTCCCGAGGGAGAGTGGCGCTGGTGGGTCGCCTACCATCGCGCGCTCCTGGCAGGCAAATCGGGCGACGCCGTCGCGCACGAGCGGCTGGGGCGTGAGGCCGTCGCGCGCGTCGCCGCGCTCGCCGTGAGCTCGAGAGAGTACGGGCCGAGCGTGATCGCGAAGTTTCGCGAGCCGCATCTCGATCTGATCGGTCTCCTCGCATCGCAGGGTCGCTGGAACGACGTGCTCGAGATCGTCGCCTTCATGGATGCCGGGACCTTGCTGGCCTCGCGCGAGGCTGCTGGCGAGCTCACGCCATCGTCGCTGTCGCTGGGAACACCGACGCGCTCGCGACCGGAGGTGCTGGACGACGTGGTCGCGCGCGTGCTCGCAGCCTGGCGCGGCCGGCACCTCGTCATCCTGGTCCCAGGCGGCAGCCAGATCTGGCGACTCGACCTCCGCGACGGTGTCGTGACAGGCGCCGCCGTCGGGGCGGTCGAGCCGCTGTCGGGGTTTGCGCGCGCGCTCGAAGCCGATCCCGGCGACGCTGCGGCGGCGCGCGCGATCGAGGCTGCGCTGTTCCCGACGCGGGCGGCTGACGCGGAGCTCGTCGAGGTGCTCGCGATCGGCCCGATCGGTCGCGCGCCGCTCGCGGCGATCAGCACCCGCCGTCTCGCGCGCGTGCCGGGCGTGCTCCCGCGCGCCGCGCCGCGCGACCGCGGTCGACGCGCGTGGGCGATCGGCAACCCGACGGGCGATCTGCCGGCTTCCACGCTCGAGGTCGGCCGCCTCGTAGCGCGCCTCCGCGCGACCGCGCTGGTCGGGCCGGCCGCCACCCGCGCCGCGTTTGCAGGCGTGGGCGGCGGCGACCTGCTGCACGTGGCGGCGCATACCTCACAGCAGGATGGCGCGGCGGTGATCCTGCTGGCAGATGGTGGCGTGGCGGCCTCGGACATCGCGGCGCTCTCTCCCGCGCCACGCCTGGTCGTGCTGGCGACCTGCGCCAGCGCGGTCGGGCGCGACGACGCCGGGACCGGCTCGCTGGTGAACGAGTTCCTCAACGCTGGCGCCGACGCCGTGGTCGCGACGCGTTGGTCGGTGGGCGACGCCGACGCCGCCGCCCTGATCGCCGCGTTCTACGAGGAGGGCGGCCTCCTCGACCCGGTACGTGCGCTGGTGGCCGCGCAGGGCCGGCATGCGCTGTCGTCGACGACGTCGAGCGCGTTCGAGGTCACCCTTGCGCGTCCGGTGGAGCCTGCGCCGCGTGTCCCAGCCCTCGGTCGCTCGCCAAGCTCGCCGCGTGATGCGCTCCACCACACAGCAACGCGCGCTTCGGCGGCGCCGTAGCTTCCACCCCGATCGCTGCAAGGGCTCGGCGCGCGTCGTCAGGACCGACGCTGCGCGAGGCACCAGTCGATGATGCGGGTCGCGGCGTCGGGGCGCGCGTGGGCCTTCATGGCGGCGCCCATCGCGAGGCGGCGGGGCAGGTCGGTCAGCAGCGGGTGCAGCGCATCGGCGAGCTTGGCTGCCGTCAGGTCGGCCTGGCGAAACATCAGGGCGGCGCCGGCGTCGGTCATCGCCTGCGCGTTGAGCTCCTGGTGGTTGTCGGCGGCGAACGGGAACGGAATGAACACGGCGGGCTTGCCGGTGATGGCGAGCTCGGCGACCGTCGTCGCGCCGGCGCGGCCGATCACCAGATCGGCGGCGTGGTACGCGGCGGCCATGTCGGTGATGAAGGCGCGGCAGTCGGCGGCGACGCCAGCGTCGGCGTAGCGCTGCACCGTTGCCCCGAGCCCCTTCTCGCCGGTCTGGTGGACGATCGCGAGCGGGACCGTCCTGGCGAGCGCGCACAGCGCGTCGGCGGCGAGCTCGTTGACCGCGACGGCGCCGAGCGAGCCGCCGCTGACCAGCACATGCACGCGATCGTCCGCGGCGCGCACGGCCGGCCCCTCGAGCAGATCGTGGAGCAGCGCGCGGCGCACCGGGTTGCCGGTGACCGACGTCTTGCCGGCCGCAAAGAACCTCCCGGCGCCCTCGAACGACACGAAGATCGCGCGGACCACGCGGCCGAGCATCTTGTTGGTCAGGCCGGGGATCGAGTTCTGCTCGCAGATCGCCGTCGGGATGCCGGCGAGCCGCGCCATCAGGACGACTGGCCCCGACGCATAGCCACCGACGCCGATCACCGCGTCGGGCCGAAACGCCTTCACGACGCGGCGGGCCTGCCACAGCGCGCGGGGCAGCCGGAGCATCCCGCGCAGCGCGCCGCGCAGGCCGACCGTCTTGAGGCCGGAGACCTCGATCTGCGCGAGGTCCCAGCCGAGCTGCGGCAGGACGCGGGCCTCGATGCCGCGGGCGGTGCCGACGAACTGGACCACGGCGTCGGGCTGGCGCGCGCGCAGCTCCTCGGCGAGCGCGACGCCGGGAAACAGGTGGCCGCCGGTACCCCCGCCGGCGATGAGCAGACGAAACGTCATGCGACGATAACGCGGACGCGGAAGCGTTTCTTGCGTGCGAGGCCCTTGGCCGGCGCGTCCCGGGCGCGGCGCTCCGGGCGCCGGCCGACGTTGAACAGCAGGCCGACCAGGAACATCGTGATCAGCAGCGACGAGCCGCCGCACGACACCAGCGGCAGCGTGATCCCCTTGTTGGGCACGATCCCGAGCACCACCGCGACATTGAACAGCGCCTGCACCCCGAACAACAGCGTGATGCCGAACGCCAGGTAGCCACCGAACACATCGCGCGCGCCGAGCGCCGCGCGCAGCCCGCGCCACACCAGCACGCCGAACAGCGCGAGCACCAGCGCCACGCCGAGCCAGCCCAGCTCCTCGCCGATCGGCGCGAGGATGAAATCCGAGTGCGCCTCGGGCGTATAGCCGAGCGACTGGTGGCCGCCGCCCAGGCCGGCGCCGGTCAGGCCGCCCGAGCCCATCGCGAGCCGGGCCTGCAGGAACTGATACGCGTCGCCGGTGGCGTAGGCCTCGGGGTTGAAGTACGCGAGCACGCGCTGCAGCCGCCACGACGTCCCGACGATCATGTGGTAGCCGATCGGCGCGACCGCGAGCACGGCGAGCACGATGTACGAGATCCGTGCGCCGGCCATGAACAGCAGCCCCAGCGTCGTGCAGCCCAGCACGATCGACGACCCGAGGTCAGGCTGCTTGAGCAGGAGCACCATCATCATGCCGCACACCACGAGGTGCGGGACGAAGCCGACCGTGAACGTCCGCACCTGGTCCGCCTTGCGCCCGAGCGAGTGCGCCAGGTACGTCACCAGCGCGAGCTTCGCGATCTCGACGGGCTGGAACGTCATCGGCCCGAGCGGGATCCATCGCCGCGCGCCGTTGAGCGTCGGCGTCGCGAGCGTCATCGCGAGCAGCACCAGCGAGCCGAGCAGCAGCGGGTACGTCCACTGCTTGAGCCGACGGTAATCGATGCCCGCGCCGACCCACATCGCGACACCGCCGAGCGCGAGGAAGCCGATCTGGCGCTCGAGGAAGTGTGCGGCGTCGTGGAACCGCGTCAGCCCATCCGCCGCCGTCGCGGCATAGATCTCGATCGTGCCGATGCAGAGCAGCCCGAGCACGGCGACGAGCAGCACCAGGTCGTACGGCCGCTCCGGCAACGTCGTGCTCGGGTGCTGGACCGCGACGATCTGCGCGGTCGCCGGCAGCGTCGGATCGATCCCGACATCCGTCGCCGGCCGGCGGGCGAGTCCGGCGAGCTTCGCGAACGGGCCGATCTGGCGCAGCCGGCGGAGCCAGGGCGCCGCCCCCCAGTCGCGCTTCGCGCCACGCCCGCCACGGATCCCGGGTCGCGCGTTCGGCTTGCGCCACAGCGAGACGATCGAACGCAGAACAGCCATTCCGCGTTCATCCTCGGGGCGGCGCCGCGGCGGCGCCAGTTTTCAGCGCCGCGCGTCCCGGGAGTGCGCTACTTCAGCCGCCACCACGTCTGGCCATCGATCGCCGCGCGGCGCGCGCAGCTGTCGTCGACCTTGGTGAAGTGGATACCGATCTTGGAGACCACCACCGTGTAGACCCCCGTCTTGTCGCCGGGCGCCTCGGTGCACGCGCCCTGCTCGTACGTCAGCGTCAGCTTGGCGCCATCCGTCTTCCACGTGCCGACCGCGAGCGCCGGCTCGCTGTCGAGCAGCGCCTTGCTCTTGGCCAGCCGCACGCTGCCGTCGGCGCGGAACCGGATCGCGGTGGTGCCGTCGGGCGGGTGGCGCTCGTACTCGCCGAGGATCAGCTCCTCGTTGGGCGCCTTGAGTGGCACCACCCCATGCGACGGACCGCCACCGCACGCGCCGAAGACAACGAAGCAGGCCGCGATCGACAGGCTGCGCATGCCCGACGATCACACGTCACCCCTCGCTGCGCCACACCGCCGCCCCACCTGATCCCCACGACCACGTCGCCCACACGCCGCGACCCGGACCCACGTGCACGTCGCCCGCGGGGCGCGCACGCCGGAGGGGACCCTCGCCGCGCGCAGTTCCGCAGCGCCCACACCGAAGCCGTGAAACACCGCCCTCCGCGCCAACCCCACCCCTTCATGCTCTCGCAGCGCGAGGACTGTTTGAGCACGGCGAGGGTCACCCGACGGCGCAGCGCCCGGCGGGCGCGCGCGTTCTCCCCACCCCGCGCTCCGCACCATCCCCGCTGCCCGGGGCTACGACCGATCGAGCCGACGCGCGCCGACCGCCTCGACCGCCTCGCGAAACACCCGCCCGCGGTGGCCGAAATTCTGGAACATGTCGTAGCTCGCGCACGCTGGCGACAGCACGACCGCGTCCCCCGCGCCGCACAGCTCCGCGGCGCGCCGCACGGCGTCGTGCATGTCGACCGCGTCGATCACCGGATACGCCGCGCCGTGCGCGTCGGCGGCCGCTCGGATCAGCGGCGCCGCGGCCCCGATCAGCACGATCCCCTTGCACACCCCGTCGAGCGCCTCGAGCATCGGCGCGTACGAGCCGCCCTTGTCGACCCCGCCTGCGATCAGCACCAGCGGCCGCGGAAACCCGCGCACCGACGCCGCGACCGACGCCACGTTGGTGCCCTTGCTGTCGTCGTAGAAGTAGAGATTGTCGCGGTCGCCCACCAGCTCCATGCGATGCGGCAGCGGCCGATACGCGCGGGCGCCGGCGCGGATCGCCTCGACCGGCACGCCCACGCCGCGCGCCGCGAGATATGCGGCCATCGCGTTCTCGAGGTTGTGGTTGCCGACGATCACCAGATCGTCGACGGGATACTGCTCCTCGGTGGCCGTCAACCCGCGCAGCACCAGCTGCGAGCGGTCCGCCGACACGAACGCCCCGCGCTCGGCGCTGGCGCCTGGCCGCGAGTCGAACGTGAACAGCCGCGACGCGATCCCGCTGGCCTCGACCATCGTCGCCGGATCCGCCGCGTTCGCGATCGCCAGATCATCGGCGCGCTGGAAGTCCCAGATCCGGCCCTTCATCTCGGCGTAGCGCGCCATCGTGCCGAACCGATCCAGATGATCCTCGGTGATGTTGGTCAACACCCCCGCCGCGGCGCGGAACGTCGTGCAGTTCTCGAGCATGAACGCCGCGACCTCGGCAACGATCAGCCCGCCGGGGACGTTCGCCGGGTGCTCGACCGCGTCGATCAGCGGCATGTTGCCGAGGTTGCCGCCGCAGAACGTCGGCCGGCCCGACGCCTCGCACAGCGCGCCGGTCAGCGCCGTCGTCGTCGACTTGCCGTTCGTGCCGGTGATCGCGATCAGCGTCGCGCGCGGATCGAGCAGGCGATACGCCAGCTCGATCTCGGCGATCACCTCGACGCCGGCCGCGCGCGCCGCCGTCATCTCCGGCAGCGTTGGCACGCCGGGCGACATCACCACCAGATCTGCGGACGTGAACGTCTGCAGATCGTGACCGCCGAGCTCCCAGCGCACGTCGACGCCGTCGAGCTGCGCGATCTGCGCCGCCAGCTTCGCGGCCGGCTTGCCGTCGGTGACCACCACACGCGCCCCGCGCCGGGCGCACAGCCTGGCGACCGCGACGCCGGTCTGCGCCAGGCCCACCACGACAATCGTCTTGCCCTCGAGCTCGCTGCCTGCTGCCGTCGTCGTCATCGTCGTCACCTCGCTCAGCGCAGCTTCAGCGTGCCCAGCGCGAGCAGCGCGAACACCAGCGAGATCAGCCAGAACCGCACGATGATCTTCGGCTCGTCCCAGCCCTTGAGCTCGTAGTGGTGGTGGATCGGCGCCATCGCAAACACGCGCTTGCCCGTCCCCGTGAACGCCTTCGTGATCTTGAACGTGCCGCGCTGGATGATCACCGACATCGTCTCGATCACGAACAGCCCGCCGACGATCAGCAGCACCAGCTCGTTCTTGGTGAGCACCGCCATCATCCCGATCGAGCCGCCGATCGACAGCGCGCCGACATCGCCCATGAAGACCTGCGCGGGGTACGTGTTGTACCAGAGGAAGCCCAGGCCCGCGCCGAACAGCGCGGCGCAGAACACCGCGAGCTCCTCGACGCCGGGGATGTGCGCGACGTGGAGGTACTGCGCGATCGTCTGCTCGTGGCCGTTGTGCGTCAGGATCGTCGTCGGCACGCCGGCGATGTACGCGAAGATCAGGAACGTCCCGGCGTTCATGATCGACGGGCCGATCGCGAGACCGTCGAGGCCGTCGGTGAAGTTCACCGCGTTGGCGGCGCCCACCACGACGAGCGCACCGAACGTCGCGTACAGCCACGCCGGCAGGATCA
>Ga0307513_10011206_pt1 | contig 11162 bp, 9 predicted proteins | sample 15_EM_MG_FD_202174 | JGI IMG/M metagenome (GOLD analysis project Ga0307513, IMG submission 202174) | Populus trichocarpa ectomycorrhiza microbial communities from riparian zone in the Pacific Northwest, United States - 15_EM | ecosystem: Host-associated > Plants > Roots > Unclassified | place... | reverse complement strand
TTCCTCATCCTTAATTACAAGTTCTTTTCTTCAAAATTATTCAATTTCTTTCTTAATTACTACTTACATTCACTATTTCTATACTATTCTACCTCAATTCCATCATGTTTACTATTTTTCTCAAAATTCCCAAATTCTCATAAGAACCCTAATTTAAAAAATCAAGATTATGAGAAATTAATCAAATTTAATTATCATTGTTTGATAGCTTACTCAAATAAACCCAAAAACACTTCATTCAAGTAAGAATTTAAACTTTTCATGCTTACCAATCTAAGTTCTCCCAACTTTTCTTCTCCTCCTAGTGTGGCCAGCCCTCCTCACATTTCTTATATCTTCCTTCACTTGATTCTTCCTTAATTTAATGTTCCAAGTCTTTCAATCTTGCAAGTTTCAAAGCTCTCTCTCGCTTTTTCTTGTTTTTCTCTTAACTTCTCACGTTATTCTCTCTCTTTTTTTTCTTTTCACATTTTTTACTTCCCAGTCGGCAGTTCATAATAGAAAAGGGGTTGCCTTGTTTTATTTTTAATGGTAAATTACCATTTTACCCTTAATGAGTCTTTTTGCTTCCATTTGATGGTCCTTATTATTTGCTAGCACTACCGAGCTCCGTTCATCTTAAAATTTTAACCAGATTTTATTCAATATATTTTAAGATTTCTCATAAACTTTCAGCTCAATCTGATGGTCGAATTTAAAATTACGTTCAATAACATAAAACTAGTCAAATTGTGATTTTTCGTCAAATTTCTGAATTTCTCTAAAAAATCTGAAATTTTAACCCAAGCTAAGGACTCATATTAGAAGGCGCCACACAAATTTTCAGAATTTTCTGATAACCCAATCGAGAGTTACAAATTATTTTCTATTTGTTTTACATGAAACTAGTCAATTTATAATTTTTCGCCCAGAGGTTTTACAGATATAAAAAGGTAACTAATAGAGATTTCTTTCATAGTAAACTTTAAATTAGCATGCTTGATGTAAGTGCGGATTCTTGTCAAATTGAAAAAAAAAATAGAAGACATGTTTTCTTGTTAAAGTTGAAGAGAATATTACATGAGTTTTATAAATTTCACATACAAATCAAGGATCCAAAAATAGAAGACATGTAAGCTTATTTTTAAAATAAGGAAAAGTTCAAAAAGTGAGATGGTTTTTCTAAAATGTAAAGATTTTGAATAAGCTAATATTGTTACAATGAAATTTAAATATACAAATAAACTTGATGAAACAAGCTATTATATAATGAAGTTTTTTATATTGTTATATTCAAAATATTTTTTTCTTTTTGTATGGTTGAGTTTAATATCTAACAGTTAACTAGAGGATGAGTTTTACTCAAGTAGAGAAGCTTAAAGCGAGATGCATATCAATTAACATGAAATGTATAACAAATACCTTTGTAGACTAGATTGATAGGTACAAACCTAAAAAGAATTCCATGTGAGTTAAAATAGGTTGTTAACAAAAAAAAAATTAACTTTTAATCTGATCATTGGATCAGGTTAAAATTTTATTAGCATAGTCTATGAGTCTGGTTCTAAAGAGGTTACTTAGCTATAAAAAGTTGAGGTCGTTTTAATGCCTAAATTAGTTTGTTGTATTTAATTTTATTTTTTTTATTTTTTTTTAGAAACCTTAATGCTAGTTGGATTATATATTAGCCATATAACTTTCAATTAAAATTCATTTTCATATAAAAACACGTCTCCCTAGGCTTAACTTACATCTTCCTTGACAAATTAGTTGTAAACCTCCCAAGACTCGCCACCTTGTATTCTCCTTAAAAGGACTAGTCACACATCCTCTCCAAACTTACCTTACATCCATTTTTGGTAGACTAGCCACACATTCCCTCAATGAGTTTGACAAAATGTGCTATAGGTTGAACTTACATTCATCATTAGTGAACTAGACATGCATCCCTCTAGACTCACTTTTCACAACCTTTGTGGATCGGTCACGCATCCTTCTAGACAAACCTTATGTCTTTTTTTGGCACACTAGTCACCGATCTCTCAGAATCACCTTATGTCTTCTTTTAATATACTGACCACATATCCCCTTGAACTTATCTTGCATCCTCTCACAAGGGACTAGCAACAAATCTCTTTGAACTTATCTTGTGGTGGGAGGTTGATTTGTGATAAAAAAAAAAAATAAGGGAGTATGTTTGTTGCGAAGCTGATGGAAGAGGAAGAAGAAGAAGAAGAAGAACTGGGGAAGGGGAGAGTGGAGAGGGGGGTTGCTCGCCAGGTCATAAATTAAATATTATTGATAGATTTATGAATGAATTTCACTAACGGATTCATTTTTTTGGTAATTTTATCTGTATAAATGACACATCATTGTGCCTTTTGGATTTTTTTTCAATTCATTCTTTTCCCACTGTAATTCACTTAGTATATATCGAGGAAAATTTTTATTGGTGTTTATAGATGGATATAACGATGGACTATAATATCAATAAAGTTCACCGCAATTTACTAACGAAAAAATTATGTTAGTATTTTTGTTATATATATCAATTTTTTAGTAATGGGTTCTATCATCGGTGAGAAATGCTTTCCACCATGAAGATGAGAATCAAGATTGTTAGGGTGGTGAAGTTGGAAAGTGATAGATTCATTGTAGCCATGATATAATTTGGTAGGTTATGAAGAAGAATATCCTTATGTTATCCCTAGCACTGGTGGCCTTTTATATGTGCTAAATTGTACTTAACAATTCCTGCGTATTTAGTGGACCATGAAGAACATCTAATGCTCCCAAGTCCACAATGAAGCTTAGAGACTTGCAAATTATTTTTATTCCTTTAAAGAAAAACAAATACATTGTGTTTCTAAGAGTACGATAGATATATTCATGCGTAATAACAAATTGACTTTATCATTAAACTCCAAACTACCTTTTTTTTGTAAGATTGAGAGATTTTTCATTCAAAATTATTAGTAGAAGTGTATTATTAAACCTTAAAGTGTACATATGTTGATTCATAATTGTTTTTTTCTACGTGAAGAATTTATGTTTTAATTAATTAGTATCTAATGTGGGCATACGATGTGGAATGTTAGGAATAAAAATAGAGAGGTTGACTCTCTTTTTTAACATTAAATTTTTGAATGACTTGGGTGTAAGAGAATGATAATTATTTAGAATTTAGGAAGATTAAAAGATTAGTCTCAAAAGAAATAGATGTTATGTCGACTTGTGTAATTAGATGCATATAAAAGGTTAATGTAAAGATGTGTTTGATGTTCTACCAGAATCAAGAAAATTATAGGCATACTTACTATAAGGTTTTATTTTTTTAACCAAACTTCTTTTAGTTAAATAATAACAGGTACTTTTTTAGTCATTTTATATAATAATTGAGATTAAGTATCTATTATCGCAGGGGATATTAAGGTGAATTACATGTAAAAATAGTAAAAGTATAAAAAGAAATTGTCACCTAGTTTTATATTAACTAAAAACCCTAACTAATCTTTAAAAATTCTTAGTAAGGGGCTGGTTGTGTAATATGAACAATAACAATCATCCTATGCATTCTATTTAAGGTAAGAGGGATTGTTGTTTAATTTTAATGATTAAAATGCTTAGCATGCTTCCATGCCAAGAGTTTGTCTAAATTAGTATATGTGTGTTTATTAAATTAATGTTAAAGTTTTATAAGTGTTTATAATTTTTTAAAACAAATGGTCATATGTTAATTGGCCCTATTATATGCTGACCAACATTTGAAGTACATGGCCATTGTTTTAAAACCCAACCCGGCCCGACGGGTCGCCCGAGACCCGGCCGACCCGGGCCTGGGATCGGGCTGGGTCTAAGTAAAAACCAGCTGGGGATTTGGCCCGGTGAAACCTGGTTGACCCGGGAATCGAAGGACTCGGGTAAACCCAGCTGAGACCCGATAAAAATGACACAGTTTATATATATATATATAAACTGCGTCATTTTTGCCTTATTCAATAATTCCCGAGAAATTCATAAAATCTCTCAATTTTTCCAACAATTGCATCTTGGACAATTTCTCCAGAATTGTTGTTACTTTGTTTCAACGATAATCAAAGTTGGAATATGGATCACAATGAACAAAATGTCCAAACCAACATTCATAGTCTTTTAGTAGACGGAATGTCCGCGGTTTGACAATAAAAGGACATAAATGAGAAAACCTAAATTACCTAGTCTCATAAATCTTCAAAGCCATTTCAGTTGCGATTCGTGAAGAAGAGCAGAGGAGCAAAAGACGTTAAGGCAAGCCATACCAGTTTAAATCTGCAAATAAGGTTAGATGAAGTTCATGTTACTTGTTTCTCTTCACGACTCTCCTTCTTTCACTCTCTCTTCTTTATTCTCTGTCTGTTTTTTGAACTTGCAATTCTTGATCATTTGATCTGGCATCGATTCTTTCTTAAACCAAGATGATGATTTGGATGAAATGGTTGGGTTGCTTGATGAGTTGGTTGGATTGTTTACTGGTGTTGAAAAATTTAGGAATGTTGCCATTGGTGTTAGAAATGGTGGGCTAGAGTTGGTTTGTTTTATTTGTTCTAACATTCCTATTGTGTCTGAGAAAGTTCTCGTTTCGGCTTTGAAAACATTGGCATTGTTAATTCATGGTATGTGCTTTTTTCTGTACAATATGATGCCTTTTGTTCTCTTAAATGGTTGGTTTATGGATTTAGAATTTGGAGTGTGAATTTATGAGAAAATATTTTTTTATGGAAGGCAATTTTGTTTATATTTCTGCTATATATATTTTTTAGTTTCATTGGATCTTCAATGTTTACTTTCAGAGGAAAAGATCATGACTTGATCATATATTTATTTGTTATAGGTGGGTTTTTCTAATGTTTGTGTCCTTGTAATATGCAGGTGTTCAAAGTACTGAAATGTCACTGGACCGAAGATGGTGGTTGGCATTTTAAAGGTTGGTAGTGAAAGTTTAGAAGTATTGAATACTAGGTTTGTTGTTGTTGCTGCAGCAACAACTAGCAATGAGGTTGTGAAAGAGTTGTTGATTGAATTTAAATTTGGTTTATATAAGTGTTGTATTATATTATTATTTTTTTGGTTGACCCGGATTGACCCGGGTCAACCCATTTGACCCGTGACCCGATCATTATACCGGGTCGACCACCGAGTCGGGTTTAAAAACTATGTACATGGCTCAATGCTAGACTATATCATCCTAGGTTATTTAATAGATATAACAAAAAAAAGCTAAAAGTGAATTGTATACCCAAATATATAAAAAGAAATGTTGTGTTCTAATCAACCTCATTATCCATCAAAATTTAAAGGATATGGCTTAATGTTTGACCATACCATCATAGGTTGATGAATAAACGATAAAAAATAATGTAAGTTATATTAATAAAATAAGGATCACATATTAACCAGTTTTATTGTCCATTAATCAACGTTCAAATGATTGAGCCTAATATCATGTCATACCATCATTGGTTGATTAACAATTAATACAAGAACAAGGATCATATATTAATTGATCATATTATCCAATAAGCAATGTTCAAAGACCAAGGCCTATTGTTAGGTCATACCATCATGGGTTGATTAATAATTAATAGAAACAATTAATACAAGGGATCATATATTAATTGATCATATTATTTGTCAATCAATGTTTGAAGGATAAAGCCTAATGTCTGGACATATCATCTTGAATTGATCAAAAAATAATGAAAATAATTAATACAAGCCATATTACTATTGTTCTTATATTAACCTCTTTTCTTTGAAAATATACACCATAGCAACTCAACAAATATCCACACAACATAATAAAAACCCCAAAGCTATCTCAATACTTCAAGCTTTCTCAACTATCCACAACATGTCGATCATCAATCAAAATTACCCAAAAATAATACTCTCAACAATCCAATACCTAAAACAATAATCTCAAGCATTAAAATTTCACAACTATCCATCCCGAATTAAAAATCAATCTGAATCTTTCCCAAGATAATAATCTCAACAATCCAATGGTTCAATAACAAATTCCTAATCAATCTTAATACATATTAAAATCTCACCAAAATATTCCATAATATTCATATGAATCAGACATATATCAAAAGACATTCAAAAATAATGTTTGAGGTTTGAAATCAAACTTCTAGAGTTGTTGAAAAAGGTTGAAAATGGCTAAAACAGTGTTGGCACACAATCGCGCTTAATGGAGTTGTTTCTCTCTCTTCGATTTTCTTCTCTTTGTTTATTTTTTTATTTATTTTATGCGTACTTGATTTTTTTTTCTATTTTTTCTCTAGCACACACTCTCTCTTTTCTCTCTTTGATTTTCACTCATGCATGTTTTTCATCATTTTTTTTTATTTTTGTTTTTTTACATTTTCCCCTAAAATTTTCTTCTTCCCCAATCTTCTTCACTTTCACTATCTTTTTATGCACCCTAAAAATCCTACCCTATATTCCCTTTTTTTATTCTTTATGTCTCGTAATCAATTAAGTTGCTTAGGGAATGGGTTGGAAAAAATCATGTTAGTCACTTACCCCTTCCTCAATTATTGTCATACTCACTAAATGTTTTTGTTTTGTTGATTCTTTTTTTGGTTTTTTATTTTAGCAAATTTGTAAATATGAATACAAATAAGCCAAAGAATTAAAAAAAAAAAAGTATGAAATGACTAGAAATTTGTTGAGTTGCTTTGAAATGGCATTTTTTGGGAATTTTTATTTTTTGAAAATATATTGAAAAACAAAGGAAAAAATCAGTGATACACTGGTTCTAAGAAAACTTAAAGACGTATCTTTTGTATCAACCTAACATATTAAATGAATTTTCATAAATGTTTTTGAATGTTAAATATAAAATTTGAATTGAAAAAGACAAAATAAAATATATTTCTTTAATTATCAAGTCAATACCTTAAAATGTTTAAAGCAAACTTAATGTAAAGTTTCCAACATTTAGTATAACAAAGTTTTTGTATTGTATTGGCTCTCTCCTTTTTCTAGACCTATAAGCACAATGAAATGAGGAGTTAGTAATGTTATTATAATTGATGCATGGACTCTTCTTCATCTTATATATAAAATGGCATGGTAATTCCATCGATGAAGGTAATAACACTAATATATTCCCTGATAACTGTAAATCCATTAGAGAATTGTAGAGAGTTTGGGAAGAAAATGATGGTGTTGAATAACACTGATGGAATCATCGAATGATGTAAATATGTCGGTGAATTCCATTGAGATTAGGAAGAAAATGATAGTATTAAATAATACTGATGGAATCACCAACACACATAAATCCATTGGAGAATTCTAGAGAGTTTAGAAAGAAAATAATGGTATTGAATAACACTGATGAATTCATCAACGGACATAAATCAATTGAAGAATTCCAGAGCATATGGGAAGAAAATGATGGTAATGAATAACACTGATGGACTTACTAACGGATGTAAATTCATCAAAGCATTTCATAGCATTTAGGAAATTTCATTGTAATTTATCGACGGAAAGACCAATAAGTGAAAAATCATTGGTGATTTTAATGGATTTTCTTGAGATTTCTGAAAATTCTAAATCATTGATAGATTAATTAATGGTTTATTGATGATTTTAAAACATTCCATCAATAAAACCATCAATTAATATGATGATGTGGATATATATTGACAGATATACAGACAAACTTTATGTCGACGAATTTAAACCAGATATATCGAGTCAATCCCTAGCTTTCTCCCTCATTTCTGCCATTCTCTCTTAGTCTCTCCTCACACACACACACACACACACACACCGTCAATTCATCGGTGCTCTTGCTTATCTTTTTTAGTGGCTGGTGTTCTCTCTGCCCTTCTTTAGTGGCGACACTCTCTCTTTTTTCTCAGTCCTTCTACCATTCTCTCTTTGTCTCTCCTCTTACTGTCTCCTTACAAAAGTATGTCTTCTTCTTCTAAGATTTGTTAAGGGATATTATGAGAAATTGATTAAAGATTTAATTGTAAAATAATTTGAGATTTTACTGTTGAACGATGAGATTGTTGAGTTTATTGAGTATTTGGTTTTATTGAATGAGTATGGTATTGTGTTGAAATAGTGAAAATTATTTGGTGATTTTTTTTATTTGATCATGTATTTGTTTTTCAAAAACTATGAACATGTGAATTTATTTGGTAACTTGAAATTAGCGATTGAGTTTTTTTCTTTTGAAAAATGAAATGAATAGGGTATGAGATTGAAAATTGTTGGTGTTGTTTAAGTTTTGTTGTGTGAATATGTTTTACAAGTGAATAATGAGAATTGATTTGAATTTGAGTTTGTTAAGAAAATGATTTGATTATGAGATTAATAATTGAATATTTATCATGTGAAGTATTGTTGATGAAATTAAAAAAAAATTGTAAGTATTCATTAAATTTTGTCATGTGCTCTAGTTTCAAAATAATGAAAAATATTAATGAATGGTTGATGTTGTTAGTGATACTTAGATGATGTTGAGCTGATGAAAGATGAATAAGTAATTTGATTTTGATATCTTTATTAAATACATTGAATATGGTTTTGTTATATGCATGTGTGAAAGCATTGGAAAAAAAATAAAAAGACACTATTATTTTGATTTTTTATTAACTCAACAAGTGTTCACCTAATATGTAAGAATAATCAAACATTTAAATTCAAAATGTAAAATAGAAAACCTAACAATTAAATATTCTTAATGTTGTTTATCAATACTATATATAGAATTGATAAACAACATTAAGAATATTTAATTGTTAGGTTTTTCGCCGTAACAAAAAAATTTAGTGGGGAAAAAGAACGCATGATTCTGGGTTTTATAGGTTTTGTTTGCTTTATTGTTGATGATATTAATGAATGTTAGTTAAATATTTTTTTTATTAGTATTTTTTTGTTGACCCTTCATTTTGAGTTGATTAATTTGTTTCTCTACTTGTTAATATTCATTTTTTGTTGAGCAAGATTAGGGTGAATGGTCTGATTGGCTTATTAGGGTTTTGATTGTTAGTGAATAGTAAACATTGTTTGATTAATTGATTAGCTTTGATGATTATTTAAGATTGATTCTAGAACATGCTCTTGCTATTAAAACTAAAACTCATGAGGTTTGTGGTGTGAAAACTTTCAGACCTCGCCATATCACTAGGAGCAACTAGGAGAGATATTTAGAGTTCTATATGTCAAAGGGTTTTAGAAGGTGTTCATGGAGTGGATCCTCAAACATAAACAAGGGGACTCACGGTTCTATTAGTAAGCATACCGACAAGTTGCTTCCCTTTAATAATCGTGCAATACGCCTGGTAAGAGAGTCTGTTTTAATTTCAAGTATTTTTCTTAAAATGGTATTTATAATTTGTGTTTAACTAATAACTGATGGATTTATTATGCAGGCTACACAACTAGGGCGTGAGCCTACTCCGATGGAGTTATATATGGAAACATATACGGAGGGAGGATAGATGGAAAAAGGGTGCAACAGTTTTTCGATATTCAAGCTGAGGCGTTTATTGTAAGTAGACTTTGAAATCTTTTTGTATATTGTTTGGATTAATATTTTTTCATCCATGTCTCTGACTTGATTTCTTTGTGGTATTGGAATAATATAACATCTTTATATATGCAAAATATGGAGAGGACCTTTTAACTCATCTTGAATACGATCTAAATTTGTGATTGGAGGCTAGAGCAACCGGTGAACCCGATAGGAATCAAGTTTATGATATCTCTATGACTATAGCATGAGATATAAGATTGGGTTATAGTGTCTCAATTATAGGCACCTTAAAATTCGACCTAAGTAAACCATCACTAGCCATTAAGGAGTTGATTGAACAATGAGCTGGTTCTTTGAGGGCTAAAATATAGGCAAGTATAAAGAACAACAAAACAAATTAGAGGAGATCATGGCTTATTTTTTCAATCATTATCCTCCTTCCTATAGACTTGTACGAGATTTTCCTTCCCTTCCATCTCCACCTGCAACTGAAGCTTGTAACTGAGTTATATAGACATTTATAATTGATTTTTACATTATATGAAATTTATTCCTCAATTTAATTAATTTATATAGATATTTGTAATTGATTTTTACTATATTTTTTCTTCAATTTAAATTAGTTGTTTAATGTTGTTTAATATCATTTTAAAATTGTTTTATAGCATTTAAAAATATATATTTAAAAACTGACAAAAATTTTATCGATAAATTATCAACCTTTACATAGAATTATTAATTATTTTAATACACCCTAATAAGATCACATAGAATATGTCATTGAAGTTCTGTAAGCAAAATTATCGGCAGGACGGACCAAATATAAGAACCAGTAGGAATCCTTTCAGTAATACATCATCATCTCCCTGCACTGATTTCTAAAACTAGGACAAGAATTGCAACTTGTAATATATTTCATCTTAGTTTTGCGTAACTAAATAGTTGTAGAATTAATTATCAACCTTTAATCCGAGAATTACATAGAATTATTAATTATTTTAATACACCCTAATAAGTTTTGCGTAACTAAATAGTTGTAGTAATATAATTCTTTTTCTAGGATTTGTTTTTAATGAATAAATGTTACCTGAAAAAGCTGATAACTTAAGGATTATATTATTTAAAAAAAAATAATAACTTAAATAAATTATTTTTCAACTTATTTTTCTAATAAAAAAGTATTGAGAGATAAGTATCCAGTAATAATCCTTTTAACTTTCTACCTCCTTGTATTATACCACTCCTTTTATGAATATAAAAAATTAATATGACTTCATGTATTTTGACATTAACGTTTCGTTGGGTACATTAAGAATATTCAATCCCCTCTCTGCAATTGAAATGAGAACATGATTGCAATATAATAAAAGTTGCCGCTTCTGTCAGCAGTGGCCTATTAGCTCAGTTGGTTAGAGCGTCGTGCTAATAACGCGAAGGTCGCAGGTTCGAAACCTGCATGGGCCAATAATTTATACTTCCTATTGCTTTTTTTTTTTTTTTTTTTCCCCTCTGATTTTTACTTCCTCTTGCTTTTTCTTTGCAAAGAAAACTTCTACCTTCAATTGGAGACGGAGTACACATACGTGAAGATACATGAAGCAATAAGGTGCGGGAAGCTGAAGAATTCATCATATTT
>Ga0307513_10011205_pt1 | contig 11163 bp, 4 predicted proteins | sample 15_EM_MG_FD_202174 | JGI IMG/M metagenome (GOLD analysis project Ga0307513, IMG submission 202174) | Populus trichocarpa ectomycorrhiza microbial communities from riparian zone in the Pacific Northwest, United States - 15_EM | ecosystem: Host-associated > Plants > Roots > Unclassified | place... | reverse complement strand
TACATGGAGGAGGATCACTCAACTCCCAGCTCACACACCCTGCTGCATATGGCAGCAGGGCTGCTGCCCATGGCAGCAGCTCCTCTTTCTCTTCTTCTCTTCACGTTCTCACACACTCTCTGCACTCCCTACCATTCTCTCAATCTTGCTCTCAAATATAAGCCTCCTTTATATGCATTTCTTAGCAGCCTTCTCCAGCACATCAAGGGGACAATGGGTCCCGAAATCATGCCACTAATTGTGGCATTAGTGATGCTTCCACTAAGCCACAATTAGTGGTGGGGTATTGCCAATAAATGGCAATATCCCAACATTTACTACTTTCCATCTTCTCTTTAATCTCTTGAGCCCGCCTCAACTGACTAGATGGCATTTCAAGCTTGTAGTTGGATAGTTGACTGTCCTCTGGCTGGTCATTTGGAATTAAGCTCACCTTTGCATACCGGCATAACAACGAATAGAGTGCAAATGTTCCACCTGTTCATGAGTACATCTATTAGTTTGTAAGATAATACAGTAATGCAACCTTCACATCTACTTTTCAGCTCCTGAATGCCCAACAAGGCAACAACATGAATGGAACAGTTCCAACACGATGCTGTGCTGATTAGTCATTGAAACCGCCAGGGTTTAAGTTGTCTAACAAGTACTTTACCCTGTTTCGCTGCGGGTCAGACTATTCTAACGAATATGAAGATTGTTTTTACAATATTATTAAATTGAAAAATCTTAAAATCTGTTAACCTGACTCTTTACCTAGCTCAAGCTTCGAATTAAACCGCGTGGAAGCTGATCCAAAATGAATCATTCAATTAAATGAGTCCAAATATAACTCGAATTAAAAACTTAAGATGACAATTTTTTTTAGTACAAAGACGATGCCATATTGGATCGACTTCAGTCACTTTACGATCCAGGTCATGAACTTCAATGAATTTTATAAATTTTTGGTTTTGTATTTTTTTTTATTTTATGATAAAATTAAATACTTGCAAAATCGAGCATCAATCCTTAAAAAGATGTTTATTTGAGATCATAATAACCATATATAAAGAAGATAAAAAGAAACCATGAATTTCATTTCCCAACCAATCCAATATTAAAAAAGAGTGAAATAAAAAAAATTAGAAAAATTAAAGGACAAAAAACTAAAAAGAAAAACATATCAGGTTTGATGGGTAAACCCGTTAAACCCATGAATCGGGTAACCCGGGTCAACACGTCAGACCCGCAAACCGGGTAATGGATTCAAGTGGGATTAATAACTTATTTTTTTTTAAATGAGTCCAAATATAACTTGAATGACTAGTAAAATTATGATATAGATTTTTAAATAAACTTAAGACGACAATTTTTTTTAATATTGAGACGATGCCAGATTGGATCGACCTTAGTCACTTTACGACCTAGGTCATGAACTTCAATGAATTTAATAAATTTTTGGTTTTGTATTTTTTTAATTTTATGATAAAATTAAATACTTGCAAAATCGAGCATCAATCCTTAAAAAGATGTTTATTTGAGATCATAATAACCCTATATAAAGTAAAAAAAAAATAAACCATGAATTTCATTTCCCAACCAATCCAATATTGAAAAAGAGTGAAATAAAAAAATTAGAAAAATTAAAGGATAAAAAACTAAAAAGAAAAACGTATCAGATTTGATGGGTAAACCCGTTAAACCCATGAATCGGGTAACCTGGGTCAACACGTCAAACCCGCAAACCAGGTAATGGATTCAATTGGGATTAATAACTTATTTTTTTTATATAAATTATTGCTTATTTAATTATATGATAACAAAAATAGACGATCGCAAAACGAGCGTCAAACTAATACTGAGATTTTTTTTTAAATTATGATAACTTTATAGAAAGAAAAACGAAAAAAATATGAAACTCAATTCTCAATTAGCCCAATATTGAAGGATGAAATAAAAAAAATAATTTTTTTCTTAAAAAAAGTTAAACTTTCCAAACCCTTCAACAAGTCGATGAACTTTCTATAATTTAATAACATGTTTTTTAAAACTATGTTTTAACTATATAATAAAAAGAAAAATAGACGATCATATACATATCAAATTCAATTAGAAAAAAAATATCCTGCTAAACCTGCGAACTAGGGCAACTAGGGTTACCTTACCAAACTCGCAAACTGAGTAATTAACTCTACAGTTTAATAACCTAGTTTTTTAAACCATTTTCTTAACTAAGTGTTTTTTTAAAAATAAACTATATCACGATGCTGAGATATTTTTCTGATACCAACTCGATGGTAAGATATTTTCTTGATACAACGAGAACCATATAAAAGGTAAATTAAAATAAATTATCAACTCTAAATCCCTATAAACACATCATATAAGGACTAAATGAAAAAATAATAATAAATAACTAAAGGGAAAAAAGGGTCAAAATGCGAAAAAAACAACATTGTGGATTACTAGTGCTAATTGGTGTGGGGAAATAATGTTTTTATCTTTTATTTAACTAAACTTTTTAAAAAATAGACCATACTGCGATGTTAGGATATTTTTTTGATATCAACCCAATGCTGATGTATTTTTTTGAGATCGTGATAATCATATTAAAAGTAAATTAAAATAAATTATCAACTCTAAATCCCTATAAACACATCATATAAGGAAATTTTTTTTTAAAAAAATCAATAAGCAAAGGAAAAAAAAGGTCAAAATGCAAAAAAAATAAAAAATAATGTGGATTACTATTGTAATCCACATTGCGAATGAGTGTGAGAATTGTTTTTTGATATTGTGATAACCTTATAAAAAGTAAATTAAAATAAATTATCAACTTTAAATCCCTATAAAGACATCATATAAGGATTAAATTTTAAAAAATAATCACTAAGCAAAGGAAAAAAATGGTGAAAATACAAAAAAAAAAAAAAACAACATGGTGGATTACTATTTGTAATCCACAATGTTGATGAGTGTGAGGACATAGTGTTTTCCCCACACCTTTTAACTTTATAGTTAATTTTAATATTGCGATAAGTATATAAAAATAAATTATAATAAACTACTAACTCTAAATTCTTATAAATACATCATATAAGGATTAAATTAAAAAAAAAATCAATAAGTAAGGGAGAAAAATGATCAAAATGCAACCAAAAAAAAAACTCATATAAAAACAGTGTTTTGCCTGCACCTTTTAGCTTTAAAGTTAATTTGATATCACGGTAACCATATAAAAAGTAACTTTAAATAAATTATTAACTTTAAATCCCTATAAATATATCATTTAAGGATTAATTTTTTTTTAAAAAAATCAATAAGCAAAGGAAAAAAGGGTAATAATAAAAAACCCTATAAATTACTATAATAATCCATAATGCTAATAAATATAAATAAATAATGTTTTCTCCTCATCTTTTAGCTTTATAGTTAATAGTTAATTATTTTTTCAGCGTAAACAAATAGTACATAGTAAGAAGGAGGTCTATAATTTATGGCACATATCCCTTTGAAAAACATGACCGGGTCATACATATTATCTTGGTACAATGATTCCTTATACATGCCAGCCCATTTTCTATATTACAGAACTGAATTAATTATATGTTCTCTTTTCTTAAATATTTTAGGTGATGGAAAAACTTGAGTAGCTCATGTACCCTCAATCCCTGTGTTCGTTCTAATTTAATTTCAAAGGAATGGATATTGTCCCTGATTGTTGTCAATAAACATTAACCTTGATTTGTGAATATTCTTAAGAAGATTTGGTAACTTACCGTCACCATGATCGTTGGCTCTAAGCACGATGAAGACGTACTTAATCATGGGCACGAGCACTATGGTATAGATGATGAGGGACAATACCCCGAGAATGTCCTCGTTTTCGTGAATAGTGCCGTCGGTGAAAGTGCTTGAATATACGTAAAGTGGAGAGGTTCCTATGTCTCCATAAACTACTCCAACGCTTTGAAATGCCAAGCTCAACGTCCTCTTCCAATTGATCTGCACATTTACGAACACACACAAGAAAGGTTAAATATTATCGAGGATGAATGATTGGCAGAAAACACGGCAACACAAATTAAGGTGATTGATATGACAGACGTTAGAGGTGTGGCTATGAGGCATGGAAACTCTTCCAGCCTCCAAATTGAGGGAGTCGACGCGACGCAGCCTTGCCCATGATAACTTTCGATCTTTCAGCTTAGTTTCCACTTCTGTTGTTTGTACTTCTTCTGCCATTTCCATCTGGTTTGTTTCCGTCATATTCGTCTTCTTACTGCTATTGTTTCCCTTCTGAAAGCTGCCTCGCTGCTTTGGATTTATATAGGCACTGGACTCAGAGATGATTATTCTTTTATTGGTGATATTGTCTCATAAAAAAAATCTAAATAAATACTCAGTAGAGTCGTGCGTGTTAGTTAGATCATAGCAATATTTCCTTTTCCTTTATTCAATTTCCTTCCTCCCCCAGATTTAGCTGTTCCTATTAATTAAATCTATGGTTTATTTGCGTTTTGTTTTGCCTACACAAGAGCTCGACCCCCGTAACGAGAATGGAAAAATTACTCACTAACCTGTTGAAGTATTAGAATTTCCAAGACTTACTTACTGCTTAGTTGTTTACTTGTTCTGTTAATAATGTCATAGTTTGTAGGGCAATCAGTTGCCATTTGATTTAGTCTTATATTCACGTACACGTTCTTAGGAGTGGAAGACGTGGAGTTTGTTTTTCTGTTAATTTCCTTTTTCTTTGTAACAGGCCTGTATAAAGCCATTGCTAATGCAATCAATAAACTACACTTTTCAGCCACCAAAACTTGTAACTTTGTCCTGAGATCTAACATCTGGTATCAGAGCTTCATCATAGAGGCCTGATTGAGTTATTTTAAGAAACTGTAGTTTCTTGAGAAGGAAGCAAGAGTAAGAGCTTAGCAACAACGAGAAGAATCAGAAACTCATGGCAACAGAGAACAACAACAGCTTTGTTCAGCCAGCAATACCACGATTCAATGGTCATTATGACCATTGGGCCATGCTCATGGAAAACTTTCTTAGATCAAAGGAATACTGGGAATTGATAAAGAATGGGATTCCTGCAACAATGGACGGGATAGAGCCAACAGAGGCGCAACGAAAGAGTAACGACGATGAGAAACTGAAAGATTTGAAGGTCAAGAACTATCTATTCCAAGCTATAGATAGGACTATTATTGAGACCATACTCAATAAGGAAACTGCGAAGGCTATCTGGGATTCAATGCGACTAAAGGATCAAGGCTCTACCAAGGTTAAACGTGCTCAGCTACAGGCTTTGAGGAGAGAGTTCGAAATTCTTGGCATGAAGGAAGGTGAAAAAGTTGATGAGTATTTTGCCAGGACATTGACCATTGCAAATAAGATGAAGGCGCATGAAGAAAGGATGGAGCAGACTATAATCATTGAAAAAATCTTAAGGTCAATGACTCTCAAGTTCAATTATGTCGTCTGTTCCATAGAAGAGTCCAATGACCTCTCTATCATGACCATAGATGAGCTTCAAAGTAGCTTGTTAGTTCATGAACAGAGGATGCAAGGCCAAAAGGAAGAAGAGCATGCTTTAAACATCATCAATTCAGAAAAAAGCGGAGGAAGATAAGAACACAGAGTTGAAGGAAGAAGAAGAGCTCGTGGAGATTTCAGAGGAAGAGGCCGAGGCAGGGGTAGGCAATCCTTCAACAAAGCCTTGGTTCAGTGCTATAATTGCCAGAAACTAGGACATTTTCAATATGAATGTCCTAGTGGGGAGAAAGGTGCAAATTACGCAGAATTAGACGAAGAAGAAGAGATGCTTCTGATGGCGTATGTGGAGGAAAATCAATCAACAAGGGAGAATGTATGGTTTCTCGACTCAGGCTGCAGCAACCACATGTGTGGAACCAAGGATTGGTTTTTTGATCTTGATGAAACGTTCAGACAATCGGTAAAGCTTGGAGATAATTCAAGAATGATGGCTATGGGAAAAGGATATGTCAAGCTTCATATAAATGGATTAACTCAGGTGATAACCGAAGTCTATTTTATACCTGAGTTTAGAAATAATCTCTTAAGCATTGGTCAGCTTCAAGAAAAGAATTTATCTATTCTCATCCAGCATGGCACGTGTAATATTTATCATCCTAGAAGAGGTTTAATTATACAAACACAGATGTCAGCCAACATAATGTTTGTTGTACTTGCTTCTATAATCTCTCCAACTTCAACCTGTCTTCATATCACATCTGAAGATAACACATAATTATGGCACTGCCGGTATGGACACTTAAAATTCAAGGGATTGAGAACTTTGCACTATAAGGAGATGGTTAGAGGTTTGCCAATGCTCAAGGCTTCATCAAAAGTGTGTGATGACTGTATGATTGGGAAGCAACATCAAGAAGCAATACCAAAAAAAAGCTTGTGGAGGGCATCTAAGCAGCTTCAACTGGTCCATGCAGATATTTGTGGACCTATCTTACCGAAATCAAACAATGGCAAAAGGTATGTAATCACCTTCATTGATGATTACAATAGAAAGACTTGGGCATATTTTCTATCTGAAAAATCTGAAGCATTAGCTATGTTTAAGAAGTATAAAGTATTTGTGGAGAAGGAGATTGAAGATGAGATTTGCTGTTTAAGAACTGATAGAGGTGGAGAGTTCACCTCACTTGAATTCAACAATTTCTGCAGCATGCATGGAGTTAACAAACAACTTACCACAACTTACACCCCGCAACAAAATGGAGTTGCCGAAAGAAAGAATCGTACCATAATGAACATGGTACGTAGCATGCTATCAGGAAAAGAAGTACTAAAAAAGTTCTGGCCAGAAGCTGTTAATTGGTCTGTTTATGTGCTGAATCGATGTCCCACTCTAGCTGTCAAAGATGTTACTCCTGAAGAGGCTTGGAGTGGAATAAAGCCTTGTGTTGATCATTTTCGTGTATTTGGATGCGTGGCTCATATTCATGTGCCTAGCAGTCAAAGAAAGAAGCTGGATAATAAAAGTGTCAAATGTGTTCTTTTGGGTATGAGTGAGGAATCGAAAGCATACATGCTTTATGATCCAATTTCAAAGAAGATAGTGATCAGCAAAGATATAGTGTGCGTTGAGGATGAGAAGTGGAAATGGGGTAGAAGTGCAGAGGAGGTGAAACGTGATGTGTTAGAATGTGAAGGTGATAATGAAGATGCTGCTGTTAACGAGGATGAAGAATGTTTGGAAGATGAGCAGACTGATCAAAATGAAGAAACAGATAACTCATCACCAACTGAGTTATCTGAGGAAACACCACTGAGTCCAAATCAAGGAAGGAGTCGAAGGCAGCCAGCATGGTTGAAAGATTATGTAACCAGTAAGGGTTTATCTGATGAAGATGAGAGGCACGGTTTGGTAATGTTTACTTCAGCTGAAGATCCAGTCACATTTGAGGAAGCATACAAGAGCATGAAATGGAGAGAGGCAATGGATATGGAGATAGGAGCTATTAACAAAAATGAGACATGGGAATTAACTGAATTACCGGCTGGAGCTAAAAGAATTGGAGTGAAATGGGTGTTTAAGACAAAGTTTAATGAAAGAGGAGATGTGGACAAGCATAAAGCCCGACTTGTAGCAAAGGGATACTCTCAAAGACAGGGGATTGATTACAATGAAGTATTTGCACCGGTGGCTAGGTGGGATACAATTAGAACGAACAATTTTAGCTCTTGCAGCTCACAAAGGTTGGTGTGTTTTCCAGCTGGACGTCAAAAGCGCATTTTTGCATGGAGAATTAACTGAGGCAGTGTTCATTGATCAACCTCAAGGTTATGAAAAGCCAGGAGAGGAGCACAAGGTTTATAGGCTAAAGAAGGCATTATACGGGCTTAAGCAGGCTCCTTGCGCCTGGTACAACAAAATTGAGGCATACTTTGCCAAAGAAGGGTTCGAAAAATGTTTATGTGAACACTCATTATTTATAAAGTCCTGTGATAAAGGGAAGCTGTTGATCGTGAGTCTCTATGTAGATGATCTTATTTTTACAGGAAATGATGAGGAGATGTTCAGGAATTTCAAGGAGTCAATGAAGAAGGAGTTCGATATGTCTGATCTTGGTAGAATGAAGTGTTTTTTGGGTGTCGAGGTGGTACAAAATTCAGATGGGATTTTCATATGTCAAAGTAAGTATGCTAAAGAGGTGCTTGAAAGGTTTGGCATGGAAAGGAGTAATCCTGTGAAAAATCCAATTGTTCCAGGATGTAAGTTGTCAAAGCATGAAGACAGTGCAATGAATGTGGATGCTACAGAGTACAAGAAATTGGTTGGAAGCTTGTGGTATTTGACAGCCACAAGACCTGATGTCATGTATGTTGTTGGGCTGATCAGTAGATACATGGAGAAACCAACCGAAATGCACCTGCAAGCTGGCAAGAGAATACTAAGATATTTAAAGGGCACTATAGAGTTTGGAATTGGTTACAGAAAACGTGGTGATGGAAGCTTAATAGCTTTTGCAGATAGTGACTATGCAAGAGACGTTGATGATAAAAAAAGTACATCTGGGTATGTGTTTATGCTAGGAACATGGGTTGTTTCATGGTCTTCAAGAAAGCAGCCAGTGGTGACTTTATCTACAACGGAGGCAGAGTTCATAGCAGCAGCTTCGTGTGCATGTCAAGGGGTCTGGTTAAGAAGAATTCTTGAAAAACTTGGTCACGTTCAAGGTATGTGCACCACTATCTATTGTGACAATAGCTCTGCCATTAAACTTTCAAGGAATCCAGTGTTGCATGGGCGAAGTAAACATATTGACGTGAGGTTTCATTTCTTACGTGAACTTACAAGAGACGGGGTAGTAGAATTAATGTACTGCAATACACAAGAGCAGGTATCTGATATCATGACTAAACCTCTCAAACTAGAGGTCTTTCTGAAGCTGCGAGATAAGCTTGGCATGTGTCTAATGCCTTGAGTAAACTGAATGCACTGGTGCAGTTCAGCTTACGGGAGGATGTTGAAGTATTAGAATTTCCAAGACTTACTTACTGCTTAGTTGTTTACTTGTTCTGTTGATAATGTCCTAGTTTGTAGGGCAATCAGTTGCCATTTGATTTAGTCTTATATTCACGTACACGTTCTTAGGAGTGGAAGACGTGGAGTTTGTTTTTCTGTTAATTTCCTTTTTCTTTGTAACAGGCTTGTATAAAGCCATTGCTAATGCAATCAGTAAACTACGCTTTTCAGCCACCAAAACTTGTAACTTTGTCCTGAGATCTAACATAACCGGACAACTCACAAGCTTTTCAATAGCATTTCTCGCATGACTATCGCTGCGCTGCTACCACAATTAGTCTTGGCCAAGAAACAAAACGGTTTTAACCTTTAATTTAGGGTTTGGCTCAGGGTTCAAATTTTATGATTTGTATCAGAAAAGGAGTCGGCTAGAAATACTACAACGCTACTTTAGCCAGTTTTAATGGGCATCTACATGCAAAGACTTTGAAATAATAATAGACACCATTGAATTACATATGTAACTTTTCACACGATTGCCTCACACTTATTCACGCTTCCCATTTCTAAATACATGAAATCTCATGTTCATTGATGTAATTCAACAATTTCTTTTTTATGATTATATCCAAAATCAAGTGGTGAAATATTTTCAAAGGAGCATGATTAAGTATGAGATGTTTCCCTGATACCATTATTTGATTGTTCAATATTATTGTAGTTTTTAGACGAAAAAATCAGAATAATTGCAGAGGAATATATTTATATATCTCAGTATGAGGCTTCCAACGACGGCCTGGTAGAATTATAGATTGGATATGTCCTACGTTTCCATGACTGGTTCATCATTGTTAATTTATAACTGCATTATTTGTGATGATATCAGGGTATCAGGCTTCCAACGGCCTGTTTGTTTTCCTGGATTGCTGTGATACCCTGATATCATCATTCCTTTAAACAATGTAGGTTTGAAGCTGATGTTTTGTCCTTTATGCTGATATAACTCAGCTCCCAACAACTTCGCTAGAGAAATTTAACAATACTATAAGATTTTATGGGGAGGGAAAATCTAAGCACATTAAATTGGATTTCTATTGTCTTATGATGCACCAATTTCTTGATTCTAGCCACTCAGGCGGTTTCTGTTGACAAATTCACCCGCTTTAATACTTTATGTTTATGTTAACTCGACAAATCAGATCCTACGAAAAAAATTCATCAAATCTATCTTTATAATTTGTTTTACTTCATCAATTTCAACCCTACTGAACTAAATTATCAACAGAATATGAAGAGTTTACTGTATACAGAGAGAAGTATATTGTTTATAATTCAATTTAATTGGATATTCTTGATGAAATGTGATGAAAAAATAAGTAAATTTGATGAATTTTGTTAAAGGTACTTTATATATATAGTACCTTTTTTTAATTTTAATAATAGAACAATTGAACAATTAAGATTTAAGTTGAATAAGAAAATCTCGGATTCAGATCATAAAAATAATAATAATAAAAAAAAATTAAATCCCTGTTATTAAGAAGAAGAGAAATTAAATCCAGCTAACGGAGTTACTGGATTTGCTAAAGTGATCGGTAACATTGAGTCAGGAAAAGGTGTTAATTACGTAATCATTTCTCAATTTTTAGAAGTTAAGAGAAAGACTGATATTAGAGTTTTTTTATTAAATTAAGAGAAAATTTGTTTGATTAGTTAAATAATTTTTATTTTTTAGACTGAAATTTGTATATAATTATGTTTTAAATTTTAATTTTATAAAAAATAAAATAATTTTTTTTTATTTTTTAAAATTTACTTTTAATTTATTTTACATGAAAAAATCATTCATATAATAATTTCAATTAAATATATAATTTTTTAAACTATAATTAAAAATAATTTTTTTATATAAAAACGCTAAACTATATTTTTTCAAAGGGTCGATGTCGTTATCGCTCGTGAATGCTGGAAACGTACAGGGATGTACTTTGGAGCAGCAATTATTAGAAAACTCAAATTATTGCAGTGATTAGTGTATATATGTAATGCTAACTGAAGAACAGCGTGTATTCAATATATTATTTGAATTGAGAAGTCAAGACCCGGCAAATCAACCCCAAAAAAAAAGTATTATTTCCTAATTCAAGACGTCATTGTAGCTT
>Ga0307513_10011204_pt1 | contig 11163 bp, 11 predicted proteins | sample 15_EM_MG_FD_202174 | JGI IMG/M metagenome (GOLD analysis project Ga0307513, IMG submission 202174) | Populus trichocarpa ectomycorrhiza microbial communities from riparian zone in the Pacific Northwest, United States - 15_EM | ecosystem: Host-associated > Plants > Roots > Unclassified | place... | reverse complement strand
GATTATTCCAACGTAAACAACGCGTACGTTAACGCATTGGGATAGGTCAATAGCGTCGTAATAAGGCAATGCATCTGTAAATAAATATCATGAAGTTATATTGCGAAATTACGAAATGTTTGCTTACGTGCATCGAGATATGGATCGCAAAACTTTATGAAAATATGGTGAAGAGACGGTCCGACCTGTCGTAAGAACCTTGAAAAAAAAGGAGTGTACGCCGCTCTATCGTTCCGAGTCATGGCGACCAGTCGAACATGGAACGATTCAACGGTAATGTCAAGGTCGTTAGCATGTAGTGGATCCCATACATCTTTAAAAAGTAATAGCGAACAGGTGTCGAGTGACGTCAAGTGAATTGGGCGCCGGAAGGTCGAGGAGTGCTGTGAGAGATTAGGAATCGGCTCTTCGTGAAACTGCAGGTTGTATAAAGTAATTGACTTTATAGAGGGTTGGAGCCTGACGAAAATCTCCACAATATCAGTTTTCTCAGGCCGGTTTGTGAAATCTACAGAGTCAAGTTGCAAGTCCACGATATTGGTCTGCAAGAAAAACTCTCGGATGTGGGGCGGGATGAATGGCCAGTATACCGACGTCAGCCGGAGCGTCTTCAGATTTGGCAAATTAGCGAGAATACGTGGAAAATTCTTGTTCGGAAAGTACTTAAAACCTCTCCGATAGAATAGCTCTTTGACGTGTAGAGACTCGACGGCATTGGTAAAGCTCGTCCAAGGAGCCTCGACGAGAGCGAGGAACATGTTGAACTGTCTGTCGCCATCATGATCTTTCTTGAATTCCAGCTCGGAAAAGAGATGAAAGCGACTCCTAATTAGTGTTTGTCTGGATGTAAGGCCCAGACGTAGCAAAGTTCGTCTATCATTGTGGAGATGGTCGATAATCTGATCTAGGAGTTCAGGTGCGAAAACGCCAATGGCGGTATTGTTGTCATCACCGGAAATGGAGAGCGGTTTGGGAGATGGAGGAAGAATCCATCTAACGAGTCTTTGGGAGAGGGACAAGTTAAACATGTGCAAGAGTGGTCCGTGGAAAGAGCTCAAGTATAACCTCGACGGCCGGAGAGATGCGGTGCAATCTTTAAAGCCACAAAATGTAAATTCCCACGGCTCTGGTGATATTTGCAACTCGCCATGCAGAATAACCCGCCCAAACGGCCCAATATCAGTAGCAGCTGAACACATCCAATACCCGCCATGTCGATATCTGATTATCTTACCCGTCTATGAGGTGCTCGGCCATTGTGTCGCAAACGTATGGTTCTTACCTTCCAGTATCAAGCCTTCTAACCGTCTTTCTGAACAGTGCCATGGACCGACGAAGATCGCAAGACCTTCCAATGCTCGTCGAAGTATCTGAGTACCTCTCCCTTTTCCGCGACTCCCTCCGTCACCCTTGGCGGTTCAGCGACTGCCAACCAATCCCGAGAAACCGCAAGTCAGGGACAGCCGGACTGTAGGCTGGTGCAATATTATGGACAATCCTGTATCGCCCCAGATCGCGGACGCCAGGACACAGTGCCGAGAACTAGGAAGCTGTACGTCGAAGAAGTACAGTCCTAAACTCCAAGTAGGACAGCACCTGTCGCGCCACCTTCCTTCATCATGCCGCCACTGCGAGATCACCCAGCATTCCCATTTCCAGCTAACCATCCTTGGCTCGACCACACGTCTACGGCCATTTGGTTACGACCCCTCTACCTCTTCGTCACACTTGCACCACCTCTTACCCTTACTCATCTCAACAACCAACTCCACCCCAAACTCCCAGCCGAAACGACATGCAACGCCTCGCGAGCGCTACAAAAGCCACGCACCGCGTCGTATATACCTGCTCAGAGGATGATATACCAACCCATCGTGCACAAGTTCCAATCAGAATTTTTGTGGCCTTCATCCCCAAATTTCCCTTGCTCGTATTTGCTCATATCTCCAACTCTATCCCTACCCTCTTGGCATTGGGTTGGTGTTGATACAGGTTATGTGGTAGAGCGACAAATGAGCTCAAACTGGGGTCTTAGCTGCACCGTATATGAAATTTTTGGCCTGAACGACGCGTTTGGACGCGTCATTATATATTATACGCTCTCCCTACCACTACCACAGGAGCGACAGATTTATTTACTAGACGCCCCGAACCATATCCAACGTCAGAAAGCCTGTTGGACAGATTTCCGCAAACGGGATTCTCGGCTGCTCGTGCTCCAACCACCACCAGAACAAACCACCCTCAGCCGTTCAGAGTCAAATCTTAGCGAAGGAAGACGGCTTCCTCACACTGCCCTTCCCCCTTATACGAAAGCCCCAGCCACTGCCCGATCCAGCTCTAGTAGCAGCAACCACCCCGTTCCTAGCTCACGACCGCGGCAAATCAACGGAGGCTCCTTCGATTCAGCCTACATCCGTCGATTACCATCCATCCCACCTGAATCGTCCGGCACTCGCCCATCGAGGCCTCCTCAACCGCATCCTGAAACCGTTGTCGAACACACACACCCTCACTACTCGTTCGACGCCGCCGCCTGCACCGTCCTCCGCGCCGAGCTCGCCTTTAGGCTCCGCAGGGCAACGACAGCAGGCGGATTGGCATCCCGTATATGTGCGGTCTCCCTTGGGCGGTCTTGCGGGTCCCCGTGTTCGTTCAAGGGGTGCTGATGTCCCGAGCATCGCATCAACAATGGGTCGTCGCCCTCCTGGGCTGAGGCTGTAGCTTAGTTCGACTATCTTGGGGATTTTCACGGCTCAGCGTCCATCTTTCTGTTAAGCATCACCCTCGTTTCATGGTTTTTTTTCATTGAATACCTGTACGTACCACTCCCACCAGATTACACTTTCCTTATCCCTCCATCCACATACCGTTGTTATTTATTATCGATGATATAACTGTTATGGCGCTTTCATCTTTGTCTTTATTGTATAATATATACCTCGGTCGGATCTTTTTCTGACTTGGTACTTTGACTTCGTAATTCTAAGAACCCAACGAACTCTTTCTTTCGAATTTCGAACTTCCTTGTTCTTTTTACTTAGCGTCCCTTTTGCATACCCATTTTGTCACCCTTTTACATAAAATGACATCCATCGTTAAGCTTCGAACTTGAGGACAATATTATATTTTCATAGCAATGCGTCCTTCCCAAAATTTAAAATACATACAAGATGATGAAGTACATATCGAATGACAGTCGTCTTTCAGTTCTTTGGTTAACTTCCTCCCTCTCATCACTCATAACAACCCCGTTGTTTTCTAACTCGATCCCTCTTCTCTCTTTGGTGAATATTCAGCTGAGTATCCTAATCCAATGGGACTCTGGTTATAATAATAAGTACGAAAGACAGGGAAATGGCATATCCATAAATGACCGATATCGAAGAATTCGGCGTCCTAAATTTAAGTAATCAAAGGGAAATATACTTTTGCCAGACCTACTCCGGTAGGAAAGGGGACGAGCAAGAACCCTACATGGGTTGACTGGATTGGGGGTTGTCGATCTACACTAGGTATGGGCTGGCTGTGAGTAGTGTAAACAGGATTCTAAATAAATAAAAATGTAAATTTAAAATACATCATGATCATGTATCAACATTGAAAGCTCGCGACCATCCCGGGGGCGGGGACGGATCAAGATCCCAACGCCCATCGTGGTGACGCGCATCGTAGTACTCAACAGTAACGCTCCTCCGACCTTGCGCTTTTCGTACTATATCCTTGGCCAGCTTGATGCATTCTAACAATTCGTCGTCCAGCATCGCTTGTTCTTCGGCCGCTCGATAACTGAACAACGTTATATGGGCGAGGTTTTCCAACGAGGAAAAGTTTCGAAGAGACTAGAAGAAATATTCAACATGAGGATGAAACCTTTTGTGGTGTCAAGGAAGAGAACGAACTGATGGGGTAGGGAAATCGAATTTTATCGAACGTAGATTAGGCGCTGCCTTCGCAAGTTCTAAGCAACAGCTCGTTAATAGTGCAGACTTTCCCGGAGAGATGAAGGACTGTACTTTCGATAGATCCACGAAAACCTTGCACCTCCTCAACTTTCTTGCAACGTTTCGCGATAGCGCTGATTAACGAGCGCGAGTCCAATCGGTTGATGCCAATGACCCTCCTGACCTCCGGGCAACATCTTAAAATGTGATGCGCATGGCTCGGAAGACTGATCGTCCGAATTTGACGGAATACGTGGCCCTTAAAAGCATTCTTCAGCAGAGTGGACATTTTGGGGTCCGTTCGAACGATTTGTAAGGTGTGAAGGTTAGGAAGGGCTTCGATGGCTCGTACACAGGCGGGAAGAACTCTTGCTGTTGAGTAATGAGAGAGAATGACACTCATGGTCCTGCATCAAACTGTCAGAACTTCAGCTCCCCCACAAGGTTCGAAGTTGAACACACCGAACATGCGAAGCAATCTCTGGATTTTCACAAACCAAAGTGCTCTTCCGAATCAACGATTCCCCATAACTTTCAGACCATTTACCAGAATCAGAGTGTATCAAACAAGGCTCAAGCCGCTCCCAAAGCAGAGGGGAAAATAGATTTCGCCACGATCTGCAGGTTTGAGAAAGCGCACGCAACGCATCGGTTCTCTCCAGATCTCGACGGGAGACCTTGGGGTCAACGCCGAAGAGACCGAGGTCGAGTTTGCCGGTGATTGTAGGGAGACAGTCGAAATGAGAGAGAATCTCCATGATCAGTTCTAGTGGTAGCTCAAGGAGTGTAGAACTTGTGTTCGGGAAAGCAGAAGCCTCGGCTGCCTTGACAGTCTCAAAGGGAAAATGCTGGACACGTGTCTTCGACTTCGATGGCATTTTTGGGGAGTATAATGGGAGAATCCAATAGGACAACTGCAAGAGCACAGGGAAAGGGCAGGAGCACCCTTTGTTTGACTGTGGGACTGGATACGGTGTGACACTCGAAAATAAAATTCCGTTGTTCACGGAATTATGCAAACGGCTGTATCTATACCGCACACGATCTGGACAAGGTAAGGCAGTTTATGTTGTGACAGCAGAGATCAAACAAAGTCTTATTGCGGGCATGCAGGTAGCGTTGGCGGGAACTCTACGGCAGGAATGAGTCTGACTTGATTTCGGAGGTTTTCCATTCCCGATTTTGATGGCCGCTGCTTGCCATCATCTGCCATCAGTTCGGCAACTTCCATGTGCAACCTCATCGGATAGAAAGTGGTTGGAAAGTGGTGGATTTTGTCCAAAAAGACAGATTCAACACAGCTTATGCGCCTCAAATTTGTGCGGAATATGTAAGCATTTATTGTAGCCAACTTGTACTTCATTTAGCTAGAGCTTGTTCTACCTAAAGTTTAATTTCATCCCATGTTTGCTCCGAAATTGTAGAAGAACACTAGTGACTTCGGAAACTGAGAAACATGCACAATGCCGACGTGCCTGTGATGTCATCAATCGTTCGAGGGGTGATCGCTCGCATGATTTTTTCGCATTTTTGTTATCAGGTTTGCGGTAGAAGTCAGAGATATACAATAAATTGAATCGAATTTTTCTCTAAAACTTAAGTCTTGAGCTGAAAGTAGAGCCTAGCCTCAATGATTGCACAAGCAGAGTCTGCCGAGAACGGAAATCAAATGGCAGCTAATGCCTGCCAAGTGCGGAAGCCCAAGTGGACTTCCCGCCAACGCTAACTGGGTATCAAAACGGGAAATCGTGAGCAAGATCGCAGCGAGAAAGAGGGAATTCAAGGAATTTCGTCGAACGGTGCGGCCACACTCTCTTTGGCATTCAACTTAAATGTGTAGATGGACTATTTTCAGGTAGTAGTATTTGCCCTCAACCCTCCTTTAATGCTGTTTGAGTGTATCCTTATATACATGTCTCCTTCCTCCTCATCCTGGCTCCTTGAATGGTTTGTCGAAATTCACGAACGAGCTCAAACTGAGGCCTTAGGCTGCATCGTATATGAAATCCTTGGCCTAAACGATGCGCCATGATAAATAATAAGCAAGTTATAATATATACGCGCTCCCTCGTGAGCTTACAATTGCCACAGGAGCGACAGATGTATTTACCAGGCGCCGAACCATATCCAACATCAGAAAGCCTATCAAACGGGATTCCCGTGCTCTTACCAAGCTCTTACCTTGAAAGAAATTAGAAAATCGTAAGTACATCACTTCAGAAGAACTTGACAGGTACCGCTGTACTCACTACAATCGAGATTTTTTCAAGGTTCTTTATTGACCATGCCAATTCCCAGGATATCTAAGGTTGGATTTTTAAATGAAACGGAGGAACTTGATCTCAGATCTCGTGCTAGCACACGACGCCATCTCATGGGGCCTTTTCCTTTTAGCAACCCCGATATGAACGCAAATTGGGGCCATTGGGAATTGAAGCAGCAGCAAGAAGCTCAAGTGTGAGGGGCATTATTACGAAAAGCAGTATGTTATCAGTCTACCCTGAATTTTAGTCCCAAGACTTCAGTTGGTATCCCCTCGGTACGAAACTGTGATCAAACCCTCTGCCACTCCACCCAGCATCAAAACCGGTCTGAAAAGGACAAGAAACTCAACAATGGCGTCTCCAACGGTGCACAAGCCTTTGAGCCTACCGTTTCCACCAGGTGTGATAATCACGCGTTGCTACATCATATGGATGCGAAGTGCAAAAAAGCTAATCAGTACTGGCAATCTCATTGTGTCGCGTAGAAGACCGTCTGTACGCTGATAATTCTCCAATCATGGCTGTATACAAACTTGTTATAGCTTACTTCCACGCTGGATCGGGCTGCATGATAAATTTCCATCAGAAACTATTTCAACACTTAGACAACGGACGTACCAATCCGTAGGTTTGCCAAGGAATCATATGTAACAACACGGTTCCTTTTTCTTCAAGTTGTCGTAAACCTGGGGCTCGGCGCAGTGCCGCAAGGTATGGAACGGGATCCTCGTTATCCACATAGTATCCTACACCCACGGTGATCGTCTTCAACTTCGGGAATAACTCCTGCAACTTCGCAACTAAATCCAACCAGGCAAACCTTTCCAACTCTGCTAGCCTTCCCTCAGGGGTTCCGCTGAGCGCGGAACTGAAAATGAGTAGGACTTCTTCTAATGAGTACGAGTGAGAAGGTAGAGTGGAGAGTAAATTCCACATTGTTGAAATCATTGCTGACGCCTTCTTTCCTGATTGTGAAATATAATCCAATTCGATGGTTCCGACATGAACAATGCGTACATTAACGCATTGTGATAGATCAATACCGTCATAAGGCAGTATGTCTGGAAATAAATATCATGAAGTTATATTGCGAAATACTGAAATATTTGCTTACACATAGCAGGATATGGATCGGACAACTTTATGAAAATATGGCGAAGAGACGGTCCGACCAGTCGTAAGAACCTTGAAATGAAAGGAAGATACGCCGTTCTCTCGTTCCAGGTCATGGGGACCCACCGAACATGGAACGATTCAACGGTAATGTCAAGGTCGTTAGTATGTAATGGATCCCATACATCTTTAAAAATCAATAGCGAAAAGGTGTCGAGTGTCGTCAAGTGAATTGGGCGTCGGAAGGTCAAGGAGTGCTGTGTGAGATTAGGAATTGGCTCATCGTAAAACTGCAGGTTGTATAAAGTAATTGACTTTATAGACGAGTGGAATCTGACGAAAATCTCCACGATATCGGTTTTATCAGGCCGGTTTGTGAAATCTACAGAGTCAAGTTGCAAGTCCATGATATTGGTCTGCAAGAAAAACTCTCGAATGTGGGGCGGGATGAATGGCCAGTATACCGACGTCAGCCGGAGCGTCTTCAGATTTGGCAAATTAGCGAGAATACGCGGAAAATTCCTGTTCGGAAGGTACTTAAAACCTCTCCGATAGAATAGCTCTTTGATGTGTAGAGACTCGACGGCATTGGTAAAGCTCGTCCAAGGAGCCTCGACGAGGGCGAGGAACATGCTGAACTGTCTGTCGCCATCATGATCTTTCTTGAATTCCAGCTCGCAAAAGAGATGAAAGCGACTCCTGATTAGTGTTTGTCTGGATGTAAGGCCCAGACGTAGCAGAGTTCGTCTATCATTGTGGAGATGGTCGATAATCTGATCCAAGAGTTCAGGTGCGAAAACGCCGCTGGCGGTATTGTTGTCATCACCGGAAATGGAGAGCGGTTTGGGAGATGGAGGAAGAATCCATCTGAGGAGTGTTTGGGAGAGGGACAAGCAAAGCATGTGCGAGAGTGGTCTGTGGAAAGTATAACCTCAACGGCTGGCAGTGCAGAGATGCGGTGGGGCTGTACAACACAATCTTTAAGAAGTCTGTTGATCTACTGCTTACTAATCCAGTAATTCAACCCCTGTGCACCTCTTGTTCCTTCCAACGTCCCAATAGCTAGTCCTGACTTCCATTAAGTCATATTTGAGAACAGACATGGAGCTTATATCGTCCTTTCAGCCCTGACATGCTAACATGTGTGAGTGATACAAAAATGTACGCTACAACCAGTCCAAGCCCCTGGCACTGTGTACCATGATGCCGCGATTCCACGGTCAACTTGATATCTTGCTTCAGAGAATATAGAGCAATCCCGTGAGGATGAATGCATATTAACGAGGAAAGCTGTCGAATACAGGTTTATGAAATCCCGAACGAGGATGAGGGGAAAGAAGGGGAGTTGCGTGAGGGCGAGATATTGGGCTAGAATTCGCTTGAGCCTGAGATGGTTGTACCCTGCACAAAAGCCTATATACTGTTTCACTGAAAAAGTTCACCTGAAAATTCTTCTCGAGGCTCCAGTAAGCCACAAATTCCCACGGCTCTTTGCAACATTGCTATCGCTCGCCATGCAAAAGTTGAATAACCCGCCCAAACTGCCCAATATCAGTAGCAGCTAAACACATGCAATACCCGCCATGTCGATGTGATTATCTTACCCATCTATGAGGTGCTCGGCCATTGTGTCGCAAACGTACGGTTCTTACCTTCCAGTATCAAGCCTTCTAACCATCTTTCTGAACAGTGCCATGGACCTACGAAGATCGCAAGACCTTCCAATGCTCGTCGAAGTATCCGAACACCTCCCCCTTTTCCGCGACTCCCTCCGTCACCCTTGGTGGTTCAGCGACTGCCAACCAATCCCGAGGAGCCGCAAGTCAGGGCCAGCTTGACTGTGGGCTGGTGTAACATTATGGACAATCCCTGCATCGGCCCAGATTGTGGATGCCAGGACACCCTGCCGAGAACTAGGAGGCTATACGTCGAAGGAGTACAGTCCAAAACTCCAAGTAGGACAGCACCTGTCGCCCCACCCTTCCTTCATCATGCCGCCACTGCGAGATCACTCAGCATTCCCACTTCCGTCTACTATCCTCGGCCCCACCACATGTCTGCGGCCATTTGGTTCTATGTCTTCGTTACGGCTTCACCACCTCTCACCTTACCCCTTACCCATCTCAACAACCAACTCCACCCTAGACTCCCAGCAGAAACGACACGCCTCGCAGATGCTCCCATTTTCACAGCACGGACAAGGACTCGCAGAGGCAAACCAAAGGCAACATGCACAACACCTCGCGAACGCTACCAAAGCCATGCGCCGAGTCATACACACTTGCTCAGAGGATGATATACCAACCCACCGTGCACAAGTTCCAATCAGAATTTTTGTGGCCTTCTTGCCTTCATCCCCAAATTTCCCTTGCTCGTATTCGCTCGTATCTCCAACTCTATCCCTACCTTTTGGCATTTGGGGTGGTGTTGATATAGGTTATGTGGTAGAGCGTCATGCAGGAGATCCCATTTTCCTCAGAGCGAACTATGTCGCGGACACCCCCGAATTCGACAAGCACACTCACTCAAGGACACTATACTCCATCTACGATACCCATTTACGCCACAATCTCCTTAGAGAGGGAGGGTATGTTCACGAGAAGTTCAAGGAGATGGCCTGGGAACAGGGCCAGCGAGAGCGAGAATCGGATTTTGGATGTGAGGAAACACCAAGGATACCGTCCCTTTTGAATGGTCACCACCCATTATATCCCCAGTCTATGACCTCAGCCTCACCTAGTACCATCGAGAATCCGCCTCACTGCCACCGACAGAGTCAACAGCAATTCACAGACGAAAACGGACAGAAGTAAACCCATGGTGCCCCCTGTTCAAATACCAACATCGTCAACCCCATACTGGTGACGACGAACCAAGGCTACTTGTCACCCTCGCCCTCCAGGCGTCAAGTTGGTTCTAGGTGCTGGACAGCGCTGTGCCGTTGATGGAAATTATGAAGACTTCAGACCACAGCGCGGGCTCGACTGTAGTTCTACAGGTTGTTGCGATGCATGCTTTCGGTGCTAATTAATTGTAAGTCCTGTTTCAGTATTATGAATGGTTTGAATTCTAATGCCAACAAAGAAATGTCTTTTTACACGTTCGTCGTTCCAGGCTTTTTTCTGGTCGACTCTTTTGACAAGGCGAACAGCCAATTTACGGGTTTTGGATTCTTCGGAAGATCTGCCCTCGGTTGTCGCAATGGATACTTTCGGTACTTAGGTTGATATTAACTGTACGTCCTGTTCGAGCATTGATGAACGTCTCGATTTCTACCATTAATAAACACGTAGAAATACTCTTTTTTTTTGTCACTGACGACCTACAGAACAAGGGGGTTTCTCGAATTTCTAAGAACGCAGTGTGTTTTCGTCCCAGGCTTTCAACTCTTTTTTTACCAGGAAAACAAGTAATATAGGGGGTTGGGATTCTTCGGAATATCCGAGCATTGTCGGTCAGGAGGACGTCCTCATCTTACGATCCACCCTTGTGTCTTTTTCTACGTGTTATCTAACTTCTCATAGCCGAACACTGCTGTCGCTCGTAGACAGACCACGATACTACAAGTGATGCATCCAACGGCAAGTAATCAAATCTGCGCTTCGTACTATTTGCATTGTAACGAAAGGCAAGGCTCTAGATACTACTAATAACTATATATAAACTTTTCGCATAGTGAAACGCTTGATATGAGTCGTGTTGCTTCAATTTGAATGTTATCTTGAAGCGGGGCCGCGTGTTGTCACCATGGCCATGTGCAAGCCCGCTTGCTGACCTCCGAGAGGCCCTTGGGAAGCTGGGGACTCTGGAATGTATGACACAACAAGACAGAAAAACACAGG
>Ga0307513_10011203_pt1 | contig 11163 bp, 6 predicted proteins | sample 15_EM_MG_FD_202174 | JGI IMG/M metagenome (GOLD analysis project Ga0307513, IMG submission 202174) | Populus trichocarpa ectomycorrhiza microbial communities from riparian zone in the Pacific Northwest, United States - 15_EM | ecosystem: Host-associated > Plants > Roots > Unclassified | place... | reverse complement strand
TATATATATATATATATATATATAAAATTGTAGCAATGATAGTTTGGATGATGATTATATTACATCATATCAGAAGGAGTTTGAATTTGTAAATACAAATGAGGTTGAATGGATTGATAATATTCATACTAGTTGTGATTTTTTTTTTATAAGGACTAAATGACATGATTCTGATTCTTAAAATGAAGAGAAACTTAGTAGTAAGGATGATGATAATTATGGTTTGAGGGGAAAATTTGATGGTAGTGATGATAAAAAATAAAAACAGCTGGAGCAAGAGATGAAGAAAAAAAATCTAAATCCAATCTCTAAAATCAAATTTAGATGATTTATGGTTTTGATTAATGGGTCCATAGAGTTTCAAGAGTGTAAAATATTCAATAATGTGTATCACTTCATGATCATGTTGAATGAATATAAAGTTAAACATGGTTTTAAACTGAACAAAAAAAAAATCAAAAGAAGAAAATGTTTGTATGTTGTTCAGGCAGTGGCTACACGTGGAGGATTTATGCTTCTATGTTACATGGTAGTAAAACTTTTATGATTAAGATTGAGATAATCATAGTTGTATTATAACATGATCAAAGCAACTAAATCTATATAGATCAAAGCAACACTAATTATACATCCATAATTAGTGTTGCCCTATCTTATCCAATAAAGTTCTTAAAATCATTTTAGATGGTCAATTTAGAAAAAAAAAACCTCACACAGTATAGTTGTGGAGGGATAAAATTAAAGCTAAAGAATTTATAGAAGAAAATCATAATAAGTCTTATAAGAAATTGCCAAGATATGTTTGATTATTAAAAGGGTTTAACCCTAGTTTTTTTTGTTTATTTAGGGTTTGATCATAATTTTAATCTTGATGTTAATTTTCCTAAAAGGTTTCAAAGAATCTATATTTGCTTGAAAGCTATAAATGATATATTTATAAATGATTGTGGATCTTTGTTTTAGAATTGATGGTTTTAGTTTGAAAGGTCTTTATAGAGAAGTGTTGTTGGTAGTAGTTACTTTAAATGTAAACAAAGAATTATTTTCAGTTGATGGAGGCTTAAAATAATGATATGTAGAGATGGTTAATTTATATTTTGTATGGCTACATCAAAACTAGAATTAATAATAAATTGTTTATGATAGACAAAAGATATGATTAGCTTTCTATTTTATATAGCTCTTTATTCATGTAATTATTTATTTATGTAACTATTTATATGTTTGTATAACCATGTGTGTGTTTTGAAGAGTCTACATGAAGCTGTTGCTTAGATTTTTTTTAAAACAACACACTAACAATATATGAGGTATATTTGTGCTAATTTCAAGAAGGATTTCATAGGTTGAAGCTAGAATTGAGGTTTTGATGTGCATGTAAATCATATCTATACCTTAACTATTGTAGTCATATGACGGATACTAGTGATTAATAGTGGAACAATTAATTAATTGGAGAATAGCCCTTCAGATATAAAGTTAATGTATTTATTCAACCTTAAAATGAAGAATTATAAAGTGACAAATAACATCGCTGAATTATTAAATCATTGAGCGGGCAAGTATAGACATGCCAATTATATTTTTACTTGAGAAGATTAGGTTAAAGTTGATGTCTAGGTTCCATGATAGGTTTGTTAAGGCTATAAGTTGAGAGACTAAAACCATTATTTATGTGAGGAAGATGTTGGAAAAGGTAGTGGGAAAATCCAAAAATATAAGGAATAATCTTGCAACTTCCTATGAATATTAAGTGTTTGAGGGGTAGATTAGACATTCTATGAATTTAGAGAAGAGACATCGCTTCTATGGTGAATGGACAATGACAATGATTCTATGTAGACATGATGTTCCTTATATACCTTACAAAAGTGTGGATTTGGAAGACTATTATCATTACTTATACACAATTGAGACCTTTAGGATGACCTATAATGGTGGTTCATTCATCATCAGTATCTCATCTTGATCCATAAGAATAAAAGGTGGTTATTTTTGTTTGGTTTCTCAAAAGATATAAACATAATGGAAATGATATTTGAAGTTTATTTAAAGAGTCTCATGGATCTCGTTAGATAATATAAGGTTGTTTAGGGTTTGGAGTTATCACAAATCACAAGCCGTCTAATTTTTCATCATCTAACAATAATCTACACGAACTACCAGATCATAAATCTCCTGAACCCTTTTAGAAGTAAGGGATTGCTATATCTTGAATGTTAGCTTTTTTTTATTTTCTTTTCTCTATTCTCAGATCTACTGCTTATTGTTCTAATTATACAAAAAAATATAAGACATAACATCCTATTTATAGAAAAAATCTAATATCCCTATTAATGATATAATATCATTTTTCTCCGTGAAAATTTATTTTAGAACAATTATTAAGAAATTTATAGAATCAAGTCTCAATTTTATTTTTCTATGTTTAAATTTATAATCCCTTATCTTATATATTTTAGTCCTCAATTTTTAAAACTTATTTATAATCAATTCACACTTAAATTAGTCTTTCTAGTTCAATTTCTTACTAATGATTATTAATATGTCTAACATATCAGGTTCCTAATATGTTGACCCAAATATAAATTATAATCCTAGATAAAATAGTATTAAATAAATTCAAAATTTTACTTATTATCAACTCAACAAATTAATTGATTTATAATTAAGTGCATCAATCTAGTAACATGTCATGATTCTCTAAATATTATAAAAGTTATATATGATTTGACTTTCTTTTCACTTGTTTCATAATGTAATTATTATCCCTTCATCAATAAAGTTCTGATTTAGATATTTGAGCATGCAATGTATTTGATATGTCAAATTATGTTTTCAAATCTCATTCCATCTTACGCAAGGATTTCTCATTCAATACTTTCTGTAAATTTATGGAATATTTTTTTTAATTCATCTATGATGATGAATCCTCACTTGATCACTCAAATACCTTAATATAGTTTATATTATATCCTATATTTTCCCTTTTTTTTTCTTTAATTAAGAAAATGTTTAGTGAAGATCAAAATATAGCATTCTCTATATAAGATAACTTGGCGATTTCAAGTTTAAGAATCACATACACAATTACCATGTGAGTCTTTCTATAGACACAAGTAATCTCTTCATATAACATCATCATGCAGGTCAGTTCAATATACTTGTCATTTAACAAGCACCTTATATTAGTTCCTTATATTTCTTATACCTTAGCTTATAAGATTTATTATTCCTTATTATATATATATATATATTATTTTAATAACTCTAATTAATATCCAGTATTAATGCATTGACTAAAAACATTTAGGAATAATACTTCATGCAATAAGAATTCTCATAATTATAACTATTTTATAATTTTATTTGCAAAATATTTTTTTCCTAAATAAATATCAAAGATAAAAAAAGGCATTCATAAAGAATAAAATGTGTTTATGATGAATAAAGTCAATGACATATGTAAAAACCTGATTGGTTATAGGACATATGTACTAGCAATCTTTTATTTGTACTCAATCCAATTGCTCATATATTGAATATCATATCGCTCCATATGGTGATCATTCTTCCATTGGAAAAATATTTTGGTGAGAGGATCTGCAAGATTATCTTTAATGGTTATACATTTTATTTTATATATTTTATTTCTATAACTTCTCTATTCAAATGACATTGTCTAAGTAAATGTTTGGATGATTGATAAGACATTGATTTCTTTTCTTTTCTTTTCTTTTGCAATGGATATATAATTACAATAGTATAAGGCTACTAGATCAGGAAAAAAAAACAATCATAATTAAGCAATGAACTTCTTGATCTAATACTCTTTTTTACTGCCTCAAATATAAAGATGTACTTAGCTTTAGTTGTAGAATTTCTTATATTCTGTTATTTGAAACTCTTCTGACTTATAGAATAACCATTTAGAGTAAAAACATATCCAGATTGAGAATTGCTATCATCAATATCTAATTAAAAACTAGTATCCAAATAACTATGAACTACTAGTTCATCTTCTACATAGACTAGAAAAATATTATTAGTTATTCTTAATTACTTAAGAATATTTTTAATTATTTTATAGTGACTCTCATATGGATTAAATTGATATCTACTCATTATCCTTAAAACATAAGACACATTTGGTATTGTACATAATATTGAATATATGATGGGTCTTATATCCATGTTATAGAGGGTCTTTTTTATCCTATCTCTCTCAATTTGTTTCTTAGGATATATATATATATATCATTAGAGAGATGTATCCCATGTGAAAATAGTAAGTATTCTCTCTTGGGTTCTTCCATGATAAATCATTTTAGCATCTTATTTTTATATATGGATTTGGACAATCTCAACAACCTTCTAGATTTATCTCTATAAATTTTTATTCTTAGTATATATGTTATTTCTCTCATATTTTTCATGGAAGAATTCTTGAAAAACCAAATTGTTACTGACTAGAGTAAATATATGTCGTTTCTAATCAATAATATGTCATCTACATATAATACTAAAATAATAAATCTAATTCCACAAATATTTTTTATAAATACAAGGCTCATCCATATTTCTTATGAAATCATATTCTTTAATTATCCTATCAAAGTATATATTTCAACTTTTTAAAGCTTGCTCAATTTTATAAATGAATTTTTCTAGCTTACATACTTTATTGACAAATTTTTTAAATTCAAAACTTTTAAGTTGTGTCATATACACACCTTCTTAAAGATTTCTATTACCAACGTTGTCCAATAGCTTTCGACAATAATTCTAGCCCTTTTATGAGATCCTGACAACTCATGAAGGTCCATTTCAAATCCAAATAGTTTATTTTGTTATTTTACATATGATTTGTAAAATTATTGATTTTTTAATGTGTGAGTAAATGATGGATTTTCACATGAAATGTGTGTTTGATTTTCATCCAAGATGTGTTTTTACATACATACATGCAAAAAAGATGTTTTAAGCTCCATTCATTTTGGTCGGGACTCTCACATATCAAGTAGTTTTGCATCTCGTTAATGTTCAAACATCCTTTTAAGTTTTGTTAGTCATCCTTGTCATTTTAGTATATTCACATGCGTAAGCATTTTAGGTTTGCTTTTTTTTATTTTTGAAAACCCAAAAAAAAAAGATTTGTCGTATTGCATGCATGTGCATCCTGTGATGCATGTTGCAACTTCGGTTATAGGATACACCATAGGTGAGGTTTGGCCTAAAAGAAAATGCATTTCTTAGTAAAGACAAACATTCCAACTCTTTACAAAATTTCAAAGTTTTCCCTCCTTTTAAAAAAAAATCAAAGGAAATACATGAATTTTTATTTCTTTATCCACTACTGGTACCTAAGGTATACGAACCTTCACATGTCATTACTTTTAAGTATTGATCGGGGTAACACATTTTTTTAAAAAAAAATGTCTTGGTTTTAAAAAAATGAAACTTCTTTTATAAAAAAAAAATAAAAATGCATAAGTTTTGGTCAGATATATTCATCAACGAAGACTAAAAATAAATGAACCATTATAGGTCATCACTTGTAGGTATCGAGTGAGGGTAATAAGGTTGTTCATTCATTTGTAATGAAAGTTTTTTTTTCTTTCAAATAACAATTATAATAACAAATGTTTTGTTCCTTAATGATTGTCCAACAACAATGTTCATGCATAAATGAGTTTTTATAGACTAGTATGCATAAGCACTCATTGAGGGAAATTATTTTAAGAACATGTGATTGTTAATATAACAATACGCTTCAAGATAAATGAACCCTCACATGTTATTATTTTAAAAGTGTATGCATCTTTGTCCAATAAGAGACATTCATTTTAGGTACTTCTAGATCTTACCACCAAGTAGATGAATCATCAATGGTCCCTGTTTGGACACCTAAAACTAGTATAGCGGAAATCATTCAACAAAATTTATCTAATTTTTAATTTAAGATAAATGTACCATTACCAGTCATTATCCTGGAATCTTGGTTGCATAAACAAATGTTTAGCACCATCCTAACCTTAAGTTTAGGGTTAGGTCAAATTGACCTCATATAAGCATGCCTTGTTATTCATTGTCATTGCTTGAAAGACCATCACTGGTAATAAGCCTCGATTGAAAATAATAAATCCCTTTATTGTTAGAATAATGGTCATGTAAATTCACTTATTATTTCTAGAATAAATAAACTATCATGGGTTGTTATTTTGGTAACCATTAGGAATGGCTAAATGACTTAAACCCTAAATAAGGTAGATTTTGGTCCAACCACCCACCCTTTATACATTAGGTATAATGCCATGCATTAAACCCATCTTTGACCATATGTATTCATACATTAGTTTAGACAGACCCTTAGCATTTAGGCATTAGGCACATTAGAAATAGAAGACGAGTAGCAATGTTACTTATCCCAAGTAAGATGTTTTAAAATGATAGTATCTTTTATTTAATATAACTTTGAACTCTGAAATATTAGTAAGGATTCCTAATAATCATAATATTAGGTGAAGACTTTTTTACATCTCATTTCCTCTTTAGACATTTTCCCCATCTCTCAAATAAAACTTAGAAAAAAAAAAGAGTGATTGTTGCAATGTCGGGTGCAACATATATCATATATATTTTGACTAAATACTACCTCTATTCTTATATTAGTATGAGTATCTTATTTGAATCATATAAGGCACTATAATAATTCAACTATCAAAAACACAATCAAACTAGTTTTTTAATATCCATAATCATCCCTCATGCATAACACACAAACATGCCTGCGTATTGTATGTTTTAATTCTACTTATTGGTTTTACACATGCATTTCTAACATTTAAAATATTAACTCAAACCCAATTTCATAATTTACCAAATATTATAAATTATATTGAATTCATTTTTCTTAAAGAAAAAACCATTTCAAGATTTATTAAGAGATTTAATCATATTAAAATTCTTATTAACAACCTAAACAATTTTAGAATTAATTAAATAAATTATCTAGACTTAAAATCTCTCTTTATTCAGAAACAAATTATTTTTTAAAAATATAATTTAATTAAACATTTCAATATAATCCTAATCTAATTAAGATATTATAAAAATAAAAAAACAATTTTGAATCAAACAATTTAATCCAATCCTAATCCAATTAAAAAAATAATTATATAATTAATTTAATATAAAATCAATATTTTCTATGTATAGGGATAAAATCATAATTATACCCTTTAAAACCCCTAATACCTTATTAGGTTTGGTTGTACAGACAGAATTATAATTTTGTCTTATTCTTCTTATTGCTGTCGAGAGTGGTCATGGCCACACTACCCGCCGCTAGCGACTCTCATAGCAGCATGAGGCACTACCCAAGTTGGCGTTGCCATGGAAGAGTAGCAACCACCCTTGGCCGTTGCTTCTCTGGCCAGCGACTTGCTGACCAAGTATGCACAACATCAACTAGGAGTGCCAACAAAGTTGACATCGCAGCCCCCAAGTTCCCTTTTTTTAGTTTTGAGAATCCCTACTAGATCTGGTTGGAATGGTATCTAAAAAAATTACATTTTTTAAATACATGAAATAAAAACAATTTTTAGGAAATTGTTGTTTTGCATAAAAATTTAGTTCACAATTAACATCAATAACAATCCAAACATGCAATCAATAATCTTAATTATTTAATGATAGTTTTACTATTATTGTTGTGTTTCTTGAAAGATATAAAAGCAATGGAACAATATTTAAAAAAAAAATTGGAGTGTCATAGATCTTGTTAGATAATATAAATTTTTTTTTTAGGATTTGTGTGAAGATTACCTAAAGATCATTATTGATTCTAGTGTATGATTAATTCTTCAAGGTTGGGTTGTCGAAAAACACAAGTTGTCTAATTGTTATATCTTCAACAATATTCCATAATAACCATCGGATTATAAATCTTCTAAACCCTTTTAGGAGAGATTATTATGCCTTAAGTAGTAACTTTTTTTTTATTTTACTTTTAAAACTAATATTTTTTTTTATATAGTTATACAAGAAAATATGAGGCATAATATTTTATTTATAAAGAAAACTTTGCATCCCTATTAATAGCAAAATATTACTTTGCTTCCTGAAAAATATTACATATTTTATTTCAGGATAATTATTAGAAATTTATACAATCAAGTTCTTACTTGATTTTTCTAGGTCTAGAACTGTAATCCCTTATATTAATTACACTCTAGTCATTAATTTTTAAAACTTATTAATAATTAAGTCATATTTGATCAATCATCATGGTTTAATTTCTTATCAATGATTCTTAATGTATGTGACCATTAGGTTCCTAATATGTTAATCTAAATATAAATCATAATCCTAAATAAAATTGGATTAAAAAATTAAAGAAATTTAACTTGTTATTAATTCAACAAATTGATTGATTTATATTTGAAAATCAAGTGCAAGCTCTAGCAACATGTCATGATCTCCAAAATATTAGAAAAGTCGTATATGATTTAACTTAACCTTTCAGTGATCAATTTTTAGTGTAAAGATTATCCCTTCATCAAGAATATTTGAACATAGATTGTGTCTACTCTATTAAATTATGTTTTTTTTTTCAACACCATAGTCATTGATTATTTGAATAAGATTTAAAATATTTTTTAGATTCCGTTCCACCTTAAGCAATGATTTTTCAATCAATATTATTTTAGAACATATGGAATATTTTTCTTAATTAATCTAGGGTAATGAATCATCTATTAATCACTTAAATATCCTTATATAATTTATGTTGTACTCAATATTTGCCCATTTGTTACCTTTGATAAAGATAATGTATAGTCAAGATCAAAACATAACATTCTATATATAAGATAACTTGTTAGTTCCAGATATTCTTCATATCTTAACTTATAAAAATAGTTACTTCCTTTCATAAAAAAAAAAAAAAGCATAATATATATTAGCCTCTACAACTCTAATTAATGTTCAGTCTTAATAGAGCATTGACTATGAATATTTAGGGACAATGCTTTGATGTAATAGTAGTTCTCATAAAAATAAGCACTTTATAATTTCTTTTACAAAATATTTTTGTTCCAATAAATTTTTATCTTTACTCTTTACTTGTTAATCAAACTTAAATGAAAATTAAAGGTAAATAATATATACTTTTTATAAATAAAATTAGTATCATATGTAACCATCCAAGCTATATGGGATATTTATTAACAATTTTGCCTTCATAACTTAAGAGGGGTGTAGAAAGATCTAGAAAAGAATAGAAGAAGAGAATATGGAGGAGACCATCTAAGGACTACAAGGAGAAGGTCTTTAACTATATGGTACGATGTATGCAAATTATTTGGTAGACTTGCCAAAGAGACAATGTTGAACAAGGTAATGTTGAATGTGCTATAAATATGAAAGTTGATACAAATTATAAAGGTGGGATTGGTGGTGAAAATAGTGGTGCAACACATTGATTTAGATATATGTTTTACTTAGTAATTACTTGTAGAAGATGAGTTCGAGAATCATTACTAATACATCATTAAATGAGAAATGAATGAAGATTAGTGTTATTAATAATGTTAACAAGAAAAACATGTCATTCTTCTTTTTTAACGTTAATAATGTGAGTTTGCTTCACACACTCTTATATGCATGATTTTGATTTACACCCTTAATATGTAAATATTAATTTCCATATATTTATTTACATCAAGTTGTCAATTCCATTGACTTTCTATTTTATATATATATATATATATATATCATTTTTTATAGTATAGTTTATCATAGTAGGAGAGAAAAACGTTTATTTGTAAGGTTTTCTTAGAAAATTCTATCCATTAGTAGTCTAAACTAGGTAACTAAAAATCTCAAAGTGCCTGTTTGGAAGTGTAATTACAATTATTTTTTAAAATATTTTTTATACCGAAATATATCAAAATAATATTTTTTTTATTTTTTTAAAATTATTTTTGAAATCAACGTATAAAACGATCCAAAACATATAAAAAAATAATTTTTAACAAAAAAAATTAAATTTTTTAAAAACACGAGTACAACCACACTTCAAAACCGTTCACCAAAACTCAGCAATTTATGGTCAATAATTTGTAAACACCTATATAAAAGGGGAAGTCTAACTTCCACATTTGGTTAATTCACACGTTAAAACATCCCTTAGGAGAGAGACTCAAAAAATCGATCCTGTTTAATAGAGTCGGTGGGGATCCTTAAGAATTATTAGAAGGGAGATAACACTAATGTTATTGCACCTGCAACTTATTAGTTCAAATACTTAATGTCATTATTGCACCCCACTCCATCTAGCCCAGTCCACAAACTGCATTCCACCATAGATATTGTTGGCAAATCGCACACCAACTGTGAAAGCCATTGCAACTGGTGGAACCTGCTTTGCCATGGGTGATGCTTCTACCAGGCGTTCTAGTCCATTGACAATTTGGTAGCGCGTGTTGGATGAAACTGCAAGAAAAACACCTGCACATTGGGGGACAGAGAAGCCAAACAAGCATTTATCAAAACTTAACAGATATGTAACTGCAGCACAGAAACAAATTTGATGATTTTTAGGTATGCAAAACACCAAACAACAAATAAATTAAGAAGCAGGCAGATGAAAGAACAGGTAACTCGATATTCAACGTGATTGTTCCTGATAAAAGAGCCTACCAGTTAAAAGGCAAGGAATCCTACACCAATTTGCTAGCAGAATCCTCCATTTGTCTAAATATTCTTGCTTGGGCCATGACAGCAATTAGCAAACTCAATTGACATCATCCTCATAGACCTAACTATTGGACTATGAATTATTGTTACTAAGGGAAGATAATTAGTAGAAAAATGTCACTCTTCAGTGTGAAGTTTTAAATCTTTCTACCTCTCTACATTTAAAACACATCCTTGCAAGTATTGCAGACATCCATTTGGAACGAGGGTAAATCAGATCAGACAGGAGATGAAGGGAGGGCTTGATAATCATTAAGCAGTAGCAAATGGCAAATAATATCAGAGGGGATGAACATGGTAACAATCATGTGTCTGACACTGAACCTAAGATGGAAGGACCATGAAGCACACGGGAAGTGTTGCAGATTTATTTATATCATATAGCCTGCTCAAATCTCTCCC
>Ga0307513_10011202_pt1 | contig 11164 bp, 8 predicted proteins | sample 15_EM_MG_FD_202174 | JGI IMG/M metagenome (GOLD analysis project Ga0307513, IMG submission 202174) | Populus trichocarpa ectomycorrhiza microbial communities from riparian zone in the Pacific Northwest, United States - 15_EM | ecosystem: Host-associated > Plants > Roots > Unclassified | place... | reverse complement strand
CGAAGAACCACAGCAGCTCGGTGTAGTTCTCCTGCGTGTAGTCGTAGGTGGTGAACTCGGCCGGCCGCAGGCGCTTCACGTTCCAGGTGTGGAAGTACTCGTGGCTTATGAGGCCCAGCAGCGTCACGTAGCCGTCGGTCAGGTCGCTCTTGCCGCGCTGCGGCAGGTCGCGCCGCGCGGCGATGAGCGCAGTGCTGGCACGGTGCTCGAGGCCGCCGTAGCCATCGTCCACCGCATTGAGCATGAAGACGTAGCGCTTGAAGAAGGTCTTCTTCTTGCCGTGCCAGAAGGAGATCTCAGCTTCGCAGATGCGGCGCACGTCTGCCACCAGCCGATCGCCGTCGAAGTCGGGCAGCGCGCCTGCGATCACGAACTCGTGCGGGATGCCCGCGGCCTTGAATTCGCCGCGCCAGAAGCTGCCCATCTCCACCGGGTGGTCGGCAAGCTCGTCGTAGTCGGCGGCTTCGTAGCTGCCCTGGCCACGCCCATCGGCCTTGACCGCCGGCAGCGCCGTGGCCACCTGCCAGCCCTTGGGCAGCGAGCGCAGTTCCACACGGTGCGGCTCCGCCTCGCGGCCGTGCACGCGCAGGAACACGCTGGTGCCGTTGAAGAACGCGCGGTTCGCATCGAGAAAGGCGGTGCGCACCGAGTTGTCGAACGCGTAGACGAGGTAACTGAGCGTCAGTGCGCCGCGGCCGTCGCAGCGGGCCAGCCAGGTGGCCTTGTCGAGCTGCTGCAGCGCGACCTCGCGTTTGCCCTGCGTGGCCTTGAGGCCCGAGAGGTGGCGTGCGAACTCGCGCACCAGGTAGCTGCCGGGGATCCACGCCGGCAGGCTCACGTGCTGCTCGGCCGCGGGCTGCGGCACCGTGAGCGTCACGCGGAACAGGTGGGCGTGCGCGTCGGCAATGTCAATGCGATAGGAAATCATCAGAGGCCGTCAGGTGGGAGGCGGCCCCGATTATTCCCCGGGATTCCCCAGGAGACGGGGCGCGCTCAGTTGGTCGTGGAAGACGTGGAAGTGGCCGGCTTGGCGTTGCTGGCTGCCACCAGCAGCTGCTCGATCTTCTCGGCGCTGATAGCGCCCGGAATGCGCGTGCCGTCGACGAAGAAGATCGCCGGCGTGCCATTGATGCGGTACTTGCGCGCGAACTCCATGTTGCGATCGATGGGCGTCTTGCAGGCCGGGCCCATGTTGCGCGGCGGCATCTTGCCGTCGAGCATCCACGAGAGCCAGGCCTTGGCGGGCTCCTTGGCGCACCAGATGGCTTCGGACTTCTGCGGCGAATCGCCACCCAGCACCGGGACCAGGAAGGTGTAGACCGTCACGTCCTTGACCTTCTGCAGGTCGGCCTCGAAACGCTTGCAATAGCCGCAGTTGGGGTCGGCAAAGACGGCGATCTTGCGCGCGCCGGTGCCGTTCTTCCAGACCATCGCGTCCTTGAGCGGCAACTGGTTGAAGTCGACGGCCGTGAGCTTGTTGATGCGGGCCTCGGTGAGACTGCTGCGCGTCTTGGTGTCGATCAGGCTGCCTTCGATGATGTAGTTGCCCGTCTCGTCCACGTAGAAGATCTGGCTGCCCAGCCGCAGCTCGTAGATGCCGGCCAGCGGCGTTTTGCTGAGTTCGTCGATCTTGGGCCAGTCGGGGAAGCGCTCCGCGATGTTCTTGCGAATCTGGGCTTCGTCGGCCAGGGCCACGTGCGTGAGCAAAAGGCCTGTTGCCAGAGCGGCCAGGGTGCGGGATACGAGTTTGAACGACATGGGAGCTTTCAGGAGCCCAGCGCACGCGAGGTGAGCCAGCGCTTGAGCAGAGGGAGGTGGTTGACCAGAGTCATGCCGCGATTGCGAAGTTCCCGCAAGGTCGGCTGTTCGTGTGAAAAGAGTCGCAACAAGCCGTCAGTGAGCTGGCCCATCGCCACGGTAGGGACTTGTCGTTCGCGTTCGTAACGGCGCAGCAGGCGGGCGTCGCCGAGCGAGCGCCAGGGCTCGCGCCGGGCGATCACGCCGGCCAAGCTCGCCACGTCGGCCAGGCCCAGGTTGAGCCCTTGGCCAGCGAGCGGGTGCACGACATGCGCCGCGTCACCCAGCAGCACCCACCCCGGGCCGCACCACGCCTGCGCGCGGGCCAGCGTCAACGGCCAGCTGGCGCGCTCGCTGGCGAGCCGCAAGCCACCGCAGGCGCCACCGGTCGCGTCCAGCAAGGCCTGCTCGAAAGATGGCCCGTCAAGCGCCATGAGTTCCTGCACACGCGCTTCGGGCAATGACCACACCAGCGCAAAGGAGTGTTCGGGTTGCGGCGAATCGAAGGGCAGCAAGGCCAGCACGTCGGGCTGGCGGAACCACTGGCGCGCAGTGTTGCGGTGAGGCCGCTCGGCCACGAGCCGCGCCGCGATCGCACGGTGGCCATAGTCCTGGCGATCCCACACCACACCCAGGGCTTCGCGCGACGCAGAATTCTTGCCTTCGCACAGCGCGGTCAGCGTGGCCTCGACCGGGCCGCTCATCACGGTGATGTGAGGCGCAAAGCGAATCGCCGCGGCCAGAGACTGCTCGAGCACGGCAGCATCGGTGATCCATGCGAGTTCGCTGGCATGCTGCTGCCAGGCCGAGAATTCCAGCACGCCAACAGGGTTGTCGCCTTCGATGTGCATGTCGTACACCGCGGTGGCAGCATGGGGCGGCAAGGCGTCCCAGACCTTGAGGCCGCGCAGCAGCTCGACCGAGGCGGCATTGAGCGCAAAGGCGCGCACGTCCTCGCGCGCGCTGCCTTTCGCGTCCGACACCAGCGCCACCTGCAGGCCCTGGCGGGCCAGTGACAGCGCGAGGCTCTGGCCCACCGTTCCAGCCCCTTGCACGCAAACGTCGAAGCGATTCATAGCGTTTCATTGTAGAGACGCGCACCTGACGGGATGCACAGGGCAGAATCAGTGGCTTCCCTCTCTCCCATGGCTCTCGCAAGAGGCCGAGTGACCGCATGAAATCAACCTGGATACGCAAACTGCTGATCGGCGTGGGCGTGTTCGTGCTGCTGGTTGCAGCCGCACTGACCTATCTGGTCGCAACCTTCGACGCCAACGCCTACAAGGGCCTGGCCATCGACTGGATGAAGACCAACCGCGACCGCACGCTGGTGATCAACGGGCCGATCAAGCTCTCGGTGTTCCCGCGACTGGCGGTGCAGGTTTCCGGTGTGAGCCTGAGCGAAAAGGGCAAGGCCGACCAGTTCCTCGCGCTGGACGAAGCCTCGCTGTCGGTCGCCGTGCTGCCGCTGCTGCGCAAGCAGGTGGTGGTCGACCGCGTCAGCGCGCGCGGCCTGCGCGTGAGCTACCTGCGCAACGACAAGGGCGTGGCCAACATCGACGACCTGGTGTCACCGAGCACACCTGCCGCGTCCGCACCGGCATCGGCACCCGCGCCGACTTCGAGCGGCGCCGCGATGCGCTTCGACGTGAGCGGCATCCAGCTCGACGACCTGCGGCTGAAGCTGCGCGACGACAAAGCCAAGCTCGCCGGCGACGTGACGCTGAAATCGCTGAGCACCGGCCGCTTGGCCGACCAGGCCGAGTCCCCCGTGAAGCTCGACGCGCAACTCGCCCTCACCTCGCCCCCGGTGCAAGGCGAACTCAGCGGCAACACCTTGCTCACGCTCGACATGGCAACCAAGGGCGTGAAGCTGCGCGACATGCAGCTGGCTTGGAAGGGCAATGCGCCCGGCGCGCAGGCGGTGTCTGCCACGCTGCGCGGCGCGCTGGCGCTGGACGGCGACAAGGGCACCATGCAGGCCGACAACGTGGAGCTGGCCGGTGACGCGACTCTGGGCACGCTCAAGCTCGCCAACTCCACGCTGGACGTGGGGCGTTTTGCCTACGACCCGGCCAACAAGACGCTGCAACTGTCCAAGCTGAGCGTGAAGGTGGGCGGCACCTCGGGTGGCAACCCGCTGAGCCTCGCGCTCGACTGGCCCGAGCTGTCGGTCAAGGGCGAGACGCTGAGCGGCAGTGCGCTGAGCGGCCAGGCCAGCCTGCAAGGCCCGACCGCCATCGAAGCCAGCTTCAAGACCGCCGCGCCGAGCGGCAGCTTCGAGCGCATCGTCGTGCCCAACATCGAGAGCACGATCAAGGGCCGCAGCGGCCCACGGCAGATCGGCGGCACGGTGAAGGCCAGCCTGGTGCTGCAGCCCGACAAGGGCTCCGTGGCAATCGACGGCCTGGACACGCAGCTTCAGGTGCAGGAGCCTTCGCTGCAACCGCTGCAGATCGCCATCCAGGGCAAGGCCGACGCGACCGCGCAAGCAGCGCACTGGGCGCTGAAGGGCCAGATCAACGCCAACCCGTTCACCAGCGAAGGCGAGGCCATCCTGGCGACCACGCCGCTCACGCTGAACGCCACGGCGAACTTTGCAACGCTCGACCTGAACCGCCTGCTGCCGCCTTCTGCGGCCACCGCGTCGGCATCGCAACCCACGAATACCGGGCCGGCCGTGGATGCGCCCGTCGACATGTCGCCGCTGCGCTCGCTGCAAGGCAAGTTCAACGTGCGCGTGGGCCAGTTCGCCTACCAGACCTACCGCGTGAACGACTTCGTGCTGCTGGCCACGCTCGAAGGCGGCATGCTGCGCGTGAGCCAGCTGGCCGGCAAGACCTGGGGCGGCAACGTGAACGCCACGGCATTTGCCGACGCCCGCGCGAGCCGCGTGTCGGTGAACGCCACGGCCAGCGGCGTCAACGTCAACACGCTGTTGAAAGACGTTGCGAAGAAAGACGTGCTCGAAGGCACCGGCCGCGTCACGCTCGATGTGGACAGCGCGGGCCGCACGATCAACGAGCTGAAGTCGCGCCTGAAGGGCACGGCAGCATTGCAGCTGCGCGACGGCGCCGTCAAGGGCGTGAACCTCGCCAAGAGCCTGCGCCAGGCCAAGGCCGCGCTCGGCATGAAACAGGCCGACGAGAGGCAGAAGGCCAGCCTGACCGAGAAGACCGATTTCTCGGAGCTGAGTGCAAGCTTCAACATCACAGACGGCGTGGCTCGCAACACTGACCTCGATGCCAAGAGCCCGTTCTTCCGCCTGGGCGGCGATGGCGCGCTCGACATCGGCAAGGGTCAGATCGACTACACCGCGCGTGCCACCGTGGCCTCCACCACCAAGGGGCAGGACGGCGCCGATCTCGCCGCGCTGAAGGGCTTGACGATTCCCGTGCAGCTGACCGGCCCGTTCGAGGCGATGGACTGGCGCATCCAGTGGTCGGCGATTGCCGCGCAGGCCATCAAGACCGAGGTGGGCGCGCAGGTGAAAGACCGCCTGAAGGAAAAGCTCGGCCTGCCCGGCGCAGCCAGTGGCGCCAGCGGCACGAGTGACAGCGATGCGGTGAAAGGCGCGGCCAAGGAAAAACTGAAAGAAAAACTCAAGGGGCTGTTCAAGTGACGAGCAACGAGACGAACAACGAAACCAGCGACGAACAAGGCGTGACCATCAGCGCCCTGAACGTCTACCCGGTCAAGAGCTGCGCCGGCGTGAGCGTGACCGAAGCGCTGCTGATCGAGACCGGCCTGGAATTCGACCGCGCCTGGATGGTGGTCGATGCGCAAGGCAGCTTCATCACGCAACGCGAGCTGCCACGCATGGCGCTGATCCAGCCGACGCTCAAGCACCTGGAAGTCGTGCTGCGCGCGCCCGGCATGCTGGCGCTGCACCTGGCGATCGACGGTGTGGAAGAACCGGTGCGTGTGAAGGTGTGGAAGGACGAAGTGGCAGCCTATGACATGGGCGACCTGGCGGCGCAGTGGTTCAGTGACTTCCTGGGTCAGCCGCCGGTGCCGGGCCGCCCCAAGCCGGCGACGCCCCCTGGGGGGGCCGACGCTGAAAGCGTCTTGGGGGTCAAGTTTCCATTGCGCCTGGTTCGATTCGACCCCGAACAGAAGCGGCTGTCGAACAAGACATGGACGGGCGACATCGACGCCGAGGTGGCGTTCAACGATGGCTTTTCGATCCTGGTGATCTCCGAAGCCTCGCTCGTCGAACTCAACCAGAAGCTGAAGGTGCCGGTGACGATGGCGCGCTTCCGCCCCAACCTCGTGCTGTCGGGGCTGGACGCCCACGACGAAGACCACCTCGACGAGATCCGCATCGACACACCCGAGGGCCCCGTGCGTTTGAAGCTCGTGAAGCCTTGCCCGCGCTGCCCCATCCCCAACGTCGACCCGCTCACCGGTGAGCCCGGCGTGGAACCCGGCGACACCTTGAGCACCTACCGCGCCGATGCGCGGCTCGACGGCGCCATCACCTTCGGCATGAATGCGGTGATCGTGGAAGGCATCGAGTGCGGTTTGCGTGTGGGCCAAAGCGGCCGTGCGACTTACCGCTTCGACTAGGCCTGTTCAGCGGGATGCATCGCCTCAAGCCATGGCAGCTGTTTGCCATTTGCGTGCTCACCTGGGGCACGACGTGGTACGCCATCACCTTTCAGCTCAGCGCCACCACGCCTGAATTCGGCGTGGCGATGCGTTTCGGGCTGGCCGGCGCCTGCGTGCTGGGCTGGTGCGCCTGGCGCGGGCAACGGCTTCGCTTCAGCCTGCGCGAGCACGCGTGGCTGGCGCTGCAGGGCGTGTTTCTCTACGGTGTGTCGTACATCTGCGTGTATCACGCAGAGCGTCACCTTCCGTCGGGCCTGGTGGCGGTGGGTTTCTCGGGCTCGCCGCTCGTGGCCGGCCTCGGTGCTACCTTGCTGTTCGGCGCGCTGCTGACCCGGCGCTTCATCGCCGGCGGGCTGCTCGGCCTGGTCGGTGTGGCGCTGATCTTCTGGCCCGAATTCGGCAAGACGCGCGAGGCCGGAGCGACTGCGCTCGGCGTGTTGTTCACCGCGAGTTCGGTCGTGTTGTCGACGGTGGGCAGCCTCGCCGCCAGCCGCAACGGCAGCCGTGGCCTGCCGATGTGGCCGGCACTCGGCTTCGGCATGCTCTACGGCGCGGCCAGCAGCCTGGTGGTCGTGCTGGTCATGGGCCAGCCCATTGCGCTGCCGACTGCCGCATCGTGGTGGATCTCGCTGCTGTACCTGGCGCTTGCCGGCTCGGTGATGACCTTCGCCTGCTACCTCACGCTGTTGGAGCAGGTGGGCCCGGGGCCGGCCGGCACCATCGGCGTGATGTCGCCGCTGCTGGCGCTGGTGGTGTCGATGGCCTTCGAGCACTACCGGCCCGATGCGCTCACCTTCGTCGGCGCAGCGTTGGCGGTGGCCGGCAACGTGCTGATGCTGCGGCGCGGGGCGGCACCCGCCCTGCCGAAGGCCGCGGTGGCAGCGGAATGAACCCAGCCCCCGACGCAGGCTTCAGTTTCGAGTTCCGCGCCATGGGCACGCAGTGCCGGCTGCGGCTGGCTGGCTGCAGCGAAGCTGCAGCCCGTGCCGCCGCCGACGCCGCCATTGCCGAGGTGCAGCGCGTCGAAGCCAAGTACTCGCGCTACCGCGCCGACAGCATCGTCTCGCGCATCAACGCCGCAGCCGGCAGCGGCGCGCTCGTCGAAGTCGACGCGGAGACAGCCGATCTGCTCGACTTCGCTGCCGGCTTGCACGCCTACAGCGAGGGCCTGTTCGACATCACCACCGGCGTGTTGCGCAGCGTGTGGGACTTTCGCAGCGCCCGCATTCCCGAGCCCGCAGACGTTCAAGACGTGCTCGGTCGCATGGGCTGGCAGCACGTCGACTGGCAGCGCCCGGGCATTGCGCTCACGGTGGCGGGCATGGAGCTCGACTTCGGCGGCTTCGGCAAGGAGTACGCCGCCGACCGCGCCGGCACGCTGCTGGCCGAACACGGCATCACCAGCGGTTTCGTGAACCTGGGCGGTGACATCCGCGTCATCGGCCCGAGGCCAGGCGGAAGCAGCTGGTCGTTCGGCATCGCGCACCCACGCAGCAGCGGCGAGGTCATCGCCGGCATCGAGCTGGCACAGGGCGGGCTGGCCACCAGCGGGGACTACGAACGCTACTTCGAGGCCGGCGGCAAACGCTATTGCCACATCCTCGACCCGCGCACCGGCTGGCCGGTGCAGCACTGGCAGTCGGTCAGCGTGTTCGGCCCGGCGTGCCTCGCCGCGGGCGCACTCAGCACGATCGCCATGCTGCAAGGGCCGGCTGCGCACGACTTCCTGCGCAGCGAGGGTATGGGTTTTCTCACCGTCGGCCCGGGCGGCGAGGTGTACCGGGAGTCGGCCTGAGGTTTGAGCGTGCTCGTGTGCTCAGGGCCGCTGCGGCAACGGAATGAACTCGGTTTCGCCAGGCACCCGTTCGAAGCGCTGAGCCGCCCAGTCGTCGCCGGCCTGCACGATGCGTTCCTTGCGGCTGGAGACAAAGTTCCACCACATGAAGCGATGGCCCAGCGGCGCGCCGCCGATCATCATCACCCGCGCACCCTGCTCTGCCTCGAGCCGGGGCTCGTGGCCTTCGGGCAAGACCACCATCACGCCAGGCGGTACAACCTCGCCGTCGAGCGTGAAAGCGTTGTCGATGCCGTAGAGCGCGCGTTCCTGGGCCGCGGCGGGAACGGTGAGCGAGGCCCTTGCAGGCAGCGCGATGTCCACGTACAGCGTGGGCGACAAGGTCGGCACCGGCGAGCTCAGCCCGAAGGCGCTGCCGATCAGCACGCGCACCGCAGCGCCGCTCACTTCACCCGATGGGATTGATGCAGCCGGGGTGTGCGAGAAGCTCGGCGCGTCTTCTTCCCGCTCGGCCGGCAGGCCCGCCCACAGCTGCAGGCCGTGGCTGCGCCGCGTGATGGCTCGCAGGTCGTCGGGCGTGCGCTCGGAGTGCACGATGCCGCGGCCGGCCGTCATCCAGTTGATCGCGCCCGGCTCGATGCGCTGGACCACGCCGGTGCTGTCGCGGTGCATCATCGCGCCCTCGAACAGATAGGTCACCGTGGCCAGGCCGATGTGCGGGTGGGGGCGCACGTCGTGATTGTCGCTGGGCTGGGCGGTGATGGGCCCGAAGTGGTCGAAGAACAGGAACGGCCCCACCGCGGGCTGCTTCGACGAGGGCAGCAGCCGGCGGACGGTGAAGCCGCCGCCGAGGTCCTTGGCGTGGGGTGTCAGGCTGAGCAGATTCATGGCGCGCGGGCAGTCAAATGCCGGTGGACGGATCGCCCAGGATAATGGAGCGCGACTCTTCGTACGCCGCAGGCCCTCCATGACCTACAAATCGAAGTCGGCGCCCAAGCCGCTCGCCGTGCGAGAAAGGGAGGGCCCCACCATCACGCTGGTCACTCGCGGCACCCTGCTGTGGCTGTTCGCGCTGGCAGCGCTGGCCGTGACGCTGGTGTGGGCGACCGAGACGGTGCTGAAGCAGATCAACGTCTCGAATCGCTGCGCCTACCCGCTGCTGGCCGCCTGGTTCGCGGCGCTCATCGTCCTGGTCTGGCAACGGCCTCGCCAGATCGGGCTGGCCCAGGGCCTGGGATCGCTCGGCCTGAGCGTGTACTTCGTGGCCAGCGTGGCCTACATGACGCTGGTCACCGAGTCGGTCACCGCCTACGACGCGGCATCGATGTCGTACTGGCTGGTGGCCGCGCACCTGCTGACCTATGCCACCTGGCCGCTGTGGCGTGCGCTGAGCCTGAGTGCAGCGGTGGCGGTGCTGTCGACCTTGCCGGCGGTGATCGTCCACCTGCGCGGCACCGGCTCGCCGGAGTGGGAGCGCACGCTGTGGCCCTTGTACGTGAATGCCTTCTTCGCGCAGAGCGCGATGATCGGCGCGCTCTTCGGCATCGCACGCCAGCTCAGGAAACTGGCCGTGCTGGCGCCGCCCATCGACAGCCAGCTCGATAACCCCGCCAGCCAGCCGCTGACGGTGGACGACCTGATGGCGCGGCGCGTGCGCGACCTCGAGCTGGCACGCGACCATGCCGAGCAGGCTTCGCAGGCCAAGTCGCGTTTTCTCGCCGTGATGAGCCACGAGCTGCGCACGCCGCTGCACGGTGTGCTGGGTGCGGCCGATCTGCTGCGCGACCCCTCGCTCGACGAGCCCAACCGGCGCGAGATGGTCGAGACCGTGCGCCGCGGCGGCACACACCTGCTGCACCTCATCAACGACGTGCTCGACCTGTCGCGCATCGAAGCCGGCCGCCTCGCGTTGCTCGACCAGCCCTTCGATCTGCACGCCTGCGTGGCGCAGGTGATCGAGACGGTGCAGCCGCAGGCCGACGCCAAGTCGCTTGCCTGCCGGCCGGTGATCGACGAGAGCGTGCCGCGCTGGGTGCGGGGCGACGAGTTCCGGCTCAAGCAGGTGCTGATCAACCTGGTGGGCAACGCCGTCAAGTTCACCGACCATGGGCATGTGCAGCTGGGCCTGCGCTCCGACCGGGCGCTGCGGCAGCTGCAGATCCAGATTGAAGACACCGGCATCGGCATCGAGCGGTCGCACCAAGCCCTGGTCTTCGACGCTTTTCACCAGGCCGATGGCGGCGTGACGCGGCGCCACTCGGGCACGGGTCTCGGGCTCGCCATCACGCGCGAGCTGGTCAACCTGATGCGCGGCAGCCTGGCGCTGCAGAGCGAACCCGGCGTCGGCACGCGCGTGTCGCTGCGCCTGCCGCTGCACCCGAGCGAAGAGCCACCGCAGCCTCAGGCTTCGTCGATGGTGCCGCTGAGCGGCGGGCTGGCCGGCATGCTGGTGCTGCTGGTCGACGACGATGCCGTCAACACCATGATCGCCACGCAGATGCTGGAGACGGCCGACATCGTGGTGCACACCGCCGGCACCGGGCTGGAGGCGCTGCACCAGCTCAAACGCGGCGGCTTCGACCTGGTGCTGATGGACTGGCGCATGCCCGACATGGACGGCCTCGAAGCCACCCGCCGGCTGCGTGCCGGTGAGGCCGGCGAAGCCATGCGGACGGTGCCGGTGGTGGGCCTCACGGCCAATGCCTACGCCGAAGACCGCGAAGCCTGCCTGGCCGCCGGGATGGACGAAGTTCTGGTCAAGCCGGTGGGCCGCGTGCGCCTGCTGCAAACGGTGCAACGGGTGCTGGAGGCGCATCTGGTCGACGCCGGCCCCGATCGGTAGCAGCCCACTAGAATTGCGACCCTGTTCCGCCCCGGGCGGACCCCACTTCGCGTGACCACACCATGAGCCTCAAATGCGGCATCGTGGGCCTGCCCAACGTCGGCAAGTCCACTCTTTTC
>Ga0307513_10011200_pt1 | contig 11164 bp, 8 predicted proteins | sample 15_EM_MG_FD_202174 | JGI IMG/M metagenome (GOLD analysis project Ga0307513, IMG submission 202174) | Populus trichocarpa ectomycorrhiza microbial communities from riparian zone in the Pacific Northwest, United States - 15_EM | ecosystem: Host-associated > Plants > Roots > Unclassified | place... | reverse complement strand
CCTGTCAATATACTCAGGGGTAAGGAATTGGGCATCTGTTTTGAGAAACAGTAATAAATGAACATGAGGAAGTCCTCGCTTCTGGTATTCTACAGTCCAAACCCAGCCACGCCAAGGACCAAATACATGCTTATGCTTGATCTGATCCAATAGATCACGTAGCTTGAGATTGAAGACTCTAGCCACAAGATCTGGGCGGTCAATAGCTGTCTGACCAGGAAGAAGCTCATCTTGTATCTCAGCTCATTTTGGATTAGCCGTAAACGTAATAAATAGTGAAGGCTTTCCAAAGTGGCGTACCAGTGCCATACTATCCTGATATAGCTGCTGCATGAACCGGTCTCCACCATGGTAACTTGATGGTAAGACACTTCTGCGCCCAACTTCATCCATGTTCTCATCACCTCGGCGCAGTGAATCGGCTAGACCATTGTAGAAATCAGTTCTAATTTTAGCCTGATTTGTTCGGAGCCAGTTTAGCTTGTTCTGATCACAAGCTGCCTAAGCATCAACCACGAATTGCTGGAAGAGCCTTTGGGATCTCATATGAGTAGCTGGCTCGTCAGTTCTGGTATGCAAGCGGAACCTGAAAAATGTCCTCTGTGATATCCTCAGATTCTGGCGATTGCCACTCCCATTTTCAAGAGTTCTAGCCCAGTGCCACCCAGGCTCCCCATAAGGGAAGAGAAGCACATAGTGCAGTGGCAAGTACGAAGCATGGTTGGAATTAATGATGGAGAATCCATTATTGGGGATTTCACCATTAATCCTTTCAGCTAGTACAATATCACGAAATCCTCCTCTGCCATATTCCTCAGGCAGGATCATTGCAACTTCGTTAGCTGTAGGCAAGTTCTCTCTTCTCATATCTGCCCCTGACTCCAGAATCAAACTCAATCGAGGATCAAGAATGATACGCAGGTTAGGTTCCTGCTCTGAAAGCTGTGCGAACCGCTCTCTGGCTGTAAGATACAGCTGGATGAATGGGGATACTGTTTGTAGCATCTGTGTTACAGATGCTATCAATCTCTCATCCAGTTCAGTTGCCCTTGCCGATCTCGCAAGTGCAGCCTGAATGGGATCATAGAGATAAATTTGTGAGTACAGTGCATCCCGGCCCGCTGGTGGAACCAGTGGACCTTGCTGGTGATAGACAGCACCATGGATTTGGAAGAGCTGAACTCCCTGGCCACGCTGTCCGGTACGGTGATCAGCATTGAAGCGTATCGATATGAATGCAAAGAGAGCATTCCAGCGACGGACATGCTTTCGAAACAACCTTGACTGACTATCTTGACCGGTCATCAAGGTGTTCAGTGGTTCAGGCAAGGGCCTCATCCTCTCCACTATCATATCCCCATGCTTGCAGCAGGCCTCAAAGGTCCCAGCTCTAGCACGGGTTCTATGTTGCGGTCTTTCCGCCTCCCAGTGGAGTGTCTGACATCCACTACAACATAGATTCATACTCCGCAGACTGTGTCCCATCCATTCAGAGCGGTGCTCAATGAAGGCCATGGGGACAGAATTAATATTCTGCCTCGCGGGTTGTGCTACCTCTGGTACAGCAATCATATTTACTGCCCTAGAGGCAGCTCTTACTCGCTGCCTTGCATCATTCTGCCTGGCCTGTGTAAATATACATTAGTTAGCCTTCGTCTAATACTAAGTCATACTAATCACCTTGTGGGAGGATCTTACCAGGCATTCTCTGCAGGTGCGGCGTCGAGTACCTCGGGGGCCATTGTCGAATTCGTGTTGTTCTCGCTCTCGCCGGCATCCACTACACCTGCGTCTTATCATTATTTCCTTTTTCACCGGTATATTTAATTAGTATTGGTTCAATAAAAGAGATTTGTATCAGGAGTGTAATATACCTGGAAGAAATAGGGTAGAGTATTGGTTGCCTGATGTAGTGATAGTGGCGAGTTGTTAATTGGATCTAGAAAAACAAAACTGTATTAGAAATTACTCCAAAGGTTAAAAGGGGAGGATGGTGTGTAGGGGACTGGGGTGAAATGGGGTAAAAAATGTAGGGGAATATTGGCTAAGTAGAATATGCCAAGAGAGAATATTTGGGAGAGGGGTGCGGTGTGTGAGGAGTGTGGTGGCGGCGCGCAAGAGGAGGGAATATGGATGGGGAGGAAAAATATTGGGTGGTGGAAAAAGAAGAGGGGAGGGAGTGGTTGGGAGGAATAGAGGTGAAAAGGGTGGGATAAAGGGAGAATATGGAGGGGAGTGGGCTGCTGAGCTATCTCATACTTAGTGGGAAAATTTTCGCATACCTGCTCATCGGCTATTTGAGCCTCACTCAATCAGATCATCAGATCCAACATCGAGAGATTGACGTACAGTACATGTAAGACTAGCTGCCCGCCTCAAGACCTTGAGGCCGTGTCCTGGGAGATGTGGTCGATCAAATAGGTATAGGAGAATGATGTAGTATGAGTGAGATAGTTGAGTGCATGGTGATATGGTATGAGGATCAAGGGAGGCGATATATGTAGAACCAAGGTGATATTAGTAGATGGAGGCAATGCGATGTTATAGGTGCAAACTCTGAAATTAATAATCAAGCCATGTGATATAAAGTATTGAAAGAAAACAAAGAATAATAGGTTTCATAGCACTAACTTGAATTGAGTTAATAAGATAAATAATTAGGTGATTATGTAAGAACAAAGTGTATAAACAATAAAGAGATAGATATATATATTTAGTAGTGGCTATAAAATTAGGTTAAAAAAGGCAAACAGTATATAGAAAGCCTCATTAAAACCATTCAGTCAAAAACCTCTGGATAAGAGGGAAAAATGCTGGTATGGAAAAAGAGTACTTTCACAGGATTCGCATTAAGAAAAGATGAAATCAATAAGGAGAGTAAACGACGAAATTGATAAGGAAACTAAGACAGTTTTAATATAAATATACCATTGTCAATAGCAGGCTGTTGCAAAATCTGTTCAATAGCTTAGTATATATTATATTGCAGGAATATAATATTAGCCAGAGCAGAAGTCAGAATGGAGATATATATCACAAGGGTATCTTAAAGCAGTACCTCAGGATATACAATGTTTGATATAACTGTGGGAGTATTACTGGATGGCAATAGAGTAAGTCCATTCAGTGATGTTACTCTAGACAGTGCTACATAGAGCTGGCCATGTGTAAATGCATCAGTACGAAGATCTACACCTACCTTTTCTAAAGATTGACCTTGCGACTTATTAACAGTCATAGCAAAGCACAATCTGACAGGAAACTGCTTGCGTTCAAGAATGAAGGGCAGCTCCTCATCACTGGTGGTAAGCTTTATCCGAGGCAGGAGGCGAATCTCTCCATCCCACCTGCCACCCAGAATAGCTACCTGTAAACAGTTGCGGTTAATTCCTAACAACCTTAATCTTGTACCATTGCACATTCCATACTTTGGACTCAAGTTCCGCATAAGGATTAGTGGTACTCTAACTTTTAATCTAAGACTTGATGGTGGGATAGAAGCCAAGTTTATACTCTGCAAATATTCTACCGCATAGGGTTCTGAGGCTGCAGCTTCTTCACTGAGCTCTACTTTATTGACAGCCTCAAAGCGGTGTTCTGTACCAGGCATCTTATCTAGAAGACTATTATTAAAATCAGTCACAGTGTCATTCTTGAAAGCCAGAATTGCCCTTCCAATTAGAGCACTATGAGATGTAACAGCTTCATCCAGCAGAGCCTGTGGATACAGTTGATCACACAGTAGATCAACTGTTTCAACTTTGCGAATATATTCTGGTAGAGATATCTTTCCATACATATTTAGATCATTCACAAGACTCTTAAGAAAGCCAATGAAGATCTGGTTGGAATCATTAGCCTCAATCCTCATACTCGTCTTAAGCCTTAATACTTGCAAGCTGTTCCAGATAGAACTATGCTGAATACAAGCTTGTACCGTAGCCTGCCTTGAACCTCGCCTTACTACTGGCAAGATTTGTGCAAAATCTCCACCCAATACTGTGGGAATTTTACCAAAGAGAGAACTATCACTCACATGACAGATGTCATTCAAGGTCCAGTTAACTGCCTCAAAGCAGGACTTATGTTGCATAGGCACCTCATCCCAAATGATCAAGGAGGTTTTTCTAATCAAGTGGGCAAGAGGTGAGTTGCTACTCATATTACACCCAGAATTGAGTCCATTGGATAAGGGAATCTTGAATCTTGAGTGAGCTGTTCGGCCACCTGGTAACAATTGTGCTGCAATACCAGATGACGCAACACAAAGGACAATCTTTCCCTGAGCACGTAGGTAACTACAAAGACAATTATAGAGAAATGTCTTTCCAGTCCCAGCTGCACCTTGGAGGAAGAAACCAGACCTATGATATCCACGAGGATTACTCTCATATTGCTCCACGATATTGACTATTTCTTTAAAACAATTTTTCTGCTCTGGATTGAGCTGTTCTTTCATTGCATTATATGCTTCTTGTTCCTGATGTGGCTCATAGGCTAATTCTTCCTCAATGATTGCAATATTCTGGTTAGATTGTTGTGCCACCCATGAAAGGAGTGGTTCTGGCAACCCATAATCTGACAGTGATTTTCCAAATTCCCTTAAGTACTCCTGAATAAGGAAAAGACCATAGTCAGGGTCAATCCTACCAACAATTTCCTCAGCTCCTGGGGGTACTGGAACCCTCCCAGTAGTCAATATATGAGGAATATCATCACACATCGCTTGCCAAAATGATTCCCAAATGGCAAGTGGGTTGCTGATAGTTGTATACAGCAGGGCCAAAGCAAACAGATGTCGCAAAGCCCAACCAGTCATAAACTGTGCACCTTCCCTAAAGAGGGCTACCCACTCTCCATCGTCCTCTAATAGCCCTAAGGCAATGCAGGCACCTTTGAATGTAGGGTACACTATACCATCAACTGTCCTGAGATTTTGAAAACTGGTAGCCCCTCGAACAACAGTTAATAGTAGGTGGAGATAATACCTCTCACCCTGAAAGGGACTGGCTGAATACATCCGGCCCACTGCAGTCCCTTTTTGCCTCTTCTTCCAGCCTATCTTACGCACATAGACAAAGTACTCAGGAAATTCATAGTAGAGGAATTGCCTGCCATCTTCATTCTGTGCATTGTAAGAAAAAAAAGCCATCAGTGTAGTCATAGACCCCTCAATTAGATCACGAATGTGATCAGAATCATGATGACCGGCAAAGTAAACAGCTTGTTGCCCTGGCAGATGTAATTGCAGATGAGTTACCGGTGGCTGTTCATCATTCATAGCAAATTGAAACAAACGCCAAACTGCTTCAGTTGGACCTAAATAGCGTCCATGCAGATAGCGCTTGATCTCATCGTGCTCAGACTCCACACTGACGGTTGCTTTATCTCCGCCTTTATAAATGTATTTGTGAATATACTTCACAGCTTGCACTGAACTGCAAACCTCAACATTTATGTGAGCATTGTAGCGCAGAGACAGGTATGGGCTGTATGGTACAACTCTACGATTGTCAATCACAGCAGTAAGGGTACCTCCGGATCCAGGAACAGGTATGATAAAGGACCTGCCTGTATTGCGCCTTCGATACTGTGGATAGCCATTTTCTGGAATCGTTGTCTCTTCCAAAAAGGTATGTGGATATCCCTTATGACAGGTTGTTACAATAGCTGGGTTTAGGTCTTTCATGCATAAGGCATTACCATTTCCCCCAACACACTGGGTGTGTACCATCGTAGTCTGAATGATTTCTCTCAACCGTTGACCAATGATATCATCTTCAGTTGGAAGCTCGGCAGAAATAAACCTGTCAATATACGTAGGGGTAAGGAATTGGGCATCAGTTTGCAGGAATAGAAGAAGATGAAGATGAGGAAGCCCACGCTTCTGGTATTCAATAGTCCATACCCAGCCACGCCAAGGACCAAATACCTGCTTATGCTTGATCTGATCCAACAGATCACGAAGCTTGAGATTGAAGACTCTAGCAACAAGATCTGGGCGGTCAATGGCTGTCTGTCCTGGTAGGAGTTCATCTTGGATCTCTGCCCACTTTGGATTAGCCGTAAACGTAATAAACAGTGAAGGCTTTCCAAAGTGGCGTACCAGAGCCATACTATCCTGATACAGTTGCTGCATGAATCTGTCTCCACCAACATAACTTGATGGCAAGACAACTCTGCGTCCAACTTCATCCATATTCACATCACCTCGTTGCAGTACATCGGCAAGACCATTGTACAAATCAGTTCTTATTTTAGCCTGATTTGTTCTGAGCCAGTTCAGCTTGTTTTGATCACAAGCTGCCCAGGCATCAACCACGAATTGCTGGAAGAGCCTTTGGGATCTCATAAGAGTAGCTGGCTCATCAGTCCTGGTGTGTAAGCGGAACCTGTAAAATGCCCTCTGTGACATCCTCAAGTTCTGGCGATTGCCATCCTCATTGAGGAGAGTTTTTGCCCAGTGCCAGCCAGGCTCCCCATAAGGGAAGAGGAGCACATAGTGCAGTGGCAAGTATGAAGCATGGTTGGGGTTAATGATGGAGAATCCACGGTTGGGAATTTCACCATTAATCCTCTCAGCTAATACAATATCACGAAAGCCTCCCCTGCCATATTCCTCTGGCAGGATCATTGCAACCTCATTAGCCGTTGGCAAGTTCTCTCTTCGCAGATCAGCCCCTGTCTCCACGATCCGACTCAATTGGGGATCGAAAATGATACGCAGGTTTGGTTCCTGCTCTGAAAGCTGTGCAAACCACTCCCTGGCTGTTAGATACAGCTGGATAAATGGAGAGCCTGCTTGAAGCATCTGTGCAATAGATGCTATTAATACAGGATCCAGGGTAGGTGCTCTTGCAGATCTTGCCTCTGCAGCCAAAACTGGATCAAACAAATATATTTGTGAGTATAAGGCATCCAAGCCTGCTGGAGGAACCAGAGGGCCTTGCTGGTGATAGAGAGCACCATGAATTTGAAAGAGCTGAACGCCCTGCCTATTAGCTCCAGTACGATCATCAGCATTAAATCTGATGGAAGTAAAGGCAAAGAGGGCATTCCAGCGACGGATATGCTCCCTGAACAACCTTGACTGACTATCTTGACCAGTCATCAAGGTGTTCAGAGGTTCAGGCAAAGCCCTCATCCTCTCTATGATCACATCCCCATGCTTGCAACAGGCCTCAAAGGTCCCTGCTCGAGCACGGGTAACATTTAGTGGTCTTTCATCCTGCCAGTGCAGTGCATGACATTTACCACAAATGAGATGCATCCGACCCAAATTGTGTGTTGCCCATTCCAGACGCCACTCAATAAAGGCCATGGGAACAGGTTCAGTATTCTGCCCCACAGCCTCCACTGCCTCAAGTGCAGCCACATTGCTAACTGCACCTTCAGCAATTCGGAGTCGTTGCCTCGCCGTACGGCGTCTCCCCTAGTCGGATTTTTATTGGTTAGCTATTGGTCATAAGATATTTCTTTACATGCATTGAGATAGAGTTTCTTACCAAACATTCCCTACACATTCGACGACGGTTACCTCGAAGGTCAGTGTCGAACTCACCCGGTTGCCTGTCACGCCGACACCCGCTACACCTGTGACTCTCCATATTGACCTGTATTGTAATTCATTCACAATTGGTTAATATTTAAGGAGAGAGAAAATCAATAATCATAGGGGCTCACCTTGAGGCCAGTGAAAAGGTCGGAGAAGAGTGGTGCTTGTTAGCAGGTAAAGGCGTGCCGGCCAGCGGCCAAATATCCGGTAGCCAACTAAACAATATATTAGCAAAGAGATCAAAGGGAAATGTGCGAATATCAGAGGGAATTGGGGGAGGGGAAATTGTACGAATCGGAAGGGTGTGATGGGGTGAATCTGGTGGGTGAAAAGAGGATGTAGGGAGCAGAAGAAAGGGATATGATGAGAGAGCAATCGGTGGGGGGAAAGAAATAAAGGGTGAATAAAAGAAGATATTGTGAAGGTCAAAGAAAGAGGTGCGGGGGGTGATGGAGAAGAGGAGAGTGTGGAGTGAGAGAAAAATTATATAGAGAGGTATGGTCGCGGTGCACATTGTGTGGTAGGGCTTGGCTGAATATGGGGGACACAGGCATGTGACGTGCTATTCAGGGTAGGTGCAACGGTTGCCACGCAAAAGGGTGGTGGGCTCGGCATAGATGATCAGATAGGACATTTGGATAATTACGTGCAGTACATATAAGACTAGGGGGCAACAGTTTGGACAGTCAACGGAAGGAAGGGAACATTGGATAGTGGACATTGCGAGAAGGATCAACTGGAAAAAAAACCGGGTTACGTGGGCTTTCTTTTGGTTTAGATTTTTCTTTTCTTTTCTCTGGGTTGGCCTTGGGTCAGTTAGAGTCTTGCAAATAGCTTGGGGGGTTGGGTTGGTTGCGAATAATACCAATTTATAACAAAATATGTGAGTGATCCTCTATGACTAGCAGAAACCGGGAGAATAGGGGAACCTTGTCCGGCTAATTAAGTAGCGCCACTTGATGTTTAACTGCACATATGGCTATCCCCTCTTGCCACCTGTACCATATCAGATCCCCTATACCCAGCAAGTTTTCATCACGTACCTAATTTTCTAATGCCATGAACAACAACAGCGTCCCTCTCAGCACCTCACAGTTCAACCCCCCACAGCACGTCACACGGAGACCGGCAAAAACCTTCTGGCCTAGTAAAACAAAGTTGCTTACCATGGCTTTGTCTCCCTCCCCCTTTTGCCTTCCCTCCACTCAAGCCCATACGGCCACCCACTCTGCATCCTCAGGATCGTGGCAAGTACAGCTTGTTGTTTTATTGTATGATCCTCCTTATAAATAGTGATTACAGAATCGTTACCACATCCGCATTTAGATGATTCGTAATAGATATAAGGGATACACGGGGTAGCATCTTCGGATATGGGATTTTGATTTTTTTCCCTTTTCCCGACACCCCCAATTTTCCCCATTTGGATCGCCAACTATTCAAAATTGTGGGGAGTCATCCCACTTTCGCCCGGCCGACCCAAAAGAACACCGGTCTCTAACTGGGAAAGCTAAGTACTGGTCACCCCCCAGCGGAAAGTCGTCCCTTATCAAACCCGGGATCGGAAGCGAGATCAAGAACGTTCCATGGGGTCCTTTCTGCATTTTACGGGGAACAGGTGCTCATGGTGGTACTGTACTCGTACGTGGGGTTTTTGTGGCGAAGTCAGATACAGATCTTTTGCCATTGCTGTCGGTAGTGGCACTGAGAACACTAAGGGGGCAAGGCATTGCTAGCAATTACTCGTATCGATTGTGAGATTGACCCACTCGAATAGATACTCCTTGTCTGATTCCGCCCTTGGTATAAGTAGTGTCGCACTCCGCAAGAATTGAGGAGGGCGGGGACTACCAAGGACGTACTAAAGAGAACCTCCCCGGTCCCTCAGTTGTTATGAGGTGTCGATTGCTGAAAATAGAGATAGGGTAAGAGGGAACGAAAATGAAGACGAGGAGGATAGATCGCTCTGAATTCTAATATTCCAATCTTTCTTATATATCCTTCCTATCTATTGCGGAGCGGGGGATTTATATGGAAAATAAAATCACCTTCCAGTCTCAAAGCTCCAGCCTCTAAGGGAGTGAGGGAAATAACCCAACCTTTCTTGATCTCAGGAATCCATCCGGGATACTAAAACACCAGCGGAATTCCAATTGCCGTTCCTCCGGTATTCCCATCTCTTTTCTACTCTGCTCACCGATCATTGCCGGCCATCTATGCGTATCCTCATATATTGAATACAAACTAGGTGTGCTAAGCCCTCCGTTCTGATTCGTAATGAGTGGCAAAGGGAACTAGTTGCAAATGATCAGTAAGATAGGAAAGGTACGAAAGAAGTAGCCTTCAGCGAGGAGTGATCGCCGGTGATTTTTCACGGACAGACTGATAAGCTGGCAGAAAGGGTATGCGGTACCATGCTCAGGTGTCGTACCCGCACCGGTAGTGGGGCCTAATCGAATCTTGCCAGCCACAAACCGCGGAGCTTTCCACACTCGTCGCTCCCCACAACAAGAAGGCAAATGAACCCCCGTACCAGCCCACACAAAAACCCCAGGACAAAAAGAACCACCTACGACTCACTTACCGAGTAATGAGTCAAGCCAAACTCAGGCTTCTACCGCTCCTGAGGGAAGAATTGTTACTTCTCCTAGATTAAATTCCCACGAGTATCAATGGCCCCAGCCAACTCTCGCTCTCCATCCCAGGCAAACAAGCCCGATCAGAAACGCAGGTGATTGATCTCAACCACTTTTACTCCCAGCGCACCCTCCCCTTCCCCAACCAACGCTTCAAATAAATAAGTACAATGACAACTCTCACAGCTCCCACTACTACGCGCACCCTCTCGCCCGAGGAAGTTCCCGGACGCAAGCTCCTTAGCGACGCTGTGCAGTTAATCGATGGAGATAAACCCCAGAATGACCTTCTAGTTTCACTCTTCACCGCTGGCTGGGTCCGTGACAACCACCTCGGTACCTGAAGCGTGGACATCGACGTGGGAATAAACAATATCAGCGGGTCGGATTTCGCCACCAGCTCTCCAATTACATCGGCGCCAACATGGAGAAATGCTGCTTGGAACCGCGCAGTGTGATCAAGATCGAGAACAATCCTGAGATGCCTAATCATCTAAAGACAGCTAATAGTACGAATATTCTAGGGTTGGATATCGACTTTGTCAATCTGAGGAGTGAGACGTTTTCTGAAGAGAGTCGGATTCCGCATATGGTATGTTCCACCTTATCTTGGGATTTTACATTGGGGGTATTCACCGTGGCCTTGGGAATACAGAACCCGAGGGAACAAACGCCCTCCGCGGTGACTAAACTATCAATACCCTGCTGAACAACCTGCCCACGGAACCACTAGAGGACTTCGCAGACCTCGGCCTGCAGGACATTGCCACCCGCACAATCGGCACCCCATTACCCCCCGAAGGAAACTTTAGCCGACGACCCCTTCGCGTCCTCTCTGCTTAATCCGCTCTGTTTCAGACCTCGACTCCACCATGATTCTCTAAGCCAAGGCCTCGATGAAACTCTCGGAAATCAAGGCACTCAACCCCTCCTCCCTGCAGTCACAGGTTATCACTCACACCAACTAACTCGG
>Ga0307513_10011198_pt1 | contig 11166 bp, 13 predicted proteins | sample 15_EM_MG_FD_202174 | JGI IMG/M metagenome (GOLD analysis project Ga0307513, IMG submission 202174) | Populus trichocarpa ectomycorrhiza microbial communities from riparian zone in the Pacific Northwest, United States - 15_EM | ecosystem: Host-associated > Plants > Roots > Unclassified | place... | reverse complement strand
CCAATGTGCCGGGCAAGGCCATCATCACTGCGCTTGTCGAGGACCCACCACGGGCCTATTCCCCGGCGCATCGCCATCCCGGATCGGTGATGGCTGTTGTGATCGACGGCAGCGTCCGCTCGCAGCTGGGTGGTGGGCCGGCCATCGACTACCAAGCGGGGCAGACCTGGTTCGAACCACCGGGCACGCTGCACCTGTTCGTCGAAAATACAGACCCGGTTCGATCTGCGAGGCTGCTCGCCACCTACGTCGCCGACGAGAACTGTGGGCCATTGGTGCTCCCACCCGATGCGGAGTGAATGCCCTGCGGGGCAACAAATAATCCTTGCGATATCGTTTTATTGGTACTGCAATTAATTTGTGCTGACGGGCATCGAAACCTCCGCACCGCGCAGCGCCGATGTACTGAAGGCCCTCAAGGAGAAATTCAATGCCTAAGGCCCAAGACCCCGAGATCACCGCGTTCGAGGCCGCCTTGCTCCGCAGTGTCGACCAGGCGCAGCGCGGCGAATACGTGGCGCAGCATTCGGGCCGGTAAAACGGTCAGCCCGCCCTCACCGCACCGTCGCATGCGGATGCTGCGGATGGTCCAGCGTATCCCGCACCAGCCTCAACGCCGCATCACACTCATCGCGTGACATCGGCCCGCCCAAGCAAATCCGCACCGCATCTGGCGGGGCACCATCCGTCGAAAACGCCGCACTCGCCACCACACCCACACCTTGGGTACGCAGGTAGCCCGCGAACTCGACCACGCTCCAGTCGGAATCCAGCGGCAGCCACAGGTGAAAGCCCTCGGGCTGCGGCCCTGGTGCGTAGGGGCCGAGGTGTTTGGCCGCCAGTGTTTGTCTCGCCAATGATTCCTGCTTGATGGCCTGCACCATGGCGTCGGCCATGCCGTTTTGTGTCCAGCAGGTGGCCAGGGCATTGGTCACGGGGGATGACATCACAGTGGTGGCGCGCAGGGCGCCGGCCAGACGCTGGGCCTGGCGTGCGCCCGGGGTGTGCACGTAGGCCGTGCGCAGGCCGGCGCCGATGCATTTCGACAGGCCGGTGATGTAGTAGGTGAGCTCCGGCGCCAGTGTGGCCAGCGGCGGCGGGGCCAGGCGCGACAGCATGCCGTAGGCGTCGTCTTCGATGATGGGCACGCTGTAGCGCAGGGCCACGTCGGCCAGGGCTTCGCGGCGCGCGCGCGAGACGGTGGCGGTGGTCGGGTTCAGCAGGGTCGGATTGCAGTACAGGGCCTTGGGCTGCAGTGTGCGGCAGGCGTGCTCGAAGGCTTCGGCGTCGGGCCCTTCGTCGTCGAGCTGCAGCGCGTGCAGTTGTACGCCGAGCTGCGCGGCGATCGCTTTCAGGCCGGGGTAGGTGAGGGACTCGACGCAGATCAGTTCGCCCGGCCGCGCCAGCAATGAGAACAACGCGGTGAGCACGGCATGGATGCCGGGGCAGACCAGCACCTGGTCCACGCGGCAGTCGGGCAGCCGGGGGCGCAGCCAGTGCATGGCGGCCTCGCGGTCCTGGGGCGAGCCGCCAAAATCTTGATAACGCATCAGGTCGTAGAGGCTGGCATCGGCCATCAGCCGCGCGGCGCTGTCGCGCAGGCCGGCCAGCAGGTTGGCGTCTTCGGGCTCGGGCGGCATGTTCATCGTCATCTCGGCGCCGCTGCCACCGCGCAGCTGGATGGCCGGGCTGCTGCCGCGCACATAGGTGCCCATGCCGGTGTGCGAATCGATCAGCCCGCGCTTGCGCGCCTCCGCATAGGCGCGCGCCACCGTGGTGTAGTTGAGCTGCAGGTCGGCCGCCAGGTCGCGCAGCGTGGGCATGCGGTCACGCGGCGACAGCCGGCCCACACGCAGGTCTTCGGCGATCAGGTCGGGCAGCAGCAGGTAGGCCGGCTTGGCGCTGGCCGCGAGCCGCTTGGCCCATTGGCGGGTGAGAGGTGTCATGTCGAATCCGTTCGCTTGATCGCATGGATTGATCGCATTTGGTGATTGCATCCAGGCGCCGTAGTGAGTGCATGAAGCGTGCCCGTTTGCAACTGCCGAGTGGACGCGATCGGCGTGTCATTGGTGCATGCCGGTCTATTTATCGGGTGCATTGATTGCATGCCGATGGCTTCATTACGGTGCAAAACCGCCGTTTTCGGATCGCCCAAGAGCACCTCTTCAAGGGTTCAAAAAATTTTTAAACGGCCGGACCTCAACGCCAGGCCGCTTGATCGGGTCTTGATCGCATGAACACCTTCGCCAGGTGGCACGCGGCATGCAAAACAAAACACGTGCAGTCGCCGAAGGCCGCACCACTGAACACCCTTATCAACCTGATGGAGTCACCCATGCCCAAAGTCACCAAGCCAGCCAACGCCAAGGGCGATTACCTCGTCGACTACGAGGAGAAGGTTTTCGAAGACGTGCAGGCCGAGCCCGGCGAAAAAGCCCTGGTCACCTTCCACACTGTGGCCTTCGAAGGCTCGATCGGTTTCGTGAACCTGCTGCAGGCCACGCGTCTGCAGCGCAAGGGCTTCGAGACCTCGATCCTGCTGTACGGCCCCGGCGTCACGCTCGGCGTGCAGCGCGGCTTCCCCACACTCGGCGACGAGGCTTTTCCCGGCCACCAGAATTTCAATAACCAGATCACCAAGTTCATGGCCGAAGGCGGCAAGGTGTACGCGTGCCGCTTCGCGCTGCAGGCGCTGTATGGCCACGGTGAAGGTTCGCTGATTCCCGGCATCCGGCCGATTGCGCCGCAGGACGTGCTCGATATCGTGCTGCTGCACCGCAAGGCCAACGGCTTCATCCTGGACACCTGGACTTTGTAATGAACGCCGCCCGCACTGCCAACACCGTGCGCGCCGCCGCGGTCCAGATCAGTCCGGACTTCGACGACCCCGAAGGCACGCTGGCCAAGGTCTGCGCGGCGATCGACGAAGCCGCCGCGCGCGGCGCGCAGATCGCCGTGTTTCCCGAAACCTTCGTGCCCTACTACCCGTACTTCTCGTTCGTGTTGCCGCCGGTGCTGCAGGGCGAGCCGCACATGCGGCTGATCGAGCGTGCGGTGGTCGTGCCCGGCCCGGTGACGGACGCTGTCAGTGCCAAGGCGCGGGAACGCGGTGTGGTGGTGGTGCTCGGCGTGAATGAGCGCGACCACGGCAGCCTCTACAACACCCAGCTGATCTTCGACGCCGACGGCTGCCTGCTGCTCAAGCGGCGCAAGATCACGCCCACCTACCATGAGCGCATGGTCTGGGGCCAGGGCGATGGCGCCGGTTTGAAGGTGGTCGACACCAAGGTCGGCCGCGTCGGCGCGCTGGCCTGCTGGGAGCACTACAACCCGCTGGCGCGCTACAGCCTGATGGCGCAGCACGAGCAGATCCATTGCGCGCAGTTCCCCGGCTCGCTGGTCGGGCCGATCTTTGCCGAGCAGATGGAAGTGACCATCCGCCACCACGCACTGGAATCGGGCTGCTTCGTCATCAATGCCACGGGCTGGCTGACCGACGCGCAGATCGCTGCCGTCACGCCTGACGCAGGCCTGCAGAAGGCGCTGCGTGGCGGCTGCCACACGGCCATCGTGTCGCCCGAAGGCAAACACCTCGCACCACCACTCACCGAGGGTGAAGGCATGGTGGTGGCCGACCTCGACATGCGCCTCATTGCCAAGCGCAAACGCATGATGGATTCGGTGGGCCACTACGCACGCCCCGAGCTGCTGAGCCTGGCCATCAACGACGCACCGGCCACGACCACCCGGCCGATGTTCGCCCCCGCCGTTCCGGCCTCCACCCCAAGGACAGAAGATGACAACGACCGAAACCCTCTCCAGTCGCCAGCTGATGACCGAGTTGCAGTCCTCCGGGTTGCGGCTGGTTGACACCAGCGCGGGCGCTTCGAGCCGGCGCGGCGGTGCCGGGCCGTCGGATCACAAGGCGGTGACGGTGGACGGCCACACCATCATGGTGCCGGTGCACACCTCCGGCGCCTGGAGTTCGCCCTTCGTGGCCCAGGCGCCGGATGCCCTGGGCCGCAGCACGGTACTGCGCGGCAGCATTCCCATTGCCAGCATCACCTTTCCCAGGCAGCCGCGCTTCTACGGCATGCAGACCCTGGACGGCGTGCCGTATTCGCACATTGCCACGCTGCATGGCGCCGACGTGCTGGCCACCACCGTGCTGCAGACCTGCATCCGTTATGAAAGCCGCAAGAAGACCTGCAAGTTCTGCGCGATTGGCCAGTCGCTCGCGGCTGGCCGCACCGTGGCGCGCAAGACGCCCGAACAACTCGCCGAAGTGGCGCGTGCCGCCGTGCTGCTCGACGGTGTGAAGCACATGGTGCTGACCACCGGCACACCCAACAGCACCGACCGTGGCGCGCAGATCCTGTGTGAAAGCGCCTTCGCCATCAAGGCCGCGGTGGAGCTGCCGATCCAGGGCCAATGCGAGCCGCCCGACGACGACCGCTGGTTCAAGCGCATGCAGGCCGCCGGCATCGACACCCTGGGCATGCACCTGGAGGCGGTGACGCCGGCCGTGCGCGCGCAGATCATGCCGGGCAAGGCCACGGTGCCGATCAGCCGCTACATGGAAGCCTTCGAAGCCTCGGTGCGTGTCTTCGGCCGCGGCCAGGTCAGCACCTACATCCTGGCCGGCCTGGGCGATACGCGCGCGGCCATCCTCGAGATGTGTGAACGTGTGCTGGCGCTCGGCGTGTACCCCTTCGTCGTGCCCTTCGTGCCGATCAGCGGCACACCACTCGAAGACCATCCAGCGCCATCGGCCGTGTTTATGCGCGAGCTGCTGGAGCCGCTGAGCGTGATGGTCGCGGCTGCAGGCCTGCGCTCCGCCGACATCAAGGCCGGTTGCGGCAAGTGCGGCGCGTGTTCCACCTTGTCGGTCTACGAAGCCTGAGGAATTCGCCATGCAAGCCATTGATGCCTTCTGCGATCTTCCCCGGCAATTTGCGCCCTGCGAATTCCGCATCAAATGGGCCGATGGTGCCTGGGAGCGGCAGCAAGCGCATCGCTTGCGCCAGGCCGTGTTCTGCACCGAGCAGGGCCTGTTCGAAGGCGACGACGTCGACGCCATCGATGCCAGCGCCCAGCCCATCGTGGCCACGGCCTGCGTTGGCGGCATGACGGACCAGGTGGTGGGCTGCGTGCGTATCCATCAGGCCGAGCCCGGCCTGTGGTGGGGCTCGCGCCTGGCGGTGCACGCGGCCTACCGCAAAAATGTGGGGCTGGCCACCACGCTGATCCGCCTGGCGGTGAGCAGCGCCCACGCACGTGGCGCCCGGATCTTCCTGGCCCATGTGCAGAGCCAGAACCTGGCGCTGTTCGAACACCTGCACTGGACGGCATTGAAGCAGGAGACGCTGCACGGCCGACCGCATCACCTGATGCAGGCTGAGCTGGTGTTTTACCCGCCGTGTTACGACGTGATGACGGGCTACGTCGTGCGCCCGAAGGCCAAAGCATGAATGCCGCCGCCCTCGTCGAAGCCCTGCGCGCCAGCCGCGGCTTCGCCCACAAGACCGACATCAGCGACGTGGTCTCGGCCCTGGCCAGCCACCAGCCCGGTGGTGCGGCGGCGATGGCGCAGGCCGTGGCACTGGGCGACGACTGTGCGGCCATCCCGTTCAACGATACCGATGGCGAAGGCTACCTGCTGTTCGCCATCGAAGGCCTGGTGGAAGACTTCATCGCACACATGCCCTGGTTCGCCGGCTATTGCAGCGTGATGGTCAATGTGAGCGACATCTACGCCATGGGCGGCCGCCCGCTGGCCGTGGTCGATGCCTTGTGGAGCCAGGGCATGGACCCGGCCGCGCAGGTGCTCGAAGGCATGGCTGCTGCGTCACAGCGCTACGGTGTGCCCATCGTCGGCGGCCACAGCAATAACCGCGCGTTGCGCGGCCAACTGGCCGTGGCCATTCTCGGCCGTGCGCGCCGCCTGCTCACGAGCTTCAACGCCCGCCCCGGCGACCAGTTGGTGATGGCGGTGGACTTGCGTGGCGCCTACCAGGAGCCGTATCCCTACTGGAACGCCTCCACCGGTGCGCCCGCCAGCCGCCTGCGCGCCGATCTGGAACTGCTGCCCGAACTCGCCGAAACCGGCCTTTGCGACACCGCCAAGGACATCAGCATGGCCGGTGTGGTGGGCACGGCGCTGATGCTGCTCGAATGTTCGAAGGTCGGCGCCCGCATCGACATCGATGCCGTGCCGCGTCCGCCCGAAGTGCACAGCGAAGCGGAGCTGCTGTGCTGGCTCACGGCCTTTCCGAGCTACGGCTTCATCCTCAGCGTGCGGCCTGAACACACCGCCAAGGTATTGGCGCGCTTCATGTCGCGCGGCCTGGCCTGTGCCGTGGTGGGCGAGGTCACGGCCGCGCCGGAGGTGCTGCTCGCACATCAGGGCGAGGAGGCGTTGCTCTGGAACGTGGCCGAACAAGCCTTCATCACCGTGCGCGAGGCCAGCCATGCCTGAAGCGACGACCGGGCGGATGCGCATTGCCCTGCTCACCCATTCGGTGCACCCGCGCGGCGGCGTGGTCCACACGCTGGCGCTGGCCGAGGCGTTGCAGGCCGCGGGCCACGCCGTGACGGTGTTTGCGCCGGCCACGGCCGGGCAAAAGATGTTTCGCGCCGTGGGCTGCGAAGTTGTGCTGGTGCCGGTGGTCCAGACGCAGCCCGGTGTGGAGGCCATGGTGGCCTCGCGCATCGCTGCCTACGTGGCGCATTTCGGCGCGCTGCTGCGGCACCGGCATTTCGACGTTTTCCATGCGCAGGACAGCATCAGTGGCAACGCGCTCGCCGATCTACGCGACCAGGGGCGCATCGCCGGCTTCGTGCGCACCGTGCACCACCTCGACAGCTTCGACAACCCGCGCCTCAGTGCCTGGCAACACCGCGCCTTCGCCGAGGCCGCGCAGGTCTTGTGCGTGAGCCGCGTCTGGCAAGATTTCCTGCGCGACGAGCACGGTATCACCGCGGGGCTGGTGCACAACGGGGTCGATCTGCGGCGCTACAGCCCCGTGCCGCAACCGGGCGATGCGCGCGTGGGCGTGTTCCACGGCTTGCAGCCGCAGGCGAAGGTGGTGCTGGCCGTTGGCGGTGTGGAGGAGCGCAAGAACACGCGGCGCCTGCTCGCGGCATTCGCCGAATTGCGTGCGCGAATGCCCGATGCGCAACGCGTGCAACTCGTCATCGCCGGCGGTGCGAGCCTGCTCGACCACGATCGTTACCAACGTGAATTCCATGCCGATCTCGCGGCAAGCGGCTTGCGCCAGGGCGCAGGGGAAGACGTGGTGTTGACCGGGCCCGTGGCCGATGCCGACATGCCCGCCTTGTTCCGCCTCGCCGACACCGTGGCCATGCCCTCGCTGCGCGAAGGCTTCGGCCTGGTGGTGTTGGAGGCCCTGGCCAGCGGCACGCCGGTGGTGGTCTCGCGCATCGCACCGTTCACCGAATACCTGGCCGACACCCGGGTGGCCTGGGCCGATCCGCTGGACGTGGCTTCCATTGCCGCGGCCCTGGCCGATGCCTTGCACAGCCCCGCGTTCGAGGTGCCATCGGTGTGCCGGCATTTCTCCTGGGAAGCCAGCGCCGCGCAGCACCTGCTGCAGTACCGGAGCCACGCCGTTCACCACCATCCCCAGTTGGCCATTGGCTGACGAAAACCGAGGAACCCCATGCCTTCCATGCACTACGTCCTGCGCTGGCCCGACCAGACCGAGACCACTTGTTATTCACCCTCGCTGGTGATCAAGGATTTCTTTTTGCCCGGCACCGCCTACCCGTTGGCCGAATTTCTGCCGAGCATCCGCGAGGCCACGCGGATCGCGTCCGACCGCGTCGAAGCCAAGTTCGGCTTCGCTTGTTCAAGGGCCAATGACCAGCTCGCCGATATCGAGCAACGCGCCACCCGCTTCGACCCGCAAGCTTCGGTCGAAATGCTGGCGTTCGAAGACGCCTGAACCCCAACACCTCCTTCAAGGACATTCCCATGCCCACGCTCCAACCCTCTCATCTTCCAAGCCACAGCAGCGTTGCCATCGTTGGTGGTGGCCAGGCCGGCCTGTCGCTGAGCCACCACCTGCAGCAACGCGGCATCGACCACGTCGTGCTGGAGAAGAGTCGCGCCATGCACACCTGGCAAACCCAGCGCTGGGACAACTTCTGCCTGGTCACGCCCAACTGGCAATGCCAGCTGCCCGGCCACCCCTACAGCGGCACCGACCCGCATGGCTTCATGAAGAAGGACGAGATCAACGCCTACCTCACGGGCTTCCGCGAGAAGGTCGATGCGCCGCTGATCGAAGGCATCACCGTGCGCCGCATGGCGCCGCGTTCGGCGGCCATCGGTGGCGGCTTCAGCGTATCGACTTCGGCCGGTGACTGCACCGCCGACCAGGTGGTGGTGGCCAGCGGCGGCTACCACCTGCCGATCATTCCGCGTCTGGCCGAACGGCTGCCAGCAGGCGTGGCGCAGGTCCATTCCGAGCAATACCGCAACGCCGCCATGTTGCCCGACGGCGCGGTGCTGGTAGTGGGCTCGGGCCAGTCGGGCGCGCAGATCGCCGAAGACTTGCACCTGGCCGGCCGCAAGGTCCATCTGGCCGTCGGCCATGCGCCGCGCTGCGCACGCTTCTACCGCGGCAAAGACGTGGTCGACTGGCTGGCCGACATGCGCTACTACGACATGCCGGTGCACGAGCACCCGCTGCGCGAAGGTGTGCGCGACAACACCAACCACTACGTGACCGGGCGCGACGGCGGGCGCGACATCGACCTGCGCCGCTTCGCCAAGGACGGCATGGAACTCTACGGTGTGCTGCAAAGCCTGCAAGGCGCCACGCTGCAATTCGCCCCCGACCTCGCGCAGAGCCTGGACCAGGCCGACCAGATCTATAACGGCATCAATACGTCCATCGACAAGTACATCGAGAAACACGGCATCACCACCACCGAGCCCGCTTCGGTCTACACGCCGGTGTGGGTGCCAGCCGAGGAGCGCACCACGCTCGACCTGGCCGCCGCCGGCATCACTTCCATCATCTGGTGTATCGGCTTCCAGCCCGACTTCCAGTGGGTCGAAGCCCCGGTCTTCGACGGCCGCGGCCACCCCGGTCATGTGCGCGGTGTGACGCAGCAGCCCGGTCTGTACTTCCTCGGCCTGCCCTGGCTCTACACCTGGGGTTCGGGCCGTTTCTCCGGCGTGGCGCGCGACGCGCTGTACCTGGCGGAGAAGATCGACGCGCTGCGGCTTAGGGAAGAGGCGCCGAGTGGGCGAGAGGTGGATGTGCCGGCGTATTCGTGAGGGGGCAAGAATGCATGGATGCTTCGGTACCATCTGGAGTCAACCAAGGAGCCCCATCAAATGATCACGTGTCATCTTCGGTATGTTCTCGATCCGACCAAGATCAAGGAGTTCGAGCACTACGGCAAGGTCTGGATTCCGCTCGTCAAGAAGTTCGGCGGCATACACCACGGCTATCTGCTTCCCTCGGAAGGCGCCAGCAACATTGCCCTGGTGTCATTTTCCTTCCCATCGCTCGCCGCCTACGAGGACTACCGAACCAAGTCGTTCAACGATCCGGAATGCCAGGCCGCGTTCAAGTATGCCGAGGAGACGCGCTGTTTCCTCAGTTATGAGCGGACGTTCTTTCGGCCGGTATTTGAGTGAGTAGCGCCACGCCCGTCAAGTTGACCCTCAAACCTACAGCGTCGAAGCGTCCCGCAACACCGTCGGCTTGTAGACGATCCGGATCGAACACATCGCCGCAGACACCTGTAGATGCGCCGAGACATCGGCATCACCCGCCGTGCCAAACGCATCCAGGCTCGTTGGCGCCATGCCGCTGAGCCCACCGCCATACTGCAGGCCGGTTGCACTCACCACGGTGGCAAACTCAGTCTGCTGGGCGCAAGGCTGCGTGTCGTCGACGCGCAATTGCTCGATGCGCAGCACGCGCTGGCCCTGGAAGAAAAACGTGGTTTCGAAAGGCAGGCCGGCAATGCGCGTGTCGGCCAGCCGCCACTGGCCGCGCAGGCCGTGGGGCGCGACGGTCGGGCGTGCCACGCGCTGCAGCGACGGGTAGGCCGCCTGCAGCTCGGGCAGTGTCATGCCAAGCTGGCTGGCGTTGGCCACCGGCTGCGCATGGGCCGTAGAGAATGCGGTCGCAGCAAAGAAAGCAGCCAGCGCGTTGGCGCTGGCCCGTGACAATCGAAGCATCAATCGATGAGGGGCTGCGCCCGGATTGGGAAAGTGCGCCATGTTAAGTCCACAGCTTCTTCCGACCCGGGCGCAGGGCTTTATCACATTACAGGAAGTGGTAACGCAGGCCCACGTTGAACTGGTTCACCGCGCTGCGGCCGGTGCTGGCGTCGCCCACGTGGTTGAAGCGGTTGTATTCGACCACCGTGTCCACGTTCTTGTTGATTGCGTAGCTCAGGCCGGCGCCGAGCACCAGCGAGGTGTTGTGTCCGGAGCCCGACACCGTGGTGCTGCCGTTGGCGTTGGAGCTCAGGTCGAACTTGGTGTGGAATTGCTCCACACCGAGCCGGCCGTAGACCGACAGGTTCTGGTCGATCGGTACGATGCCCACGGCGTGCAGGCCCAGGCCGTCGGCCTTCCAGTGGCCGCTGGCGGTGTCCGCCGTTGGTGACGAGATGGTCGAGTTCACGTCGTGCGACGAGATGTGGTCGTAGCTGGCTTCCAGTGCGAAATTCGGCGTCACCTTATAGCCCAGCCGCAGGCTCGGGTCGAGGCTCGACTTGTCGGCCGAGCTGCTGGCGCTGATGCCCTGGCTGGCGAGGCTGCTGTCGATCTTGCCACCGAGGTCGGTGGCGCGGTTCACGGCAATGTTGCCGCCGATGTAGATGTCGGGCGCGGTGGGTCCCGCGGCGAAGGCGGCGGGGGCCATGACGCCCAGACCCAGGGTCAGAACGCCAGCCGAAGACAAAACCCAGTTCAACTTCTTCTTCATGAAAACTCCTTGCGCGTTTGGCGCAGATGCGGCGTGGCCGTGATGAGCGGCCCCGCCATTCCGTTCGGCGCTGGCAAAGGTTCGACCGGAGAAACCAACCTGTCTTGCGACCCCTGTCGCAAGGCCGCCAGCGCCTCGCCATTACAGGAGCGGCAGGCGAAGCAGCGGTCGCTCGGGGGTAAAGTGG
>Ga0307513_10011197_pt1 | contig 11166 bp, 12 predicted proteins | sample 15_EM_MG_FD_202174 | JGI IMG/M metagenome (GOLD analysis project Ga0307513, IMG submission 202174) | Populus trichocarpa ectomycorrhiza microbial communities from riparian zone in the Pacific Northwest, United States - 15_EM | ecosystem: Host-associated > Plants > Roots > Unclassified | place... | reverse complement strand
CGATCGCGCGGCCTTCGCCGTGCGGGTCATCGACACCCCGGTCGACTCCGTGCGGAAGATCGCCGCAGCGCCGAAGGGCCACAGGTCCAGCCTGGCGTGCACCGGCTCGTCGTCCTCCAGCGACACCCGCGAGGCGCCCGAGGTGTCGCGCAAGGTGGTGATCACGGCATCGCGGCGGTCCCGCACGGGGATGCCCGCCGTGTCGAGCAGTACAGCCATGCCGTTCCTTCCCCCAGGCCAGTGTGGCGGCGTGGGCCGACGGCACGGCGCTGTGAGCCGATTCGGCGCGGTCTTGGGCTCTTAGGCTCGCGGACGTACTGCCGGACCGAACAGAGGCGAAATGCCCTTCATCACCGCGAATGACGGCGCCGAGATCTTCTACAAGGACTGGGGTGCGGGCACCCCGGTGGTGTTCAGCCACGGCTGGCCACTCGCCGCGGACGCGTGGGACCCGCAGCTGAACCTGGTGGCGTCGAACGGCTTCCGCGCCATCGCGCACGACCGTCGCGGGCACGGCCGGTCCACCCAGACCTGGCACAGCAACGACATGGACACCTACGCCGACGACCTGGCCGCCCTGCTCGACGCGCTCGGCCTCACCGACGCCGTCCTCGTCGGGCACGCCGTGGGCGGCGGCGAGGTCATCCGCTACCTCGCCCGGCACGGCAGCGGCCGGGCCATCAAGGCCGTGCTCCTCGCCGCCGTGCCGCCGCTGCTGCTCGCCTGCGACGCCAACCCGCGCGGCCTGCCGATCGCCACCTTCGACGCGATGCGCGACGGGGTCGCCACCGACCGCGCGGGGTTCTACCGCGAGCTGTCCGTGCGGTTCTACGGCACGAACCGCGACCGGTCGACCGTGTCGCAAGGCCTGCGCGACCAGTTCTGGCGACTGGCCATGCAGGCGGGCCTCAAACCGGCGTACGACTGCGTGGCGGCGTTCTCCGAGACCGACTTCACCGACGACCTGGCCACGATCGAGCTGCCGGTGCTGATCGCGCACGGCGACGACGACCAGATCGTCCCGATCGCGACGTCCGCCTTCCGCGCCGTCGACCTGTTGCGCGACGCCCAACTCGTCGTCTACGCCGGCGCGCCCCACGGCCTGCACGGCGACTTCGAAAAGCAGTTCAACGCCGATCTGCTGACCTTCCTCACCCAGTGATAACCAAGGAGAATCACGATGACCCGAAGACCTCAACTGCTCGTCGCCGCGCTCGCGTTGGTCGCGGTGGTCGCCACGGTCAGCCCTGCGGCGGCCGCGCCGGCCCAAAACGCGGGCCTGCACGGCCCCAAGCCGACGATCGTGTTGGTGCACGGCGCTTTCGCGGACGCCTCGGGGTGGAGCGGGGTCATCGAGCGGTTGCAGCGCCGTGGCTACGAGGTGATCGCCCCGGCGAACCCGTTGCGTGACCTGTCCGACGACGCCGACTACATCTCTAGCGTCCTGACCACCATCCCTGGCCCGATTGTGCTGGTCGGGCACTCCTACGGCGGCGCCGTGATCACCAACGCCGCGGTCGGGCACCCCAACGTCAAGGCGCTGGTGTACATCGCCGCGTTCGAGCTCGACCAGGGGGAGACGGTCTTCGGGATCGTCGGCGCGTTCCCGGGAAGCCAGCTTCCGCAGAACATCCTGCCCCGGCCGCTGCCCGGTGGCGCGGGCGTCGACGCCTACGTCAACCCGGCGGCGTTCCGCGCGGTCTTCGCCGCCGACGTCCCCGCGAAGACCGCCGCCGTGATGGCCGCCTCCCAGCGCCCGTCCACGCTCGCCACGGGTGAGGAGCCGTCCGGACCGCCGGCCTGGGCGACGATCCCGTCGTGGTACCTGATCGCCGGCAACGACCAGGTCATCCCGCCGGCCGCCCAGCGGTTCATGGCCGCCCGCGCCCACGCGCACACCCGGATGGTCAGCTCCTCCCACGTCGCGATGATCTCCCACCCGGACTCCGCCACCGCCGTCATCCTCGACGCCGCCCGCTGATTGGAGCACCGTCATGAGCAGTTTTGTCACCGTGGCCGATGGAGCGCGGATCTTCTACAAGGACTGGGGGAACGGCAAACCCGTCGTGTTGAGTCACGGCTGGCCGCTGAGCTCGGACAGCTGGGAGGCGCAGATGCTGCACCTCGCGAGCAACGGTTGCCGCGTCGTCGCGCACGACCGTCGCGGGCACGGCCGGTCCACCCAGACCTGGCACGGCAACGAGATGGACACCTACGCCGACGACCTCGCGTCGGTGCTCGACACGCTCGACCTGCATGAGGTCACCCTCGTCGGGTTCTCCACCGGCGGTGGCGAGGTCGCCCGCTACGTCGGCCGGCACGGCACCGGCCGGGTAGCCAAGATCGCGCTCGTCTCCGCAGTGCCGCCGTTCATGCTGCGCACCCAGGACAACCCCGGCGGCGTGCCGGGCGAGGTGTTCGACGAGATCCGCGCGGGCTCGCTGGCCGACCGTTCGCAGCTGTACCGGGATCTCGCCGACGGGCCGTTCTTCGGCAACAACCGCGAAGGCGCCACAGTCTCGCAGGGCACGCGCGACGCGTTCTGGCGCCAGGGACTGCAAGCCGGGCACCGCAACGCCTACGAGTGCATCGCGGCGTTCTCCGCCACCGACTTCCGCAAGGACCTCGACGCCATCGACGTGCCGACGCTGGTCATCCACGGCGACGACGACCAGGTCGTGCCGTTCGAGGTCGGTGGCAAGGCGTCCGCCGCCCGCGTCGCCGGCGCCACGCTGATCGTCTACCCGGGCGCCCCGCACGGCATCACCGACACACACAAGGAGCGCCTCGGCGCCGACCTTCTGGCGTTCGTCAACTCCTGAAAGGGAATCCCATGAAAACCATCGTCCTGGTCCACGGCTTCTGGGTGACACCGCGCAGCTGGGAGCACTGGATCGACCGCTACCAGCGCGCCGGCTACCAGGTCCTCGCCCCGGCCTACCCCGGCTTCGAGGTGGAGGTCGAGGCGCTCAACGCCGACCAGACGCCGATCGAGACGGCGACCGCGCCGGCGATCATCGAACACCTCGAGTCGGTGGTCAGCCGGCTCGACGAACCGCCGATCATCATGGGGCACTCCGCCGGTGGCGCGTTCACCCAGGTCCTGCTCGACCACGGCTTCGGCGCCGCGGGCGTGGCGCTCAACTCCGCACCGACCGAGGGCGTCCTCGTCACGCCGGTGTCCCAGATCAGATCCATCTTCCCCGTGCTGAAGAACCCCGCGAACCGGCACAAGGCGGTCGGCCTCACCGCCGAGCAGTGGCACTACGCGTTCACCAACACCTTCACCGAAGAGGAGTCCCTGGCGCTCTACCGGCGCTACCACATCCCCGCGCCCGGCGGGATCCTGTGGGACAGCGTGCTGGCCAACTTCCAGCCCGGCCCGCAGGACATCCACGTCGACTACCACAACGACAAGCGGGCCCCGCTGCTGTTCATATCCGGCGGCGAGGACCACATCATGCCGGCGTCGGTGCAGCGCTCCAACGCCAAGCACTACAAATCAGACACCGTCACCGACGTCGAGGAGTACGAGGGCAAGGCGCACCTGCTGCCCGCCCAGAAGGGTTGGGAGGACATCGCCGACCACGCCCTGACCTGGGCCGTCGAGCACGCCGGCTGGCCGGCGCCCACCAGCGCATGAAGGACGTCCGCATCACGCACATCGGTGGTCCCACGACGCTGATCGAGGTCCACGGGTGGCGGTTGCTGACCGACCCGACGTTCGACGCCCCCGGCCGGAGGTACAACTTCGGCTGGGGGACGGCGTCGGTCAAGCTGACCGGCCCTGCGATCGCCACCGCGGAGCTGCCGCCGGTCGACGCCGTGCTACTCACCCACGACCACCACGCCGACAACCTCGACGACGCCGGCCGCGCGCTGCTCCCCTCGGCCGGGGCCGTCGTCACCACGGTCTCCGGTGCCCGGCGGCTCGGCGATGGTGCCCGAGGGCTCGCCCCGTGGGCCACCACCCTGCTCGAGGCGCCGGGTCGGCCGACGATCGAGGTCACCGCCACCCCGTGCCGGCACGGCCCACCCCTGTCGCGCCCCATCACCGGCGACGTCATCGGGTTCGCCCTGCGCTGGGAGGACCAGGAGCACGGCGCGCTGTGGATCTCCGGCGACACCGTGCTGTACGACGGCGTCCGCCACGTGGCCGAGCGCGTCGACATCGACCTCGCCCTGCTGCACCTCGGCGGCGTCCGCTTCCCGATCACCGGGCCGCTGCGCTACACCATGACCGCCGCCGACGCCGTCCAGCTGTGCGGCCTCATCCGACCGCGCACCGCCATCCCCGTCCACTACGAGGGCTGGGGACACTTCCGCCAGGGCCGCGCCGCCATCGAAACCACCTTCGCCACCGCCCCACCCGACATCCACCGACTCCTCTACTGGCTACCCATCGGCATTGGCATCGACAGCCCAACCCGCGGTCAATAAATCAACCTCGGCGCTCGTATCACTGCAGCCCTCCTCGTGCTCAGCCGGACACGGGTACCCGACTTCCGATCCTGTTGTCGCCCGGCCTGGTGCTGGCACGATTGCTGGTCGTCAGCTAGTCCGCTCGTGATCGGGGGCGCGTCGTGCGTGGTCGGAGGTTGTTGGGAATCGTGGCCGTGGCTGCCACCGCGGTGGTGGCGGCGGCGTTCGTGCCGACTTTCGCCGGGGCCGCCGACGGGGTGCCCCGACCGGACCACGTGGTGATCGTGATGTTCGAGAACCACCAGCAGCCGCAGGTGATCGGCAGCCCCGACGCGCCCTACATCAACACGCTGGCGCAGAACGGCGCCAACTTCACCGCGTCCTTCGCCATCACCCACCCCAGCCAGCCCAACTACATCGCCCAGTTCAGCGGCGACACCCAGGGCGTCACGGACGACTCCTGCCCGAACACCTTCACCGCCGACAACCTCGGCAACCAACTCCGCACCGCCGGGCTGAGCTTCACCGGCTACTCCGAAGGACTGCCCGAGGCGGGCTCCACCGAATGCGACTCCGGGGACTACGCACGCAAGCACGCGCCCTGGGTGAACTTCAGCAACCTCGACGCGTCGACGAACCAGCCGTTCACAGCGTTCCCCACCGACTTCACCCAGCTGCCGACCGTGTCCTACGTGATTCCCGACCTCTGCAACGACATGCACGACTGCTCGGTCAACACCGGCGACACGTGGCTACAGAACAACCTCGGCGCCTACGCCGACTGGGCCACCAGCCACAACAGCGTGCTGGTCGTCGACTTCGACGAAGACGACTTCACCGCCGACAACCGCATCCCCACGGTCTTCTACGGGCAGCCGGTGAAGGCCGGCAGCTACGCGGAGAACATCGACCACTACAGCGTCCTGCGCACCATCGAGGACATGTACGACCTCGCGCACCTCGGCTCAGCCAACGACGCGGTCACCATCACCGACTGCTGGCAATAAATCGGGGTTCGTCCATAACCGGGTGTTCCCGGCATGATGATCAACATGTCTGGGCGCGGCCAGCTGCCCACGCTTTGCCTCGCGCTTGCCTTCTGTTGGCCGAGAGCGAGTGGAGCTGTTCATACGCTCGAGGTATGACCGCAGCCAGCCCGTCACGTCCAGCACGGCGGGCTATCGGTCGGCTTGTGGGGTTGGTGCTGGTCGTCGGTCTGGTCGTCGCCGAGCTAACGGACAACGTGGTCGACCGTGACGGCCTCGCCGTGCTCGACGGGCCGTGGCACCGATGGCTGCTCGCGCACCGTTCGCCCGCGTTGACCGATCTGATGGCGGGGGTGAGCACGGTCGGCAGCACCGCGCTGCTCGCCGTGCTCGCCGCGTGTGCGGCCGGGTGGCTTGCGCTGCGCCGCCAGTGGCGGCAGGCGTCTCTGGTCACGATGACGACGCTCGGGGCCGGGCTGCTGGTGCCGCTGTTCAAGCACCTGGTGGCGAGACCGCGCCCGCCAGTCGCGGATCGGCTGATGGTGGAGTCCAGCTGGTCGTATCCCTCGGGGCATAGTCTCGGTGCCGCGGCGGTGATCGGCGTGCTGACCGTGGTGGTCGTGTCACGACTGTCCGGACGGGTGGTGCGTGCGGTCACGATCGCGGTCGGTGTGCTTCTGGTCGTCGCTATCGGGGTCAGCCGGGTCTACCTCGGTGTGCACTGGCCGTCGGACGTGCTCGCCGGCTGGCTGGTCGGCGGGTTGTGGCTGGCGATCTGCTGTGCGCTCACCGCTCGCTGGCCGAACCGGAGTCGGCATGCGACGTCACACCGGTTCGGCGCGCCGGTGATCGACGCGGGCACCGAGCGGAATCTGCGGTCCCGCTACTTCCGGGGCGAGATCAGCATCGACGTGTACCTGGACCACCGGTTCGGCACGAACTTCAGTGCCAGCACGAACTCGAGTGGCGACCGCCTTCGTGCTGGTTAGGCTGGGCGCGTGGCGAGACTGCTGGTGGTCGAGGACGACCAGACGATCGGCCAGGTGCTGCAGGCCAGCTTGAGCCAGCACGGTCACGACGTGCGGTGGCAGCGCACCGGCCGGGACGCGCTGCGCGACGCCGCGGGCAACACGTTTGACCTCGCGCTCGTGGACCTGGGGCTGCCGGACCTCGACGGCACCGAGGTGTGCCGCCGCTTCCGCGAGATCCAGCCCGGCTGCGTGCTCGTGATCGTGACGGCCCGTGCTGAGGAGATGGACGTCATCGTCGGGCTGGAGGCCGGCGCGGACGACTACTTGACCAAGCCCGTGCGCCTGGCCGAGCTCCACGCACGGATCCGGGCGCATCTGCGTCGCGAGTCCGGCGGTGGCGAGGCCGGCGAGCCGGTCGAGATCGGCCAGCTGCGTATCGACCCGGCGGCGCGGCGAGCGACGGTCGGCGATCACGAGTTGTCCTTGCGCGCCAGGGAGTTCGACCTGATGCTCCGGTTGGCGCGGGAACCCGGAGTGGCTGTGCGCCGCGAGACGCTGATGGCCGACGTCTGGGATGCCCACTGGTTCGGCTCCACCAAGACGTTGGACGTGCACGTCGCCGCGGTACGCCGAAAGTTGACCGAGGCGGCTGCGGCGGGACGGGTGCCGGAGATCGCCACGATCCGCGGGCATGGCTACCGGCTGGAGCCGCCCGTCGACTCGGCGTTCGGCTGAGGACGGGCCAGGGTGCGCCGGCGAATCGTCGCGGTGTCCGTGCTCGCCGCGGTGCTGGCGATCGTTCTGTTCGGGACGCCCTTGGCGGTCGGTGTCGCCCGCTACTACCTCGACGACGAGCGAGCCGAGTTGGAGCGGCTGGCGGACTCGGTCGCACTCACGGTCTCGGCCACCTTGATCCGGGGGGAGGTGCCGGCCGGGTTGCCCGCCACCGAGGAGGGCACGTCGGTCGCTCTCTACCGGTCTGACGGCACGCGCGAGCTCGGCAGCGGGCCGGCCGAGCTGGAGGACTCGGTGGCCAGATTCACCGCCGACACTCCGGTCTCCGTCGCGACCTCGAGCGAGCTGGTGCTCGAGGTGGCGATCAGCGACCGATCGCGAGTGCTCGGTGTCGTCCGCGCTGCGACGCCTCGGGCCGAGGTGTGGCAGCGAACGGTGTTGACCTGGATGGGCATGGTGGTACTCGGTGCCCTAGCCATCGCGGCGACGTGGTCTATCGCGAGACGCCAGGCGCGGCGGCTCGCCGAACCGCTGGAGCAGCTGTCCGCCGCCGCACACCGGTTGGGTGGCGGCGACTTCACGGTCCACGCCGCACGGTCGGGAATCGCCGAGATCGACTCGGTGGGGAGCTCGCTGGATACCACGGCGAACAGGTTGAGCGACCTGCTCGCTCGCGAGCGCGCCTTCTCCGCCGACGCCTCGCACCAGCTGCGCACCCCGCTCGCCGGGTTGCGGCTGCAACTGGAGTCTGCTTTGGACACTCCGGACGCCGACCTGCGGGAGTCGATCACCGCCGGTCTGGCGACGACCGACCGGTTGGAGCGCACCATCGACGACCTGCTGGCGCTGGCGCGGGACTCCCGCCCGGACGGCGGTGCCGCGGCGGTGAGCGCCCTGGTCGCAGAGCTCGAGCAGGACTGGCACGGGCTGCTCGCCGAGCAGGGCCGGCCGCTTCGAGTCGACGTACGACCCGAGGTTGCCGGGTGCACGGTGACCGCGCCGGTCCTGCGCCAGATCATGACCGTGCTGCTGGACAACGCGCTGCGGCACGGTCGCGGCGCGGTCACGATCTCGGTTCGGGATGCCGGCGCCGCGGTCGCGGTGGACGTGTCCGACGAGGGCGCGGGCATCGAGGCGGACGCTGACCCGTTCCGGCCCCGCACCGTACCCGCGCCGGCGACGGCGGGGCACGGCATCGGGCTCGCGCTTGCCCGCCGGCTCGCCGAAGGCGCGGGAGGGCGGCTGCGGCTGGCCGAACCGGTGCCGCCCACGTTCACCTTGCTGCTTCCCACCCGGCGGCCGTAGCGGTCGCGAGGGACGCCACCAGCGCCGGCGTCGCGCACCCATGTCGGGCCGGCGGGCTGGGGAAGTTTGCCATCGGCTAACCCTGAACTGGCCGGCACCGCACCCGCTCCTTTCTAACGTCGCTGACATGACCGAAATGGTGTCCGCCCGGTTCGCCGCCCCGCTCGTCACTCTTGTCACCGTCGCGCTGCTCGCCGGCTGCGGGCAGAGCGCCACGCACCGGACCGGTACGAGCGCACCGGACCCGAACGCCCCGGAAGTGAACGCGCCGGGCGACATTCCGGATAACCAGGTGTTCGTGCCGTTCAGCCCGGCCGAGGACCGGTTCACCGTGAAGGTCCCGGAAGGCTGGGCCCGCGCCACCGACGGCGCGGCGACGGTGTTCACCGACAAGTTCAACAGCGTCCGTGTCGAGTCGCTGCGACGAACGCAGGCGCCGACCGTGCGGACCGCGACCGCCGAGGAGCTGCCGCCGCTGACCTCATTGCCCGACTACAAGCCGGGCTCGGTCGACTCCGTGCGGCGCGGCGCGGGTGAGGCGGTGCTGATCACCTACGAGGCGGCGTCCGCGCCCGACTCGGTGACCGGCAAGACCATCACCGACTCCGTCGAGCGCTACGAGTTCTGGCATGACGGCCTGGAAGTCATCCTGACCCTGTCCGGCCCGAAGGGCGCTGACAACGTCGACCCGTGGCGCACCGTCACCGACTCGCTGCGGTGGACACGATGACCAGCGAGTCGCCGGTGGCCGTGCGGGCCCGTTCGCTGTACCGGTTCTACCGCACGGGTGAGGAGGAGATCCTTGCGCTGCAAGGGGTTTCCCTCCAGGTGCGGGTGGGCGAGCTGGTCGCGGTGACCGGGCCGTCCGGGTCGGGCAAGTCCACGCTGCTGGCCTGCCTCGCGGGCATGGACGACCCGGACGGCGGCAGCGTGCACATTGCCGGGCGTCGAATCAGCCACCAGCCGGAACGCGCCAGGACCCGGCTGCGCGCCGGTCTCGTCGGCATCCTGTTCCAGCAGGCGAACCTGCTCGAGCATCTCACGCTCGCGCAGAACATCGCGCTGGTGCAGGGTTTTGCCCGCAGGCGTCGCCGCGCGGACCGGCGTGAGCTGCTGACCGCGACGGGCCTCGACCACCGCGGCGGCGCCTACCCCAGCGAGCTGTCCGGCGGCGAGGTCGCCCGCGCCGGCCTGGCCGTGGCGCTCGCCAACCGGCCCGCCGTGCTGTTGGCCGACGAGCCGACAGGTGAGCTCGACGGGGGCACCGAGGCGCGGATGCTCGACCTGCTGACCGCCGCCACCGATGACGGCACCGCCGTGGTGATCGCCAGCCACAGCCCCGCCGTGGCCGCCGTCGCTGAGCGCCTCGTCCGCCTGGACGACGGCAAGGTCCAGCCGTGACCGCCCAACAACACCACGCCGTCGACAGTTCGGCCGCGGGCTCGGCGGTCGTGGTCGACTGCGCCGACGTCGCCCGCACCTATGGCACAGGCCCCGCCGCGGTGGTCGCCGTGCACGGCGCGACCTGCCAGATCCAGCCCGGCGCCCGGGTCGCGCTGACCGGACCGTCCGGCTCCGGCAAGTCCACACTCCTGCACCTGTTCGCCGGCCTCGAACAACCCACCGCCGGCACCATCGGCTGGCCCGCCCTCGTCGACAAGACCGAGATCGGATTCGTGTTCCAGGGGCCGAGCCTGCTGCCCGACCTGGACGTCACCGAGAACGTCGCCCTGCCGCTCCTGCTGCGCGAGCACCGCCCCGAGGAAGCGAACACGCGGGCCCGGCGGGCGCTGGTCCGGCTCGACATCGACGACCTGGCCGCCGCGCTGCCCGACGAGCTGTCCGGCGGCCAGGCACAACGGGTGGCGATCGCCCGGGTGCTCGCCACCCAGCCGCTGCTGATCCTGGCCGACGAGCCGACCGGCCAGCTCGACCGGCACACCGCCGACCGGGTCATGTCGGTGCTGCTGGACACCGCGGACGAGGTCGGCGCCGGGCTCGTGGTCGCGACCCACGACCCGGCGGTCGCCGGGCGACTGGCCGAGCAGTGGGAAATGCATGACGGCCGGCTCAATCTCCACCCGAGGAGGACCCGATGATCGTGGTCTGGGCCGTGGGCCTCGTGCGACGCCGCGGCGGTCGGCTGGTCGCGACCGCGGGCGGCGTCGCCGTCGCGGTCGCCCTGCTCGCCGCGCTCGGCAGCTTCCTGACCGGGGCACAGGCCTCCATGACCGAGCGCGCGGTCCGCGGCGTCATCGTCGACTGGCAGGTCGCCGGGGCCAAACCCGCCGACCTGCTGCGCGTCCTGCACGACACTCCCGGCGTGCGGCACGCGGAACCGGTCGGCTACGCCACCACCAGCGGTCTCACCGCGACCACCGCCACGACCACAGCCACGACCACCCAGACGACTGGGCCGGGCACGGTCCTCGGCGTCCCGGCCGGCTACGCCACGGCGTTTCCCGGCTCGCTGCGGGTCCTGGCCGGCACCGACCACGGCGCGCTGGTGGCCCAGCAGACCGCGGCAAACCTGCACGTCGCACCCGGCGACACGGTCCTCATCGGACGCGCCGGGCTACCGCCGGCCCGTGTCACCGTGACCGGCATTGTCGATCTGCCCCAAGCCGACTCGCTGTTCCAGAACGTCGGCGCGCCACCCTCAGCGCAGCCGGTGGCGCCACCGGACAACGTCGTGCTGCTCGACGACACGTCGTGGCGCAAGGCCTTCGACCCGCTCGCCAGTGCTC
>Ga0307513_10011196_pt1 | contig 11167 bp, 13 predicted proteins | sample 15_EM_MG_FD_202174 | JGI IMG/M metagenome (GOLD analysis project Ga0307513, IMG submission 202174) | Populus trichocarpa ectomycorrhiza microbial communities from riparian zone in the Pacific Northwest, United States - 15_EM | ecosystem: Host-associated > Plants > Roots > Unclassified | place... | reverse complement strand
ATTGTATTGGACATGTCTCTTATGTGGTGGTTGCGTAAGAGGAGGCCCGGTCTAATCCGCCGTTCGCTCTGTCACTTGCTACTGTGTAGTACCAATTCTATCACCAAACCCCAAATGTGACTCTGGGACCTTTCCCTTGAAGGCGTGCTCTCGATAATCATGAATCGAGAAAATATGCCGCTCAAAAATTTGTACCAGGGAACCCCGGACGATAACTAAGATGGGACTCAAAAACGTTTGTCGACCTGGGTAATATGTACATGACCCCGTAGCAGGGCTTCTCCGAGACCTTTAGTCATAAAGCCAGTAGTCAGGACATGGAATAAACAGGTCAGAGACACTTTTGGAGTGGTATCCATCATCCTCCAATATTCTAAACCCATTACTCCGCCGCTCTTGATCGGTTGCGGGGCTGATGGTAAGCCACTTACACACTCGCGCCCATTCATCGCGGACACCCTCGCGTAGCGGCTCAAAATCTAGATTTGATGTGAGAGTGAAACCCATCAGGTGGGGGTGTCCCAATACGAAGCGGTCACGTAGAAATGGACCCAAGACCATCGCCATCTCGTACGAATGGTGTTTTGAGCGCGGTGCGATGAATAGGTCAATAGTTTGGAGAGGGGCAACAACGAGGAGGGAGCGGAAGTTCTGAACATAGGGTAAGAGTTCACCTATGTTGCTAGGGAGGATAAAGTACAGATGCCGAAGATAAGGACAATGAGTCGCGAGGTCCAGATCTTGAATACAAGGAGCGAAGACCTGGAGTTCTGTGACTTCGGGAATGACGAGAGATTGGAAGAGGTTTATGGCATGTGACGCAATAGACACCATCGAGTCGAGGAACCGACTGTGAGGATTCGGCACCTCTCGAGCCACGAGGAATGAGAGCTTGCGCAGCTTGGGGAGCAAGATACGTTGGAACTCTTGTCGCTCGGGCATTACGGTAGGATAGACTGAAAGGTGTAAATGTTCAAGGGTTTTGCAGTTGGTTCGGAGGAGCTCGTGAAGATGACCCACTGCCTCGCAATTGCAGTCGCTGAGTGTTAAAGCACGGAGCTGTTTAAATGCAGCAATGTGCTGGTGCTCCCAAATTATACCGTCAAACCGTGCCACCTGAAGACGGCTGAAGGTTGGTGCCCACTCAATTTGGACATCTGGACCAAGGAGGTCGACGAGAAGGAGCGCAGAGGTTTTGAGGTCTCTAGCTGATATATTGGCAGTGTGTGGGCTTCGTATGATCAGCAGTTCTTTGAGCTTTGGTGCAGGCTGGGAAATTAGGACCTCTGTCCAAGCGGACTCGTGTATATGAAGTTGTTGAACATGTGGCATTATGTGGAAAATGAACTCGGGCAGATTCGTAGTGCTGGCTAGGGGTTCGTGAAGTTCCAGGTGGAAAGGAAAGTTACGAGCCCGTTCAATGCAGAGGGCAGGATATGGCGTCCGAAGGGTGCAAGTACCGTGATCAGTGCGCCATATGTGGTTATGGTGTGAACAGTTGTGCTTGGCCCTCAAATCAATGTTGGTCCATGCGCGCGGGGTTGAAAGTACTGCCAGTCGCCACGCGCGACAGACACCTGAAAAGGGCCAAGCACCATTTTCCTGTACCCGGGAGAAGACTAGTGCGATATCCGATAGCACATCGAAGGGTAACTTGAGGATCGGCGCCTCTGCCTGGTAGACCCTCCTGTTCTGGATGAAGGGTTCGACCTCCATTAGCTCGTGGGCCAGATGTGCGTCAGTACTGGTATCCACGGTATATTTGAGCACCTCCTGGATTTCCTCTCTTCTCTCTTCGAGCCGGATCAGTTCGAGCAGAACCGCGTCCTGCTCATCCTCGTCTGAAAGGGCATCTAAGACCTCCAACAGTAATTCTGACATCATCAACACTTTGAAATGGTTGGTGGGCTTGAGCGAAGGCGCAAAATGAAAAAGTCAGGCAAATCAACCGGAGAACACGTTGTGTGGGAACCATCGCGCCACGTTTGACCAGGTCAGCACCCAACAATATGGCTGTGGGCAGATACATTAATATTAAGCAGATGGCACCGTGGCTTGCGTAGCCAAAGTGCGATTGTACCAAGCTCGTTACCCAATGTGAGGGCGGACTCGACGCAAGGCCGCCTCATGCATGACGACCACCGAGTTATTCTAAGTAGCATAACGGCTAATAGTTAGTAATACCATACTGGCCAGAGTCCTGCAAGAAGTCCATGCAAGAAGTCCAAGGTAGATTTATCCCTCTCTCCCGATGCTCGAATACGTACCCATTTCTCTGCCCACTGCCTTCAAGATTGTCCTACCTTGCCACAGGTGCGAGTCGCCCCATCGTTCTATGAGCAATTTGGTTCTTATTCCGTTGGTAGACTGCACACAGTGAATTCGCTGATTTCTGCGTCTCTCGAGAATTATGTTTATGACTAATTCTTCATTTTCGGCTGTGCGTTGGCCATATAAACCCTCAAGTTCATTTGATTGCCCATGTGCCTGTAACTCGTCTCCTCTCGGCTCTCAATCCCCTGCTATCAACTGAACCTATCATCATTGCTTTGTTCTCTTGACTCTTTCGGCTGAGGTATGCGCAGCAGGATCGCTGTCCTAAGTGGCTTTTCCCCTCACGGTTCTTCTAAGAATGCCGTGGGCAGGTCTCAGAGCCGTCAATAGATTGTCTCTCGTTGCGCCAAGCCTGTATCTTGTGCTCCAGGTGCGACAAGTGTGTCGCGGGTTGAAAGGATCATTTAACCTTGGGCACTAGTGAAATAAAAGCAAATACTATACCATTATAGATATTAAATCATTACTACATTGAAAGTGATGTGCCCGATTCTGGGTCTAAGTTCCAGTATGCACAATTTTGCTGAGACGCACGTCCCATGTCTTTGGGGCTGGTCCTGTTGTTAAATGAGTCTCTTTTCGTACCTAGAAGAGATATGAGGAAGAGAAAGAAATGGTCTAGCAAGGAAGATGGTTGTGTGGAGGACACTGGAAAGGAAGGAATGACCCTTGGGAACAGACACCCGTGAGGCCCCCGGTGATCATACCTTTTGCCCGTAAGAGCAGGCTGTCGGTTGGCCCGATGAGCCTTTGTTAGTAAGCAAAATAATGCAGAAGTACTTCAGTACCCAATGAAGGAGTAAACGTAACGGATTTGACTAACCAGGCTAGTGGTCAATCCAATTAACGACTTCGGGTAATTTGAAGACCACGAATCTGCTCAAGAGTCTACTAAACATGGTGCACGATATTAGCTGCTGAAACCCAGACCTGTTGTTGGCAATAAGTGATGTCTACGAGGCGCCGAGAGCCAGACAAAGCGCCAACCGCCACTTTGCCCCCGACCGCTGCGCCGTTCCGATCAATTTCTCAGGCCATGGCAGCCCCATTATATACTACTACTTCCGGTCTTCTCTGGCACGCAGGAAAAATCCTCATCGTGCTCGTCGGCCTGCCCGCTCGAGGAAAGACCCACATCTCCCGAGCTCTCGAACGCTACTTGCGCTGGAACGGTGTAACGACAGAGGTGTTCTCTCTTGGTGACTATCGTCGCAAAGCACTTGGTCACGCTAAGGACCTCCCGTCCGATTACTTCACGCATGGTAGGTCGCTCCTGAAGTAAGGGGCAAGGTCGGTTTCTAGGCCGATTGACCACTTTCTGAGATAAATTTAAAGGTATTAAGAGTACAGAGACGGAGAGACTGAAGGCCGCGGTTCGCGAGCGATGTGAAAAGGACATCTTGGACTTCTTCGATCACTCTGGACAGGTCGCCATATACGATGCCAACAATGGAACTAAAGAGTCTAGAACAGAACTATATGCCAAATATCATGGTCTGGGATACCACGTTATCTTCCTCGGTCAGTCAATCAGGTCTTTTGCCCGCCTGGTGGCTGACAGCCTCGCAGAATCCTCTTGTACCAACCAAGAGATCGTTTTGGCCAATATTCGAAGCGTTAAGATATCGTCTCCTGATGTAAGCGGAAGCGGAGCCCACGCCTGCTTACACCCCGTCTAACCGACCTAGTATGAAAGATGGGATCCAGACCAGGCGGTAAAGGACTATATTCGTCGTATCAGGGATCACGAAAGGCATTATGAACCCGTCAACGAGCCAGAGCACCCGTGGATCCGCGTCATCAATGTCGGCGAGAAGATTCAAGTCAATGTGTGTATGGTGTCGATTGTCCTCTCCAGTTCTCATTGCTTTACAGAAAATCCAAGGCTATCTCCAGGTCTACTTAACTTTGTCTCTAGTATGCTTCTATGACCCATGCTAGTCCACAGTCCCGTATCGTCTTCTTCCTCATGAATGGTCACAATCGCCATCGATTCATTTACTTCGCACGGGTGCGCTTTACAAAGTCCAACAGTTACCGACGTCTAAATTAATGATGTCATCTAGTCCGGGCAATCTCTGATCGAACACTCATATCGGGCGGACTCCGACTTATCGCCGGCAGGATGGGATTACGCTCGCCGTTTGAAGACGTTTATGATGGAGCGGAGGTACCTCAACGCTGTCGAAGGGAAGAAGGACGATGTATACCAGGATCGCAATCTTATGGTGGGTCTCCAAGTCGCCTGTTAGGCCACACACCATTAAAATGCATTGAATTAGATTTGGACCTCGACGAGGAGAAGATCTCATCATACAGCATGGCCGTTCTTGCAGGAGGCTACAACCCCAAAAGCAGAGGAGTTCGCACAACATGATAACCCAGCCGCGATTGCTACCCCCCTTCAACCCATCAAGAAATCAGATGGCTCTCCACCGCAACTTCCATATACCAAGATCAAGGTAGTCGACAAATCCCGCCTCTGTGAGATTAACCCCGGAGTTTGGGACGGTCTTTCGCCAGACGACGTCCGAGAAAGATACCCGGAGGAGTGGGAGAACTTCTTGAAGGACCCTTATGGTCACCGTGCCCCCCGAGCCGAATCCTACCATGACCTTTGCGTCCGTCTCGAGCCCATCCTGATCGAACTCGAACATGTTCAGGACGATCTTCTTATCATCACCCATGCCAGTGTCATTAGGTGCTTGCTTGCATATCTCGTCGGACTTCCGGTTCATGAAGTACCCGCAGTGGATATCGCTCGAGGCGACCTGATCGAGGTACAACCGTCCGCGTACGGTGTCAAGACGCGCTTGTTTCATTTCTGGAGCGGACCTGGGAGGAAAGATGGGGAGATGGCGATGCCTTCAAGTCCACCTAGGAGCAATCTCCACCTAGAGGCTGTTCGGCGCTCAAGTGGAATATGGCATAGCCCGGAACACAGCGCACATGAGGAACAGAAGCGCCGCGACAAGGCACAGAAGCTGGAGGAGGAGGATGTCACCATCGGCAGTACTGCGTCGAATGTCCTTCCCGTCGCAGAGGTGTCACTCGAGAAAGGAAAGGGCGGAGGAGACGAGCATGACGATCGCCCAACGTTCTATGAGAATGTAGTTGAAAATACGGCGAACACCGCGAAGAGTCAGAAGAAGAAGCCGGCGACCAAGGGTGGAGCCTCGGCGCCTCCTCCAGTTGCTTGAGTATGGTTTCACTGCCACGAGTAACTCATGAACGGTTCTCCTAGTGTAGATATCCTATATAATCCAATTAAATGGCCATCAACATCTGCCGGATGCGCCATGACTCGCACCGCTTGCCAAATATGCGATGATTGGACCAAAGACTCGAGTTTCCAAAGACTCGGGCTTCAACCCTAATGTTGATCATGGAACAAAATCTGATTGAACTAGGCATGAGGTCACCAGAAATACGGTGGTTAGGTACACAAGAAGAGCCAATGTCCATACTGGAGAAGACGGCATAGCTGATAGCAGCGCGACAGAGGTCCGGACTGTACGCCCATATCAAATCACGACCACCGTCTCGTCCACAAGTCGCTCCGAGTATCACTATCTGCTTCGTCTTCCTCATCGTCAAGCAAGGCACCCAGACCAAGCCCACGGAACTCCAGGATCCTCCCCTGCGTCCCAACATAAAGCCAATCGCTACCCTCCCCACCCTCGCCATCACAAAAGGAGAATCCAGTGATGTCACACTGCATCTCCTCCCACTGGTCCAGTAATGCTACATCCTCAGGAGACCATTCGCGTGCGGCATTGTCAAGTACCGGCTTTCTGGTCGAGTTCACCACGCGCGGCTCCTCCCAAACTATGTGAGGCTCATGTGCAACACGAATCGTCCTCCGCCTGCGAAGCTCTGCACCATGAACGGGTCCCTCAGCGTTGTTAACCGGATCTGGGAGGTTCGGAGTACGGTGCTGAATCAGCGGTCGACGGTCATGTCGATCCCTTTCCGTAGGAGCGTGAGCACTCCTATGAGTCCGATCGTCGTACTCTGATAACAATCGGTCCCACTCCGACGTACGTTCTTGATTCCAAGGATTCGGTGCTCCTGGGCCCGCCTGTACGGAACTTGGACCCGGACTTGCGAGATTAGATGCCGAAACCAGAGGTGGTTGCAGCCGAGGAGCTGAGTGGTACCGCGCTTGCATCTCCATTCGCTGTCGCCTGAGCAGCTCCAACCTCTGGACACCAGCATCGAGATTAGACAGTATGTTCTCATACATTGGCACAGACCCTAGTCGCACTGCCTGTTCAAACTGGGCTCCTGCCAGTACAGCCGCTTCCAACTCTGGAAGGGTCGAATCATTGGTGAGTCGGGGTGGCGATGTAGGAGCAGATGGATGCTCTCTAGGTGTATTTGACCCAGATCCTGTCCTACTGATCATGCTCTCCCGCAGGTCAGTTGGGAAGCTGGGTTGTGGATCAGCCTGTGGAGTGTTCCCCATGACTTGAGAGGTTGGTTCTGCAACCAATGTGCTACCGAGACCTAACATAGGCATAGCTCCGGTCGTACGGCGCGTACTCACAAGAGGTGGCGACGGGAGAGCTTGTGGGCTACCAGTGGCTCGTCGCGAGGTGATTGGGATATTGGGATGGGACGCCAAACTATTCCTGTACCTTTGCAGGGCTTCCAGGAACTGTGATTCGACGGGGACTGGCCGTTCCTGAAGCCGAGGAGGGGTAGAAGGTCGTGAAGATAGGGCAAAAGGACCTAATTGGTGCGGCGGGCTCGGAGTTGGTGGAAGAGGAACGAACGGCAGTCCAAGATCTCTCCTGTGGATAGGTTCACTAGCGAGGTTGCGGACGATCAGGTTTTCAATAGCCCTGAGGGCGACTTCAGAGTCGGAGTCAGGTTGCGTGGTGGTTGGGGAGAGAAGTTCGATTGGAGATGCAGGGCTGGTCATACCACGAGACGGCGCAAGTCGTGGCGAGCGGGGGGCTGGGGTTGGGATATCTGGGGTTGGTAGGTCGATAACAGTGACTGTCCGTTGTGGGCCGGTTGGTCTTTCCGGACCCGGTCTCGGTACGACTGGTGGCGGGTCATTATCCAGTTCCATGTTATTGGGGTCGAGAGGCTTAGGAGATTCGGTTTGAAGACGGTACTTTTGTAGGACGGTTGGTAGGTTGATCACCCTCCGAGTCTCTTCGTCGAATGTTCGGGCGTCTACTATGTGAATGTTGCTCGTGTGCTACATTGAAGCGTTAGAATGAGATCCAGCGAAATGATTTGTTCATCACTGACCTCAGAGAAGACAAGTACCCCACGACCACCTCTCCTATCGTGCGAGAACTTCAGACTTCTCACACCGTATGTCTTCCCCATGCAGTCCTCATCGTCCCAACCTAATAGCGCGACGATGTCGTCAGACGCAAAATGCCTCAGCAACCCACTCCCTTGACCCAACAGTACACCCAATCGTGAGAGCTCGGTCTGAGCGGTTTGAATCCCAGAGAATTTCTTCGCCTGCCGAGGCTGTGTCCGCAGTATCGCTAACCGGTCTTTGAGGTAACGCACATCCCATACACTCACAACGCCATCTTGTGACCCAACGGCAAACATTCGAGAGCAAGGTGAGAAAGCAGAGGTGAATAGTCCTTGGTATGAAGGGTGAGGTGGTTGACTGTTGGTAGAGGTTGAAACCTTATGCAGGGAGGTGAAGGCGATGTTGCGGGTGTGGGTCGACAGTGCGTGAAGATGGATGAATGGTGCATCTCCCACCGATAGTAGTGTTCGTCCATCTGAGGATATGGAAGCTTTGAAAGGGGTGAGCCATAAGAAGGCGGGGTGCCCAGCGACTCACCGTGGTTTACGGGTGTGCCAATCTTAATGTCTCCCGCCACCTCAATCCGCGATTCCGAGTTCCGCCGAGGGGAAGTATCAACGTTGTACATCTTCACAGTCTCATCGTTGTTGCTGATGACTAGCCGCTCCAGTTTGTTTGGGCTCTCATCGTCTGGTGCGTAGGGAAGAGGCGCCCATAGCACTGCGTTCGATATTGTATGCCCGGGTACGTGGAACTGCGCCGACCAGGTTTCGGGTGTAGCCGGGGTTGAAAGGCTGCCCACGAAGATTTCTGCTTTACTCCCCGCTGTTGCATACACATCCGAATTTGGAGAGAAGGCTAGAGCATTAGGTCTAAACCGCAATGTTTGGATTGTAGTCTTCTTGGGAACGCTTGAAGTGGAGGCCTGTATAATGATCAATTATATGTCTATAACGGAGGTGATAGAGGAGATCAGACAGAAATAAGGGCGTTTGCAGAGTCCCGAAGACGAGTATGGCGGTTCTCCGCATTGGGAATTAGTCCGTCGAGGATGTAATTAGGCTAACACCTGAGGATATGGAATAATATCCTATAAGCAGTGATGCCTTCGACAGCCGGCTCTGGCCATCTCTACTCGAATCACTCAGAATTTGACTCTCGTAAGTTAGCAGTGGACATGAAAGCCCTCAATTCTACCAGAGAGGAGCTTCTTCACCCTTCTACGACATTGATCTCATGTCCCGTTTGTAAAACGGTGACGCTGCTGCGAGAGCCGAGGATACTCGAAACCATTATCTGCACCTTCGAATGCGCCTCAGGCATCGGGACTCGGACTTACTTTGCTATGCCTCAGATCATATTGAAGGATGCTCTTGCCCTGGACAGTATAAACAAGACCGCGCTGTCGAGGCGAATGAACGAGGTCGCGGAGCTGGCTATGAGGTCGAATGCCGACGTGTCAAATTGAGCAGTCATACGATGGGTGGTGGGATTGGATATCGTTTAGCGACAGTGAAGTGATTATTTAGTGGTGACAACCCGGGAGCGTAAATGTCAGCATGGTTCTATTTCTCATGAGCCAAGTAAAGGAGCCAAGAAAACCAACCTATGAGCTATAGATATCCTGACACGACGCTGGCGGACGGGTCGTGCATCCTCAAGTGGAACGACGCGCGAAGTGGAAACTCCACTTGTGACGGCAGACGCCATTAGAGGCTCGTGTCGGGGTGTCCTGTTTGGAGGATATTCCTATTCCTGATTAATTTTGGTAGGCTGTGGTGTCCAGTTACAATAGGCCGTTCAAAAAGCCCAGATGGGGCCGAGTCCAAGTTGTGCGTTATGCACCAAACCCTTTGGCGCTGACAGGTAGATCAATAAACCCGCGCGGGTCGCCGAGGTTAACATGAATTACCATATAAGTGATATAGAGATACTACCTTTGGGCAGTTGAAAGCAACACGGTGATCGCGAATTGCAATGCCACCCTCCTAAAGGTGCAAATCAATATCTGAAGGTAGGGAGATCTCGAGAGGACAAGGGACTAATGTGGTATGTTCTACAATGGATTAATACCGGTCCAATTAGCGCTGTAGATATTTGAACTGGGCTAACTGGAATAGAGTTTGTCACTGGAGCAGTAACAAACCACCACACGGCAGTATAGAAAACAAGTCATCTCAATCAAGCTGCTGGTGAGCGACCAGTGGCGCTGGTGTACATTTCCATGAGGAATTAACGTATCTGAAGCTGAGATTGAAAAAGGTTGTACGTACTGAGAGAGTACCAGCGCCTGGGTTTATCATGTGAGGCTGATGCGAGTAACAGGTAAATATATGTAAATACAAAGTAATAATAAGGGCTAGCATGGGGGAAAACCAGGGTCAAGTGGGAAGCAGAGCGAGGGAATTATAACCCAGGGAACAATAGACTGGCGCTATGACTACCGGGAATTGGGCATATTGGAGACATGTGAGATCGTGGCCAGTACAGAGTGTAAAGCAGGTTCATTAATTGCTCGTTACCAACTGTTCAATGACGGTCCCCTGCTCCTATACCACCAAGAAATGCGTACTAAATGGCATTCGCGAATTATAAGAACCTGGAGATCGCGACGAGCGTCAAGGTGCGAGGTTGGAAGTCCGCACGCGTACCTATCAGGCCAGTGTATATATACTTGCTTGTGTTCCAATCAGTATGTGACACTTACCCATTTTATAAATAAGACCCCCTTGTCAGTATCGCCTTGAATGAAGACCTCACTGTACGCTGCTCAACTTGAACCCCTTCCACCGACTGGAAATTCCCCAACGATATTTCTCTACTACTCCACGTTTCTACTGCTGTGTAGATGTTCCCCTTTGCAGATAATAAATGTGAGGGATCTCTCGGACAATCGCAAGTCAGGCGACAACAAGACCAGCAGCCGACTTGATTTCTGGCCCAAATGGAATATGTATTTTTCAGTCTTGTACGGCTCCATATGCTACCAGGTACTATTAATAGCGATACGGCTTCGCAACGTATGGCCAGCAACGGGCAATCCAGAAGAACGGAGGACTGATCTGACCCATGTGGAAATTAACCAAGATCGTCACAATGCCTGATATGGACCTAATTCAACGTTATCGGCTTCCAGTGGTCTATTTATATACCATCATCGACCTCCGCGTGCTCCGCGTGCTCCACCAAAATTCTTGATGATCCACCTATCGGGAACGGATTTGCAACCAAAGCAAGCGACTCCAATTATAGCTTAAGACGTAACTATGGCATATGGTTTACAATGGTACCATCGGGTTTCCGGCATTTGGCTTTTTCCAGGTAACTTTCAACAGTCGAAATCACCCGCGCAGAGATATGTCCCGAGTTCTGGTTGGTGTAATACCACAACTTCTACTGGGGAAGTACGCCTCGGGAATAGTTCTCCAACGTGGATGGATTGTTACGAAGCGGAACAGAGGCAGTCACCCCCTGGGCATCGAGGTATAAGAACGATCTAATAACAGCCCTGTTCCCTACCGGCCCCCCGTCTCTGCAGTCCCTCTC
>Ga0307513_10011195_pt1 | contig 11167 bp, 8 predicted proteins | sample 15_EM_MG_FD_202174 | JGI IMG/M metagenome (GOLD analysis project Ga0307513, IMG submission 202174) | Populus trichocarpa ectomycorrhiza microbial communities from riparian zone in the Pacific Northwest, United States - 15_EM | ecosystem: Host-associated > Plants > Roots > Unclassified | place... | reverse complement strand
CAATTTCAATAAAGAACAATTCAACCTTCTAGCAAATATAAATATAATTATAAATTTAAAATCTAGGATTAATAGTATTTTTTCAGGACATTTCTTCAAAATCTTTTCATCATTTTTGGTAGAAGTTTACGTGTAAAATCCAGGGTTTATATATTATTCACACACTAATTCAAACATTTATTTATTCGGAATTTCATTTATTTATCCTTTTTTCTTTCAATTGTGGATCTTCTCTTTTTATTCTTATTTTTGCATATAGTATTTTTCAACTATAATCAATTTCAATAAAGAACAATTCAACCTTCTAGCAAATATAAATATAATTATAAATTTAAAAGGACACACGTCAACAAATTAAAAACATCAATGCTTTTTAGGTGACACATGCAGTGTTTTATGGCAGTCAAATATCATCTTCAACATCGATATTGAAAGCATCATTACATTCTTTTCCTCGTGGTCAGACATGTGTGCTCACCATAGTATCAGTTAGGCTCTAGTTGCTTTTTTTTTTCTTCTTCTTTTCTCTCTCCTCATCTTGGATCTCACGCCAACCCTTTCAAAAATCAAATGAGTTTTATCAATTTTTTTAATTAATTTTTATCCTTATTATTTTTATTGTTATTTGTTTTTCTTTTTAAAGCTTTTAATTTCATCTCTCAACATTTTATTTCATTTAATTGTTTTATTCAATCTGGTCCTTATTATTTTTATTGCTATTTTTTTTGTTTTTTATTTCTTTTCTTGACTTTTTTCTTTTCAATTTTATCCTTCATCATTTTATTTCATTTAATTTTTATATCCAATTTGGTACTCAATGTTTTGATTGTTGTTTTTTAATCCTTTTCTTGATTATTTTTTCGATTTCATCTCTCACCATTTTATTTAATTTAATTTTTGTATTCAATTTGATTCTCATTTTTTTTATTGTTATTTGTTTTGTTTTTTAGTCTTGGATGATTAAAGATTTTGTTTCGTGATTTTTTCATGTTTATCTTCTATGAGGTAATTTCGGTCTTATAATTCAAGTCACAAGTTTTGAAAATTAGTTCAGTTTAACTTTGATTTTTTTAGGTCTTTTTTTATAATTTTATTGTTTTTTCAATTTCATCATTCGATATTAGGTTATTGAGCCTTAAGCTTTTTTATATTTTTTGTTTTTTTTATGGAGCTATCATAATCTTATATCTCGGGTCGTAGGTTAGTTAAGTTAACTCAAGTTGACTGAAGTTTTTTCTTATATTTTTTAAAATTGAATTTTTTTTCCAGTTTTTTCTTTCATCATTTAGTTTGCTTGAGAATTGACCTTTATTGTTTTATTTTACTTTTTTTGTGTGGGCTTATATCAGTCTCATGACCGGGTCACGAATTTAACATGCTATCGAGTTATTTTTTTAAAATTAATTATTTTAAAGTTTGTTTATCCTTCAACATTTACTTTGTTGCATGGTAATTAAACTTGGAACTTCTTTCATTTTTCTCTTTTAAGAATTTATCACATTCTCATTTAATTTTTATTGAGATATTTTAAGAATATTTAAAGTATCTTTTCAAATAATTGACAAGCATTTTTTATCGGTCATTGTTATTTTATTATTATTTTTTTTAATTATATTATCAAATTAATTAATTTTATTGAATTTTTTTTCTCGGTTCTTTAAAAAATATTATAATATAATTGTCTAATTTTTTTTTTTTGCCATGATAGGACACAAGCTGAGTTTAATTACCATGCAGTAAAAATTCTTTTTTTTTACCAAGCAGCTCCACCGGTCATATCTCTACAACATCAAATCATGGTATTAGCAACAGCTTTTTTGAGGACTTCAAGGAAAGCCCTCAACTTCAACTCCCACGCCATTGGCGAACTTCCCATGCATTTTGTTGCCTGTAAAGTAGTTTTTGTATTCTACTTCCTATGCATTTAGTTTGAAATCTAGGGCTTATAAGACCTAGGATTAAGAATTTTTAATATTTCCTTTACTCTGGCAACTGATATGAAGGTAAGAGAGCAGAGAGCCCATGCACAAGCACAAAGACAAGGACGTTGAAGCCGTGTCTTCCTTCACTCGCAATCCTGTAGCTTTAGCTAGGGCTTTGAAAAACTAGGACCAAAAGGCTAACATCTCCTCCCATGGCCATCTTTCTCATCCACTTTACGAAGAGGAAAACAAACCTTTTTAAAGAATGTAGTCATCGACAAATTCTTTACTTTCCTCTTTACAATCAATTATATTGGAGTCGGGGATAATCTAGTTTATTCAGTGCGGTTCTAAATTAGGTTAAAAGAAGCATTAACCAAACGCAACCAAGAAACCTGTCAAGCAAACAGGTTTATGTTTCTCTTTTTGAGTTCTTGCACATTGATTATGCATCAGTTGCACTTGTGAACTCATGGACTGTTTACATTACATTGACAGGATCGCTCGAAGATGAAAGTGCTTATCCATAATGTTTGTCCTCAGGAACTTGAACTGTGTACGTAGTTCATATGGAAGCAAAAGGATTGAGAAGAGAGTAATTCTATTACAACTCATCTATTTAATTGTAACAAATAACTTAATCAAGTGTATAGTTACACTACAGGCACAACTTTCATCTTGTACAACACATCTATTATAGATACAGGGCCTAGATTTTCATAAAATTAGTTCTATACGGGCTGGCATTATGGGGAAGCAAATTCTTCTTGTACTATTATACTTTAAGAAACTTGATTGGTAGCTGGAACTCAAACGAGTAAACAGCATGTTGCGGGAGAGGTTGAAATTCATTGCTCACTTGATAGGTTGAGAGATGGGGATGGATTGAGAGATCTCAGAATCATCCAAGAAGCTGATGAACCAAAACCATGATGAGGAGGTGAAACCCTCGGGCAGTTTAGAGAGACTGACTTAACTTCACTTGTAGGTGAGCAATTGTTGTTCAGAATTTCAGGAGTTTCATCTTCTGGAATTACCTTAAGATGCTTCTCATATTTAGGCTGGTGATAGAAAAAATTTGTTCTAAACTTTTGGACGGTGCGTATTTGTGTTGATGGACCAACATCTCAAAGGGAAGATCCTTGGAGCTGCCCACTAATGGGGATTTGCAGATGAACTGGAGACCTAAACATGTATAAACCTTTTATCTTTAAAACAGAAACCATGATCAGTACAAATGCCATGCTGGACTAATAATATGTTAAAATATCATACCTGGAATTTTGAGAAGGTGGCATAAGATCTGGGTGATCTTCACCCTTTTCTATTATATCAAGTAAATTCAGGTCTGATGCATCCTCATGTATTTTAGATTCCTCCCATTTCAGGTCATCTTCTTCAACTCCTATAATTAGTTCAAAATAATTAAAATAAATAAAGAAAATTAACCCTTTTATTAGTGAAAAAGCAAGAGCATTATTCAAAACACAGTCATAATGAGATAATTTTGGAAACTAAGATAACTAACTTTGAATCAGTTAATTCAATTGCTAGGACATGTATGGGAGCATGGAGAATATTACAACACTTACCACTCTTGCAACCAAAAGTGTTTTTACATCCTTCGCATCTACAGTAGGAAGAGCAACCAACACCACCCTTTGTACACAGGTAAGATTTCATGTTAGATTGGGTTACAAACATTGCACGTAGAAAGAGACAAGTGGTAAATCAAGAAGCATTTGCAATATTAACCTGAAAGCATTCACAATATTTCTTTAAACAACTTGATTTTTTACAGTTGCATCCTCTTATATGCCTGGCTGAAGTCGGAGTTTTGTTAGTCTCCTACATGAACAAAAATTGATTACACATAGTTTGAGGAAATTACAAACTGCCAAAGGCAAAATACATTTTGACCATTTGTAATGGCATCTCAACCTTCAACATACAATCCTCTTCATTAATTTTTGTGAAGGCTTTGCATCATTGTGGCTTTTTACCTCACAAATAAGACCATACTCGAACAAAATAGAGCAGTGAGTGTGGATGCTGTGATGCCAGCGCAATTCATAAAAACCCAAATAGCAGTATAATTTAGGAGAATTCCTTACCCCAAATTCAGAGGCAGAGTCCAAGTTTCTTATCACTTTGGGAGCAAATGCAAGAGGGTTGCGAGACTCAACCTGTCCGCGTGTTTCCAGAACTGTGTCTTCATGACCAGGATTGTTAAAACAATCTAGACATGAACAAGGCTCAATACAATAGAGACCAGCAGCAAAGCATTCACAATAACTGTATAGATAACAAGATCTTGTAAACATACAATAACCACAATATAAGCTTGTATCTAATTCAATTTCTAGTGTGAAACTTGATATCTATTTTAAATCATCTAGAAAGGGAGCTGTTAAGTATGGCTAGGAGAAGAAAACCAAGGCATACTGTTTAAATTCAATATAATCAAGATTCTGACCCCTGTTTTCAAAGGCCAATTTAGAATCATCAAGCATCAGAATCAATGAGATTAACTAGCCTTCAGGTTCTGCCTATTTTCATATTTATTGCTATTACAGTAGCATTTATCATGCTACAAAAAATGAAAGAATTAGCTGATGAATTTTGAGTAGCTAGGTCCTCCAAAAATCAGACACATGAATACTAAAAGTAAATTTAGGGAACTATTGAACTTACAGCTTTAGGCATTTTGATCTCTTACAATTGCAACGCTTGCATGATGCTCCTTGATTTTCCATTTTTTGCCTGAAATTTAAAACAAATCAAAAAATTTACATAGGGAATTTCGTCTCAGAGATTAGAATGTATTAATTTCCACATGTACCTCTTCATGTTGGGACTGCTTATGCCAAACTCGTCATTCACGACCGTTGATGCGTGAGGAGCATTTTCCATGATCTTATTTTTGTTATCAAAAAGAACAAAATTTGTTTGCACAGTGGTTAGAGCTATGGATTTAATAGCAGGATCTTGACCAGATGTCATGTTCAAAGCAGGGGAAGGAGGTTCACTTCTTTCTTGCTTTACAAAAGCTCGAGTCTCAATCTTGACAGCTTTGCCATTGCTTGCAGCAGTGAGAGCATTCAAGTGCAAACCAATACCCCTTCAAGATAATGCAGATAATGTCTTTCCCTTTTCTATCCTCCTAGTAGCTGCACGCTTTTCCATGTAGGCACCGTTATAATCCGATTGTGACGAGGTTGAACTACTATTATATTCAAATGCTAATTTCTTTTTATGAGCTCCCATCTCAAAAACCAGGCACCGCCTTCGTATTTTATGCTGCTGCTAAAAATAAGCTAAAGATGTTTTAAAACAGTGATTAATATTAAACTGAATGAAGAATAAATTAGTCTCTATGTTGTACTGAGGAATATTGGATTTCATGTAATCGCAATTAATAATAGAATAGAAAATCTACTTGGTTGCTGGCATCAGCATAATTAGCCAACATAAAAATTTCTTTTAAGGTTGTGTTTGGTTCGGGGATAAAAATTAGAGGTTAAGTGTTAAGGGGTTAAATGTTAAGGGTATAAAGTGGTTAAAGGGTAAAATGTTGAAGATGTTTGGTATGTGCGTAAAAATTATGTGTAACGCTAGAATCCAATAAAATTATAATCAAGTTTTAAATTAAACATAATAAAAGATAATACATGATGTATATATTTGTGAGACCCATTGATTATATGTAGAGAAAAGAAAACAAAATGAATGGTTAGTTTGAAAAAAGAAAACACAGATGCACAAGTCCCAAATACCCCCCTAAACATTTTTGTTATCTACCACTAAAATTTCCCAAACAGGGTTAAAGGGGGTTAACATTTTACCTGCTTTAACCCCAGACCAAACACACAACCTAAATAACAAGGTCAACTTTGTGTCCTACAAACAGCAGAAGAACTACATTAAGGTTTATTGAAGATTTGGTTAGCGATGGTATCAAGAATTTATTCTATATGCATGTAAACTTAATACCTTTAAATTTCTACCTTGGAGTGCACTTGGACCTTGGCCTAATTAATCTTTTAAGTACCCCTTACCTTCTATGTTCTTCCATTGTGAACTTACTCTTGCATGCTTATATTTCATACTAAATGTCAACCCTGTTCAAAATAACTCATGATGCTACTCTAGTAAACTAGTGAAACACAAAGGAAAAAATTTATGACTGGCATAATTTGAAGCACATTTGCAATTTCTTTTTTTCGTTCAATCCTTGTGTATATTATCAAATCAGTCATTTTTGTCAATGTTCTGCAGGCATAAAAAGCCTCTAGTATGATTCTAACAATTATACCAGAGCCACAAACTTCTCTGAAAACACGTAATGATCACCACAGCTTTTGATGAACATTTGTATGACAACAGACAAACTTGCAGCTGCAATAAGAGTCTTCTAACAGATAGCTTGTTGATTACAACAAAACAATTTGCAGGTTTAATGAAAATTAACCAAGAAGAAAAATTGTTCTCGGAAAAATCATCAGCATCAATGCCTACACATGTATTGTTACTCTTTTATCATCAAAACACATAGTATACAATTCTAGATGAACAAAAAAATACTAAGGTTTGCTTATAGGTGCCACTCCTTCAAATGCTGCCCATCTCATCCTATTTGTCTCTAACAACTAATAACAACACTGCCGTGAAACTTGTAATCTTATGAAACACAAAACAATCATGATAAGCCGAGATTGGAGTTCTTTGTAAGAGTGAGATTATAACAGGAGTCCGTTGACGTTGAGAGTCTACAGGTGTTCTGAAATTGATGGATGCACATTTATCAAGATAAAGACACAGTTCAATCATGAAAGGCTTTCAGGAAGTAAACAGAACATTAACTCGGATATATTAGTCAATTTTTAGGTTACTCGCAGAACTCATCTTGAAGATGTTTACATGGTATTGGGCAACAACCATCAGAACATAGGTATAAACAAATAGTCTCAGTTCTTAAGTTTTTACCTTGCTGATAGACTGGCAGTTCTTCCCCTTGACATCAACTGGTGCCGTCGCATCAGTAACTATTGATTTAACTAGTAGAGTGCTAGGAAGTACAGATGGAGTCTGATCTACTTCGTTCTGTTCTCCAAATTCTTTTGGCTGAATTCCCGGATCTCCCATATCACAATGCTGGAAAGGACCTACACAATTGGAAGTTTCTAAATCATTGTTGTTATCCTGTGGAACCTGTAGAACATTTGAGATAAAAGATATGGCCCCAGGATCCACCATTTTTTGCTCCTCTGCAGATTCCTCATGAATGGATGGCTCGAAGGTCAAGATATCAGCTACATAAAAAATCAGAGCCGCCCAATCACATCTTGGTTCATCTTCATTTTGCCCACTTCGACCAATTTTACATAAATCCCTTTCACTTTCATATGATTGATATCTTTCATTTAAATTGCATGTCATCTCTTGCTCAATAATTGCATTGAGAGGCAACATGATCATGCGACCACATGGGCTAGCACAACCATATTTCAAGGCTTTTTGCTCCTTGATTGCTAATTCCAAGTGCTCATTGGGTGGCTTAGTAATAACCCCATTACCTGAATTCACATGAATGAAGCATTCTGATTGTTCAACCAGTTGATTTAGCATTCTCCAAAATCCCTTCACTTGTGTTGTTTTCATCTTTGGTTTGAAGGAGCTCAGGTTCTGAAGGCTCTGAGAATTGGCCCCTAATAGAGGAAACAACTCTATGTTAAACTGGTGTATTTAACAACAATTGCTATTCTTTTGATCCTGGTTCTGTTGAACAAAGCAAGGCAATCCATTTTACCTTCTAGTAAATGATCTGGTGTCACGCTGGGAACTAAGCTGAGGTGAAGCGAATACAGAAAGTGGGGATGCAAATGATGGCAAGTTGAATGCTTGAACAGTGTGTATGGACTTGACTAACTCAATTGGCGAGAGATTGTTGATGTAATTAAACACAGGAGAATCCTGCAAAGGTTACCAAATCATTACTTCTCAGAAGCAGCAGCCTTAGAACCCGACTATTAACGAATGATAAAGAACCACCACAATGAAAGGAAATTACAATTTCCAATTAATCAAAAGACAACAAACCCAAAATCATAAAAGTTGCATACTTTCCAAACCTTGAACAAAATCTGTAAAAGGAAATCTTTCATTTTTCTTTTACCATTTATTTTCTTTTTTTAGCTCAGTTGGAACCCACAATTGGCTTCCATACTCATTAAAATGATAGCAATTTATAAATAGCAACCATAATCTCAACTTTGAAGCAAAATGACCCAGAAAAAAAAAACCATAACCCATGATTCTACCCTCAACATGAGAAAGAACAGAGACCCAAAAGACCCGCAAATTAAAACCCACGCATAATTATGCATTTAACACGAAAAAAAAAAGATAAAAGAAAAATAAATAAATAAAGGGTTTAAAGAAAGTAGACGTCGAATTGAGAGAGGGGGTTAGTGGAGGGGATTAGGTTCTTATTGGGTGTGTTTAGCTCCATTGAAACTACATTGCACTTCTCCACTTCTACCTCTAAAGGATTCCCTCCACTACATCTCTATCTTTCTTTGGATGACTATGTCTCACACGCGAGAAAGAGAGAAGAATTGAACTGAGAGAAGGAAACAGAGAGAAAAGCTGGGAAGGCGGGAAAGAAAGCATAATTTATTTTTTTAATGGTTTGACAAATTTGGGTCAAAACCCTAAACCCTAATGGTTTATTTGTTTGTAAGTTGTAACCTTATCCATCATTAAAAAAAATTATATTATTCATGAAATATAATTTATATATAATGAAAACTTAATTGTAAACACTATTAGTAAAATTATAAGTAAATTCTTTTATCTTAAAATTCATGTAAAAATTTAAATATAATTTAAATAATTTTAAAATATAATATTTATATACATTGATTTTTATTAACTAATAATTATCGAATCTAACAGATAATATATCTGTTAGTACCAATCAACTTAACAAATGAGAAATCACACACAAGGCAGTTTTAATGTTTTTTTTAATTGTTTTGAAATGATTTATTTTTTATTTTTAAAATTTTATTTTTATTATAGCATATTAAAACAATTTTATATAAAAAAAATTAACCAGCCACATTTCAAACAGTTAAATCTTTGTTTGGTATTGCATTCTAAATAGGAATTGAGAAAATTATGAATTTTTTTATTTAAAATTATTGTCAAACAAATATATATATTTAAAGTTTTTACATGTGGTGTCCTTATAAAGCTTGTAAATGGTTAAATCCGATCTCATCATTTTTCTTGATATAATATTAGAAAACCATCACAACAAACACAGTCAAAGTGTAGGAACCAAGAAAAAAGAGATTAAAAAAATAAATTAAACATTTTTATTACTATTTATAATTATATTCTTGTAAACTTAAAGTTTAATATAATGTTTGATTCCCGGGTCATGTCAGATAGATTGCTTCAAGCTCATACCATGTTGACTTCTAAATTAAAAAACATTGAAATCATAATCCTATTTTTACTTATAGAAGTGAACCAGATTCATACTTGCTGTTTTTATAAATGATCATCACTGAATAAAAAAAGCATGATAAAGCTTGCATTTACTGTTTATTGCAATTACATATTTTTTAAAAAATATTTTTTATTTTAAAATACATCAAACTAATATTTTTTTATTTTAAAAATTTATTTTTAATATCAGCATATTAAAACAATTTAAAATCACACAAAAAAAATAAAACTAAAAAAGTTTAATAAAATTCAAAAACATAATTGGATTATAATGCCCAACAAGTTGAATTAAATAGTTGACCTGAGTTTAATTGTTATTAAACAGTTGACATCAACTAATACTAATTGTTTTGGCATGCAAATGAAGTTATAATTTCCTATAGGCTTGTTTTTTCCTTTAAATTTATATGTTGATGTTGCAGTCTCAGGTGATGTTCAAATTAAGTCAAATCACAGTAATTAAGAAATTATATTATAAAATTTGTTGGATCTATGGATCCATTCAAGATCTCAACAAATGTTGTTCTTTGGGCTTTGTATTTGTGAGGCCTGGTGGGATTGGAATATGGCAAACCTCGAAAAAGAAAACGAAAGCTGGTTTGGTAGTTAAAGATTGTGTTTGGTATAGCCGAGTTTGGGGATAAGAAATTTATTTTTTTTTTTTTTCAGGTTTAAGTTTTATAGTTACTCATATAATAGCTATTAAAGGCTTACATGATCGTTAACTTTAGGGCCCGTAAGATTAGTTGAAGTGCGCGCAAACTGACCTAGACATCCACGTTAAAAATAAAAGAATGTATCGGGTAAGATAGTCGTGATTATTTTTTAAAATTTTTTTTATTTAAAAAATATTTTTTTATTTTTAAAAAATTATTTTTAATATTAATATATTAAAATGATAAAAAATAAAAAAATATTAATTTAAAATAAAAAAAATTAATTTTTTTTAAAAATATTTTTAAAACATAAAAATAACCATCACAAAGAAGTTGATATAAATTTGTTGCAAAAAGAGGACGAGGCTGGTCAAAACACACAAAGCATCGAATTCTACATGGCAGTGAAGGAGTAGACTATGGTGGGGGACAAATTTCAACGTAACCATGCATGTTTTGCAGTGCCCGTGATTGCCGTTCAAAAACGCGTTTTCCGACTGCGAATGACAGACCAATCCTGTCCCAAGTTTTCGAGTACTTTCCACTGGGGATGATGAGTGATCCTGATTCATCCTTTATTTCGATAATAATGACCCGCTAATCTTGGGAGTTTAGACCACGATCAAGCTCCCTTATTTTGCATTTTAACAATTTTCATTGGATAATTTTTTTTTTTTTTTTTTTTTTTGTCTAAAACAGCATATTTTATTTTTTTAATTTTTCTTAATTCTAATATGAAATTTTTTTAATAAGTTAAACAAGTCATAACTTATTTGATAGTGTGATAAATATTATTTTTTAAAATATTTTTTTATTTTAAAAAATATATTAAGATGATATTTTTATCTTTTAAAAATTATTTTTGTTATTGGTGATTTAAAAATATAAAAAAATAATTTAAAATTAAAAAAATTAAAATTTCATTACAGATAAGTACAACCACGACCCAAACAGTTTAAACAAAAGAAGTTTAACAACTAATCTAGCTGCCACACTCCATGTGCCTCATAAAATCAAGACAACGTAAACCATAGAAAATTAACATTAGAGAACAAAACTTTATTCTAAAAA
>Ga0307513_10011194_pt1 | contig 11167 bp, 7 predicted proteins | sample 15_EM_MG_FD_202174 | JGI IMG/M metagenome (GOLD analysis project Ga0307513, IMG submission 202174) | Populus trichocarpa ectomycorrhiza microbial communities from riparian zone in the Pacific Northwest, United States - 15_EM | ecosystem: Host-associated > Plants > Roots > Unclassified | place... | reverse complement strand
TAGTAAGAGGCCAATCTGCTCCTCCCGCAAGCTAGCCGGTAAGCAAAAGAGAATAATAATATTTATTATTTGCGCACAAAAATCATTTTTTCTTCTTATATGTTTATGTTTTAGGGGTATTTCAGAACATAATAACGGTTGTTGTTTAAAGTGTTTTTTGCTAAAAAATATATTAAAATGATATATATTTTTAAATTTTTTTAAATTATTTTTAATATCAACATATCAAAACAATTTAAAAATATAAAAAAATAAATTTTAAATAAAAAAATAAATTTTTATAAAATACAATTTTAACCATGTTCTCAAACACTATCTAATCTTATGGACTTTTTATTCCTTACTTGCTCTAAAAATATTATCTCATAAGGTTATTAATATCAAATCATTTACCATTATACTATTTCTGTATTTTATAATTAGCTGAAATCACTGGAAAAAAAAGATTAATTAAATAGTATTGATATATACTCCTATTTATTTGAATTATTAAGTATTTTAACTCATATAACTTCCACTTATATTGAAGCAATTTAAAAAAAAACAGTTAAAAAAATGCCCCAGGTGTATTTTGACCGTATCCCTATCTGTATTCTCCAGTTATCCAAATTTAATATTTTTTTTCGCCATATCTCCTTATAAATGTCGTCCCCATATAAATATCGGATATATATGACGTCTTTAATGGCACAACAAGAGTTCGCTGCAAAGGCCAAGTGGGAGATTAAAGAAATTATGTGATTGTTGGTAATTATTTAAAAATGAGGATATATGAGGGGAAATTACTATTGAAAGAAAATATGACCGAATCCGTTCAAATATACAAATATTTTATTTATACATTTTTAAAAAATTATACAGAATTATTGTATCAATATACAAACATTTCATAATTCTTCAATATTTTTGATAAATGAATACAAATTCTCAACTTTTTATTGGAAAAAAAATAAAAAAAGGAGAAGAAAACTTAAAAGAAGATGTAAAATAGTCATTGAATCTAAAGTTATAAAAAATAAAAGATATATTTATTTAGAAGTGTAGTGTTATTGTTTTTTAAAATATTTTTTATTTAAAAATATATTAAAATAATATTTTTTTTAAAATTATTTTTTACATCAAGAAAATAATAAAAAATATAAATAAAAAAAAACAAATTTTTGAGTTTCAACCGCTTATCCCATACGTACACGCGGTCTACAGTAGCCGCGCGCTTTTGTCTCTCCTTTACACTGTTTCTTGCTTTAGACTCGCTACCTCTCTCAAGAATGCCCAGTTGTTCCCTCAATATTCACTTCTTTCTACGTTGGTCTATCTCTTTTACCCTATCATCGTCTCTCCCTCTCTCATTCTTTTCAGTCCTATAGTGAATATTGCTTTATATGTCTTTTCTCATACATGGTTTCAAGCCTGCCCACTGGTCTAGCTAGCTACTGCATTAATTGATACATGGCGTCCATGAAGTTGGGCTCAAAAACTGATGGCTTTCACCGTGATGGAAATACTTGGTAGGCATTTCTTTGTTCTTTCTTGGTTTGAGTTCTTAGCTGAAGACCGGAAAATATGATCAGATGGGATTTGATTCTACAGAAGTTGTGTTTATGTTGCTGTCGATAAAAAATAAAATAAAATTTCTCTCTTATGATTTGAGTATAATTAAGATTGTGTTGCAGCTGGTTCTGCAATGATTTTAAAATTGTGTTTTTATCATTGGCATGCTTTGTGTTTGTACCTCCTTTTTCTCTGTTTTCCACAGCTTTAAGCACTTTAATTAGAAGTTAGAACTATGTACATAGCTTTTTAATTTAATTCAAGTGTGGAGGTTGTTCAAGATCTAGTGCCTCTCCTAAAAGAGAAAAATGTCGTTTGATGCCATGCACGGTGCACCGTGATAAAAGTTATTTGATGAACTGCTAGTGTAAGAATTTCAAACCGAAGGAAGACTACTAAATCTGTCCATAATCCGACCAGAAAAAGAGAGATTAGTTATAAGTTTCTTATTAGAATCACTCACTGTTCTATTACTAAAGAGCTCTGCTTTCGTACTCAAAACTTCTACTCTACTTTTATGGATTTTATATGTTGTTTTTATCTGCAGGTATTGCACAACTGGGCTTCCAAGTGATGTTACCATTGAGGTTGGGGAAATGACTTTCAATCTCCACAAGGTGCAGTAATTGTTTGTGTGTGCTTGACTGCATGCGTGCACACATTTTTGTTCATGTGCTCCACATATCATTTCTTGTTCTCTCTCCATTTGTAGCTTGAATTTTCTTCATTGTTCACACTTAATGTTCCTTTTCTTCTCTTCTGATTTCAAGACTAAACTGGAACTAAACTTCCCAATTTTCTACCTGCTACAGTTTCCATTGCTTTCAAGAAGTGGGCTTCTAGAGAAGCTTATTGAAGAGCTTTCTATTGAGGATGGATCTGTTTCTGTCTTGAAACTTAATGACATGCCTGCTGGTGCTAAAGCTTTTGAACTTATAGCCAGATTTTGCTATGGTATCAAAATAGAGATGACTTCTTTGAATGTGGTTAGCCTTAGATGTGCAGCAGAGTACCTTCGCATGACTGAAGATTATGGAGAAGGGAATCTCATTGTACAAGCAGAGGCTTTCCTTGACGAAGTCTTTGGCAGTTGGACAGACTCCATAAAAGCTCTTGAAACTTGTGAAGAAGTTCTGCCTTATGCAGAAGAAATTCACATTGTTCCAAGGTGCATCGATTCCTTAGCAATGAAAGCTTGTGCAGATCCAAACGTGTTTAATTTGCCTGTTGCGGGACAACCTGACGCCCAAAGCCAGAGAGACGTTATCTTATGGAATGGTATATCATCTTCTGCAAATAAATCACAACCCATCAGTGAAGACTGGTGGTTCCAAGATGTCTCATTCCTCAACTTACCTCTCTACAAAAGACTGATTTTAGCTGTTGAATCAAGAGGCATGAAACCCGAGACTATTTCTGCTTCCCTAATATATTATGCCAAGAGATATCTCCCCTTGATGAGTAGACAATCAAGCTTTGACCATGCCAACAATGGCAATCCTTGGGCAACTGTTTCCATCCCTTCTGAGACAGATCAAAGGGTTCTCCTAGAAGAGATCGTGACATTATTACCTAAAAAAAGGGGAGTCACATCCCCCGAGTTTTTGATTATGCTGCTACGTACAGCTATGGTTTTGCATGCAAGTCCATTATGCAGAGAAAATTTGGAGAAAAAGGCGGGAGCCCAGTTAGACCAAGCAGTACTTGTAGATCTTCTCATTCCAAATATGGGTTATTCAGTGGAAACCCTTTATGATATAGATTGTGCTCAAAGAATGCTAGACCATTTTATGTCTCTAAACCAAGACGCAGCTTTATCAACCCCCCCCTGCATAGTTGAAGAAGGTCAGTTTCTGGGCGGCCCTGATACACTACAACCATTGACTATGGTGGCCAGTCTGGTGGATGGATTTCTTGCTGAGGTTGCACCAGATGTAAATTTGAAGCCCTCAAAATTTGAGTCACTTGCATCGACCATCCCAGATTATGCCAGGCCACTTGATGATGGAGTTTATCATGCTATTGATGTATACCTCAAGGTAATACAACTTTGAATGCGTGGCTTACCTCATATTTGAAGTCAACAGAAATTTATGTCTAGATTTCTTGTATACACATTTTAAACACTTTACATCTTTTGATTTGAGATGGTTATGCTACCAGGGATCCTGCAACATGCTTGGGCTTTGAGTATGTTACTCATTTAACATGGAAAATGCCCCTTGGAAGGGTCTGAAAGTGGAAGAGTTGCTTTTATGAGCATGTGTCCTACATGTTTCAGCACAGCGTACATGTTTTAGAAGTTTTAGTTTATTTGACTTGAATGTTCAGTTTACCTGCAATGTCAACAAACTGGTTGTGTGATTAGACAATCTGGAGTTTGATGAATTCAACTCTTAGATACATCTCTTGTAGACATGATTATTGGAGCCCTTCAAACATAAAATTTAGTTGTCATGGTTTTGGCTCGTAGTTTTACTTGCAAACCGAAGTTCTTTTTATGGGAATATAACCTGATATGTTATTGAGTTCTAAATATCCATACAGTTGACATAATTTGTTATTGCTCTTCTTCTTTTTTTTTTCTTTTTCTTTTTCAAAATTGCAGGCTCATCCTTGGCTTACAGATACAGAAAAGGAGCAGCTTTGCAGACTTATGAACTGCCAGAAGCTCTCACTGGAAGCCTGCACTCATGCAGCTCAGAATGAGAGGCTACCTCTTCGGGTAATTGTCCAAGTCCTCTTCTTCGAGCAACTTCGGCTTCGGACATCAATTTCTGGATGGTTCTATGTCTCTGAGAATCTTGACAACTCACAAAATCCTTGTGGAAGCCTTGAACTTCCCAAAAATGATGGTTCTCATCAAATAAACTCTAAAGGCCGAACTGTGGGCGTTGATGACGTGAAGGAGCGTGTTTCTGAGCTTGAAAAGGAATGTTTGACAATGAAACAAGATCTTCAAAAGATCCTAAAGACAAAGAGAAGCTGGAAGATATTTTCCAAGACATTCGGGTTTAGACGCAAACTACAGCCCTGCAATTCAAAAGAATCATGTGAACTGAAAGAGCCGGAAGCATCTGCAAATGGACTCCAGAATCATGAGAATGGTGGCTTGCCTCAGTAGAGATCTGTAGAATGGCACGCATAGTTGCAGTTCTGTAATAGAACAATCAAGTTTCTGTTTGATGAAATAATTGAGAGTCTGGATCAGTTTCTCATTCCCAGCAACCTGGCTTTCTGGTCCCATTCTTGGCTTTTGAACCATCATTTTATTCTTTAATTTTTCAGCTTTTGTTCAATGCGAAATCATACTTTTTTCGCCAGCCTAAAAGATTATTGTTTAGATATCTGATCTTCCTCATCTATTGTAACTTTAGATTTGTCATTTAGAAACATTTTAGGATTGGGTATTACTTTGTAACCTGCAGCCTATAATTACAACTCTTTCATTTGCTTCTAAAATGTAAGATGCCCAGAAATAGAGTTTTTTTGGTTGTTGAATTATGTGTTTAATCAAGTATTCTTCCTATTAAATCCGTTCTTCATATATACTAAAGGAAGATAATAGCTTATGTAAAAATTATAATACCCATAAAACAATCCTTTTTTAAGTACATGCGGGGTATTTTATATGCTATAGAGAGCGACAAAAATACAAAAACATATTAAATCTTAAGAATAAAGTTGTTTATTTTTGTTTTGATACCAAATAGATCCTATGTAAGAAAATAGTGTTATGTATTTATGTTGAGAACTGAAGAATTACGAACTCTATATCTAGATGATTCAGATATATTTATACCTCTAAATCTTGTCCTCTTATTTGAATAAGAGGATTGGAAAGTCATTTAACTCTAGTAACATTAATGATGAATAAATATTTTTTATATCCGTATTAATATGAGATAAATATCTATTACACAAATATTAATAAAGAACAAATATTCATGATATGTGTATTAATGAGATTGAAACATAGAAGTTTTTAGAAGATTTTTATACATCTAGAAGTGTATATGAAGTATAAACTTTCTCAATAAATCTCTTGTATTATACGTAATAAACCAATGAATAGCCAACTCCTAAATGGTAGGATGCTTAGAACCCTTTGACACTTTGAATCTAGGCTCAAACACTTGGGTTCGGTTTAAAATCCCCGGGGATCAAGTGTTTGAGACTCGGCCTAGGCCCAATAGAAGCCTAGCCATGCACTTGACATGGGAGGTAGGCATTGAGCAATACCCAAGACTAGGCCTAGACCACGATGCCTAGGTTCAAAGGGCGCTAGGCCGGTTGGCTTAGCTTTGAGCCTAAGTATGATGCCTGGGTCAAAAATATGGGATGTGGGAGACAAGTGTCGAGCAATGCTCAAGATTAGATCTGAGTACCGATGCCTAGGTCCAACGAGTGCTAGGCCGGTTGGCCTAGCACTAGGCTGAGGCAACACTCCTAAGCCTAGGGGATGCTAAGCTGAGTGGCCTAGTTATGGGTCCAGACATGAGATCTAGGCTCAAAGACAGCAGGGTTTGGCACCTTTATAAATATACAGTGTCAGGCCGGTGATATAGTATCATATACATTTACATAAAAGACCCAACAACTATGATAGGCCTGATTGTGAGTCTGGGCGTTAAACCTGTTTCCAGATTCATTCATGGATTGACCTGTTGTTAAAAAAAAAAGAAAGGGTTTTGAATTAATAAAGAAATATTTAAAAAAATACTAGAAGAATGGGTTTTAGAATAGCAATTTTTTTTTTTTTTGTCAGAACAAAAGCATAATAGAAGAATGAAGAAGAATACAACTTCAAATAACGCAGCTTCCTTGATGGTAATTCTTTTATTTACATATTGAGTTCTCTTGTAGCATCCAAAACAATCATTAAAAATGAAGTACTAAAATAAAAGGAGGTTGAATCCTCAATGAACCTTTGTAACTCCAGAGAAGGAACATATGCCGTGATATAAATAATGAATGGAAGCGCAGAAGAAAATTAATCTCTCTCAAGAAAATTAATCTTTGTTTTATAGCATTTAGCGCGGTGGTAGGTCTTCTGGTGGTGCTAGAATGGATTCTTCAGTCGACTTTCCATTCTCAACGACGAAGGCCATCTTTAACCCCCACATGGTGTGGAGTTCATGGTGATAGTGCATGAACTAAACACCTTCATATAAGCATATGATCTCATGGTTAGTCTGAGGGAAATGCATATTGTACAATTCAAGTAATTTTAGCTAAAAAGTAACCTGGGTTATCTGCTCTGAACCTAATAGCAGTCCATCCTCCTGTTGGAACTCCAACTGTGTTTCTCTCAGGAGGATCTATTAGAGTAAACTTTGCAGGGTCTTTTGCAGGGTCGAAGTTCCCAACCCCAGTTCCAACAACAAAGAAATTGAAACCATGGAGATGGAATGGGTAGGATTCAACTGTTAGCAGATTGGTGTCCTGCAATACCAGTTCAATGGTGGAATTGAAAGCTACCTTACTGAGCCTTGTTCCTAATGAAGTGCCTAATAAGTTAGCTGTAAGGGGCACACCAGTATAGTTAAAAGGAACAGGAGGTCGATCAGGGAAGTCAGTTCTGAAAACTCCGGATATATTGAAGTAATGAGCCTGCAATAGTCCAATCTTGGGCATCACAAAGGTTATGTTGTCCAATGAGGCTGGAAGTTGTGTATCATTTTGGCAGGTAGGGCACGGGTTCTGTCCTAAACCAATTGTGTAGAAGAGATGGCGATCGATGTGACGGGGGACTTTGGCAGGAAATTGTGGAGTATTCAAGCTTCTAAGTTTACTGTTGTAATCTAATGCAAATGCGGTGTCATTAGGGGCAGGCAGTATTGGCAGACTTGGGAGAACTGTGTTTGGAGTACCTTCGTATTGCAGAATGGCTGTAACAGTTTTGTTGTCTACAGGAATTGGTGCATCCATGAAAGGTCTAGCTGCCATGAAATACCTACTTGGAGTTTGATCAGCCTTGATCAGAACATTTGTGGCTTGGCCTGGCGCAATTAGGATAGCTTGGGTTGTGAAGGGCTTGGTGTAGACCACATCAATCTCGAAAACGGTCTAGTTATGACCAGCAACAACAAAGAAGAGCTCGTCATTGAGTGAAGCATTGATGATCCTTAGTAGATAGTGATGTAGTTGAGCTTGTGATAACAAGTTATTCTTGACAACAAAGTATGAGTCTACCATAACTAGATGAAGATCTGCTCAAAACAGATTATATGGATGGTCTATCAAATATATTATGGACTGGTAGAACAAGTCTAAATTCAAGAAGAGATCTGGTTGCTCAAGACCAGAATAACAGCTCAAAATGACCATAACTTTTGATTCAATCGTTGGATCACGCTTAAATTTATACAGGAGTTTGCAGAGGCTGTTTTCTGATCGTTGAATCTTTAAATTTTGAAAATCTTACCCCGGGCCCCCGATCTTAGTAGTTGTTTTTTTTTATGATTTTCCTTGTTAGTTTTAGATTTCATGCTTCTTTCCTGTGTAATTTTGGATTTTTTATTTTATTTTCTAGTTAAGGTAGGGTTTCTGGTCTATTTAAGGCTTTGTAAACTTTCTAAACAGGGGGACTTAAGGATTGCTATTCTAGAGAAAATAAAACTTGCGAACTTAGGTTTTACATCTGTGGCTTTTTTCGCTCATTAAAATTCTTATGTTCTTTCTTTTGTTTTTGCAGAAGTTCACTTTTTCATTGAGGCACTAATTAGACAATTTAAATAAGGTGGTTGATGCTCTCAGTCGATATGTGACTTTACTCAGTGTCATACGTACCCATGTGCTAGGATTTGATATTTTCTATGAGTTGTATTCGGGTGATGCCTCGTTCGGTCAGATTTATGTTGAGTTAATGGAGGGAGCTAAAAGAGATAACTATGTGCTTTTAAATGGTTATTTTTTTCATGGTTTGTAGCTTTATGTTCCAGATTGCTCTTTATGAGAGCATATCATTTGTGAATTGTATAGTGAATGGCATTTTGAATGGGATAAGATGTTGACTTTAGTATCCATAAATTATTACTGGCCTAAATTACTAGGACAAGTTTCTAAATTTTTCAAGAGGTGTGCTGTTTGTCCGAGGTCCTAAAGGGCCTTATTGAATACTAGGTTGTACACCTTATTAACAATTCCTGATGCTCTATGGCTAGACGTGAGCATGGATTTTGTATTGGACATACCCTGTACACAACGAGCTATGTATTATATTTTTATTGTTGTTGACAGGTTTTTGAAGATGACCCATTTTATAGCCAGCTGAAAGATCATGAATGCATCTCAGGTAGCCCCATTTTACTTCAACGAGGTAGTTCGTTTGCATGGCATTCCTAGGTCCATCACTTCAGATAGGGATGTTTAGTTCATGAGTGATTTCTGGAAGAGTTTGTGGGGAAAGATAGGAACTCAACTGAACTTTAGTAGTGCTTATCACCCTTAGACAGATGGATAGACAAAGGTAGTTAATCGCAGTCTTGACAACTTACTCCGAAGTCTGGTTGGAGATAAGCTAAAACAATGGGATATGGCATTTCTATAAATGGAGTTTACTTATAATAGGTCCCGTAATTGGACTACTCAACCGAGTCCCTTTGATATTGTCTATAGAGAGAATCCTTCTAGAGTATTAGAGTTAATTCTCGTACCTTGCATCGAACCTTTGAGCATCTAAACAACTGACATGACAGATTACTTGCATGGAATTCATAAACAGGTCAAGTAAAAATCAGTGATAACAACACCATGTATAAGACCCTTGTGAAAGGTTTCCAGTGGGTGAGTATAACAAGTTGAAGAAAATGAAGATAGGTCCTTCTGAGGTGTTGTAAAAGATAAATGATAATGCTTACAGGGTTCATCTTCCTCATCATTTAAAGACTCCTGATGTCTTCAATGTCTAGCACTTGACTTCTTATTTCGAAGAGGAACAAAACTCGAGGACGAGTTCTCTCCAACCCGGAAAGAATGATGTAGTTAAGCTTGCGATAACGGGTGATGCTGGACAACCAGATATGAGTCTGTCATGACTAAATAAGGATCTGCCCTACATAAATTACGTAGATGGCCTAAAAAATACATTTATGGACTAGTGTGATTAGGCCCAAGAGGAGTCTGGTTGGGTCAGATCAGAATAACAACTCAAAAGAGCCATAACTTTTGATCTGACCGTTAGATCATGCTCAAATTTTTACAGGAGTTTTTGTCGGCCATTTTCAAACTGTCGGATCTTTATATTTTGAAAATATCGCTCTAGGGCCCTGATTTTGGTAGTTTTTTTATGATTTTTCTTGTTATTTTTAGATTTCATGCTTCTTTCCTTTGTAATTTCATATTTTTTATTTTATTTTCTAGGTGAGGTAAGGTTTCTAGTCTATTTAAGGATTTGTAAATCTCTTAAAAAAGAGGACTTGATGATTGCTATTTTAGAGAAAATAAACTTGTGAACTTGAAGTTCACTTCTGGAGCCCCTTTCACACATTAAAATTCTTGTGTTCTTTCTTTGTTTGTTGCTGTTTTTAGTTTCCGCTTGCATCAGATAGGTTTTACCTGACTCTACCTCTATAGCAAAGGTATCTATTAAAATTCTTAGTTTTCAGATAAAGATCTTTCTCTTACTTTTTTTTTTAATATTTTTGTAATGTTCAAGTTTTATTTCATGTTATATTTTTATTAATATTTTGTTTATGCTTATCATTTCCTTTACTATACTTAGTTAATATATATCATAGCTATGTTGCTATCTTGTTTATTTATGTTTTCTTATTCATTATGTTTAGTTAAATTTATTTTTGCTGAGATGGAAAGGTTACACTAATGATGTAAGAATAAATATGATACAAACTTAACATGGACTTTAATGTTTATATTCAAGAAAGTTGTTATTAATGTATTTTATAATTGTTATCTTACTCCTTCTTAATACCTTGTTTGTTAAGTGGTGAGTCTAGATTCGTGGTGTATAACCATTGGCACAACAAATACTTAATTTTTTCATAGCCTACTGTATGGATAACCGACACTTGTGCTTTAAAAGGTACTCAATTTGTTGTTAACATAAGTTAGCACCATGAATACTTGACAACATTTAAAAGTATTGGCGTTACTCGACTAAGATAATTAATATGATTATGTCAATAGCTTTAAATGAGCCATTAATGATCAATCACCCGATTGGAACCTCCTTTATGCATGGTTTTCAATTGAGTAATAAAAAGAGTTTGAACTATATTTATTTTAAATACCATTAGTGAATCCTATAACCTTGATAATTATTTTATCTTTGTTTAATATTTACATTAATATCACATCTCAAAGTTCTCTTCAACTCTATTTCTTTTATTATTTATGGTTTTGTATAATTAACCTTTATGTGGATCGACCCCGGTCTTGCCGAATTATTTATTACTTTGATACTCCTATACTTGGGAGAAGACATCAACATTTGATTGTATCACTCTATTTTCTATATGGTTAAACTTTTATAGCCATATAAGATTGTTAAAGCCTTTAAATAAGGCCTAAGAATTACTATTTGGGATGTGTAACATTTTTCTAGTTAATTTAGGATTTGTTTTCTATTTGATTTAAAACTCTTTAATTATTT
>Ga0307513_10011193_pt1 | contig 11168 bp, 13 predicted proteins | sample 15_EM_MG_FD_202174 | JGI IMG/M metagenome (GOLD analysis project Ga0307513, IMG submission 202174) | Populus trichocarpa ectomycorrhiza microbial communities from riparian zone in the Pacific Northwest, United States - 15_EM | ecosystem: Host-associated > Plants > Roots > Unclassified | place... | reverse complement strand
CTAAGGCACGACGCAATGTCGTCTGGTCCACGGCGTTCTTCAGCCGGGATTGCCTCGCTGCTTTCCCGCGCCGGTCATGATGACGTTTCCGCGTCAGCGAATATGAGAACTCGCTGTTGCCAGATGATTCCGCCGGTATCTTCTATAGCTGCTGCTCGGAGGCCATGCGGCGACCATCGTGTCCGGCCTCATCGCCCGCAAACAGAACCGACAGCGCGCGCTGCGGGACCGGCCGGCGCAGGGGCGACAGGCCCGTCCGGCCTGAGACGGCCCCATCATGCCAGGATCAGCGCCGTCAGCAACGCGACGAGCTCGTCGCGCCGTGACGCACTCATCGGATAGATGCCCGCCGTCTCCTCGTGCGATGCCGCTGCGATCGATCCTTCGAGCAACGGCCCGAGCGCGGTCGCCACGAGCGTCGATCCGATCACCATGTCGCGCCGCATCGACCGCCGCAAGCGATCCTGTGCGAACGAATCGGACAGGTGGAAATAGATCGCGAAGGCCGGGACGAAATTGCGCACGATCCAGTCCAGCCTCGGACCGCTGGCGACACCCTCGCGCAGCAACACCTGGCCATATTCGGGCACCGCCACCAACGTATCAAGATAGGCGCGCAGCGCGGCGGTGACGCGCTCCCGATCGGGACGGTCCGGCGGCGGCAGCGCGACCAGCGCCATCCGCGCATCGAAGCGGTCGACGATCCGTCGCATGGCCCGCCGCCACAACTCTTCCTTGCTGCCGAAATGATAAAGGATCAGCGGCCGCTTCGCCCCCATCGCGGCAGTGATGTCGCGAAAGCTCGTGCCGTCGAAGCCGCGCGCCGCGAACAGCGTCGCGGCGGCGTCCAGTATTTCATCAGCCTTGCCCGCAGCGACAGGAAGGGTTGCGGCGTCGACAGTGGTCACTCGCGGACGTTAGCAGCAGTCCGCGTCATTCGACACGCTCGAATATCGCCGCCAGCCCCTGACCGCCGCCGATGCACATCGTCTCCAGTCCATAGCGCGCGCCACGGCGCCGCATTTCGCGCAACAGCGTGGCGAGTATACGCCCCCCGGTCGCGCCGACCGGATGGCCGAGCGAAATCCCCGAGCCGTTGACATTCATCCGCTCGAAATCGGACTTCGCGAAATTCCAGTCGCGCGTGCAGGCAAGCACCTGCGCGGCAAAGGCTTCATTGAGCTCGATCAGGTCGATGTCGGCGAGGGTCAGCCCGGCGCTGGCCAGCGCCTTGGCGGTCGCGGGTACCGGGCCGATGCCCATGCGGTTGGGCGCAACGCCAGCCACCGCCCACGACAGCAGCTTGCCATAAGGGCGCAGCCCATATTTCTCCACCGTCGCGCGCGACGCGACGATGGCGACGGAGGCGCCGTCATTCTGGCCGCTGGCGTTGCCGGCCGTGACGGTTGCCTGCGGATCGGCCTTGCCCATGATCGGCTTCAGCGTCGCGAGCGTTTCGGCCGTGGCTTCCGGGCGCGGATGCTCGTCGGTATCGACCACCGTCTCACCCGTGCGGGACATGACCGTAACCGGCACGATCTCCTCCGCGAACAGCCCGGATCGCTGCGCCGCCACCGCGCGGCGATGCGATTCCGCGGCGAAGGCGTCCTGCTCCTCGCGTGGGATGGCGTGGTCCCGGCGCAGATTCTCCGCCGTCTCGATCATGCCGCCGGGCACCGGGAAATTGACGCCACCGGCGGTCAAGCGTCCGCGCGCCAGCGAATCATGGAGCTTGAGCGCCTCGCCCTTCAGCCCCCACCGCGCCTCGGTTGTATAGAAGGGCGCGTTGCTCATCGATTCGGCGCCGCCCGCCAGGACCAGATCCGACGCACCGCTCGCAACCTGCAATGAGGCATAGACCAGCGCCTGGAGACCCGAACCGCAGCGGCGATCAAGCTGGAGCCCGCCGACCTCGATCGGAATGCCGGCGTCGAGCGCGACGACACGGCCCAGCGCCGGCGCATCCATCGTGGGATAGCATTGCGCGAACAGCACATCGTCGACTGCCGCGCCGGGCAGTCCGGTCCGCTCAAGCAGCCCTCTTACGACCGCGGCGCCGAGTTGGTGCGCCGCCAGATCCCTGAACACGCCCCCGAATCGACCTACCGGCGTGCGCAGGGGTTCGCAGATGAACGCTTCCCGAAACTCCATCACTATTCCTCTTTGATTTCAGTTATCTTTATAGCCATGCTTGGCGCGTGACTTCATCATACGACGTCACGCGCGCGCAGGTCGCCAATCTCGTCCTGGGAATAGCCCAGACCGGACAATATCGCTTCGGTGTGCTCCCCGAGGAGCGGCGCGCGCGCGCGGATCGACCCGGGCGTCGCCGACATCCGGAAAGGCGTCTCGATGATCGGAACCGGACCCGCCGCGCCGGGGAAATCCATCGGCTTCAGAAACTGCATCGCCCCGACATGCGGATCGTCCAGCGCATCCTGCGGTGATAGCAGCGCCGATGCCGGGATGCGAGCGGCGTCCAGCGCGGCCAGCACCTCATCCTTGCTCCTGTCGTCGCACCAGGCCTGCATCCGATCGTTGAGTATATCGCCGTTGAGCGCGCGCAGATCGTCACTGGCGAAGCGCGGGTCGACGAACCATTGCTCCTCGCCGATCATGCGGCACCAGCGCTTGAACATCGGCTGGCCGGCGACCTGCACCAGTACCCAGCCGTCCTTCATGCGGAAGAGGTCGCACGGCGCCACCGCGATCCCGCGATTGCCCACCCTGCCGCGGTGGGTCTGCAGCATCGCCTGCTCGATCAGCATGCCGTTGGTCATCATCAGGGCGGTCGGCAGCAGGGCGGATTCGACATGCTGGCCCTGGCCGGTCGCCTGGCGGTGATAAAGCGCCATCATCGTGCCGATCGCGAGCGTGAGCGCGGTGCCGAAATCGACATAGGGCACCACCGACCGGATCGGCATGTCGGGCAGCCCCGAACGATAGACGCCTCCGGACATCACCTGCCCGATCCCGTCGAAGCCGATCCGGTCGCTATAGGGGCCGCCATTGCCATAGGCGGTGGCGCTGGAGAGGATGATATCGGGCTTGATCGCCTTCAGACTTTCATAATCGAGTCCGTTCGCGCGCATGGCCTGCTCGGGCATGTTCGCCACGACGATGTCGGCGCTGGCGAGCAACTTGCAGACGATGATCGCGCCGTCCGGCGTGGTCGGGTCCAGCGTCATCGATCGCTTGTTGCGGTTGCATTGCATGAACGTCGCGCCGTCGCCGCCCGGCGTCACCGGCTGCACCCAGCGATCCTCGCCGCCTTCGCGCTTCTCGATCCGGATGACGTCGGCGCCCATGTCGGCGAGGATCGCGCTGCACCAGGGTGCCGCGATGAAGCGCCCGAAATCGAGCACGCTGATACCCTTGAGAACCTGTTCCAACCTTTTCTCCACCCGCCTGGCGCGCTCGATCGACCGTCACCCGGCTCGGCCGCTCTGAAAACGACAGGCAAGGCAAGGCAGCAACATGCGACCACGCTCCGACCGACAATGATGCGGGCGGGAGCGCCGCCGACCCTGGCCTGTCTCGGCTCGACTCTTGCCTCCATTAGCGGCAACTCTATAATGAGTTACTTGGTGCTGGGAAGTCGGAGAATATGGGATGAGCAACCTCCTGATGGAGGAGAGGCGGGATCGGGTTGCCATCGTGACGCTGAACCGGCCGGACAACATGAATGCGCTGAATGGCGAGTTGATGGCGTCTCTGGTATCGACTGTACGCGCGCTCGCCGAAGATGACGGTGTCGGCTGCGTGGTGCTGACCGGGGCGGGCCGTGCCTTCTGCGCGGGCGGCGATATCAAGGCGATGTCCCAGGCGGCGGAGGAGAAGGCGGCGGGCCGGTCCGATACCGCCCGCTCCTCCATCGAACGCCGGACGCGCTGGCTGCGCCGCAGCGCCGAAGCCTCGCGGCTCCTCCATGAGATGCCAAAGCCAACCATCGCAATGATAAACGGCGCGTGCGCGGGCGCCGGCCTCAGCCTGGCGGCCGCCTGCGACTTCCGCTTCGCCGCCGATGGCGCGAAGTTCGCCTCAGCGTTCGTGGCGCATGGCTTGCCCGGCGATTATGGTGGGAGCTGGCTATGGACCAGGATCCTGGGGCCGGCCAAGGCGCGGCAGCTCTATCTGCTCGATGAGAAGCGCGATGCCCGCTCGGCGCTCGCCTTCGGCCTGGTCGATCGGGTGCTGGATCTGGAGGCCCTGCGCGAAGAGACGCTGGCGGTGGCCGATCGACTGGTCGGATATCCGGCCGCCGGACTCGGCTACGCCAAGGCCAACCTCAACGCCGCGCTCACCGACGACTTCGCCACCGCGCTGGACCGGGAATCGCTGAACATGACGCTTGCGCGCCATGCTCTGATCGACGAGCGGAAAGCCACGATATGAACGAGCCGCTGACGATTCCGCACGCGGCGCTGACCGCCGCCGCGCGCTGGCCCGATGCTGCCGCCGTCATCGACGGAAGCGAGCGGCTGAGCTTCAGCGACCTCGCGGACCGCATGATGGAAGCGGCCGCAGCCTTCGTCGCCGCGGGTCTCCGGCCGGGCGATCGCGTCGGCCTCTGGGCGCAGAACGGGCTCGGCTGGATCGTGGCGTGCCTGGGCCTGCAGGCGGCGGGTGGCGTGCTGGTGCCACTCAACACGCGCTTCAAGGGGGGCGAGGCCAAGCTCATTCTCACCCGCTCCAGCGCCGCGATGGCGGTAGCCGACGAGGAGTTCCTGGGCACGCGTCATGCGGACATCGTCGCCGGTCTGGATCTGCCCGCGCTCCACCGGACCGTCCGGCTCGGCGCACGAGGAGCACAGGGATGGGAGGCTTTCCTGGCGGGCGTCGATGAAGCCGCGCGCACGGAGGCGCGCCGGCGGGTCGAAACGCTCACGCCCGACGATCTTTCCGACATCATGTTCACCAGCGGCACCACCGGCGAACCGAAGGGCGTGATGACCACCCATGGCCAAACGATACGCACCGCCTTCCTCTGGGCGCGCGCCACCACGATCGGGCCGGGGGACAAGTTTCTGATCCTGTGGCCCTTCTTCCACTGTTCGGGTTACAAGGCGGGCTGGCTGGTGAACCTTGCGGTCGGCGCGGCCAGCCTGCCGGAACCGACCCTGGACGTGGACCGGCTACTCGCCACCATCGAACGCGAGAAGGTGACCTTCCTGCCAGGGCCGCCCACGCTGTTTCAGACCCTGCTCGCCATGCCCGATCGGCGCCCCGCCATGCTCGCATCGCTTCGCGTGTCAATCACGGGCGCCAGCGCGATCGCGCCGTCGATGATCGAGGCGATGCGCAACGACCTCGGCATACCCGTGGTGCTGACCGGCTACGGCCTGACCGAGACCTGCGGCACAGTAACCATGACCTCGCCGAGCGACCCACCCGAGATCGTGACCACCTCCTGCGGTCGCGCGATCGAGGGAATCGATATCGCCTGCATCGACGCCGAGGGCCGCCCCGTGCCGGCCGGCGAGCCGGGCGAGGTGGTGGTGCGCGGCATGAACGTCATGAAGGGCTATCTGGACGACCCGGAGGCGACCGCCGAAGCCATCGATGCCGGCGGATGGCTCCGCACCGGCGATGTCGGGACGATCGACGAGGCGGGATATCTGCGTATCACCGACCGCAAGAAGGATGTGTTCATCGTCGGCGGGTTCAACTGTTATCCGGCCGAGATCGAAAAGATGCTGCTCTCCCACCCCGCCATCCTTCAGGCAGCGGTGGTGGGCGTGCCGGATGAGCGCATGGGCGAGGTGGGCGAGGCGCATATCGTGCTGAAGCCCGGCACCACGCTGGACACCGCCGCGCTGATCGTCTGGAGCCGGGAGCGGATGGCCAATTTCAAGGTGCCGCGCTACGTCACCATCGCCGATGCGCTGCCGACCAACGCCACTGGCAAGGTGCAGAAATTCAAGCTGGCCGCGCCATGAGCGAGGCCGATGCAGCCCCTCCGCCGGGCTTTGCGCGGTTGCGGCCGCCGGGAACGTTCGTGAACCGCGCCGGCCAGTTCTTCGTCCGCGAGGAGGAGAATGGCGATCGTACGGTCGGCACCTGGATCAGCGAAAACCAGGCGAATAGCGAGGGTTTCGCACATGGCGGCTTCCTCCTTGCCTTCGCCGATTTCGCGATCACCTTCATCACCATGGGCGTCACGCTCAACCTCTCTGCCGATTTCCTGCGCCCGGCGCGCGTGGGTGACTGGATCGAGGCGCGGATCGTGGAACGCAAGCGATCCGGCAGCCTGATCTTCGCCGACGCCGTCGCGACATGCGCGGACCGGGAAATCCTGCGTTTCAGCGGCCTGTTCCGGCCCTTCGAGAAAAAGACATGACCGACGAGGAATTCCGCCGGCAGCTCCGCACCTTCATCGCGGAGAATCTACCCGCCGACATGGCGCGCCGCACCCTGCTCGGCTATCATCCGCACAAGCCCGACGTGCTCTACTGGACGGCGAAGCTGGGGGCGCGCGGCTGGTCCGTGCCCAACTGGCCGGTCGAATATGGCGGCCCGGGCTGGACCGTCACGCAACGGCATATCTTCGACGAGGTATGCTTCCTCGCCGGCTGTCCCGCGCTCGCTCCGCAGGGCGTTTATCTGGTCGGCCCGATCATCTGCGCCTATGGAAACCAGGCGCAGCAGGACCGTTTCCTGCCAGGCATCCGCAGCGCCGAACATTTCTGGGCGCAGGGCTTTTCCGAGCCCAACGCCGGTTCCGATCTCGCGTCGCTCCAGACCCGCGCGATACGCGACGGCGACGACTATGTGGTCAACGGCCAGAAGATCTGGACGTCGGAAGCCCATTATTCCGAATGGCTGTTCCTGCTGGTCCGCACCTCGACCGAAGGCAAGCCGCAGGCCGGCATTTCCTTCCTGCTCGCCGACATGCAATCGCCAGGCATCACCGTGCGCCCGATCATCTCGATCGACGGTGGCCATGTCCTCAACGAGGTGTTCCTGGACAATGTCCGCGTCCCCGCCGGAAATCTGATCGGCGAGGAGAATATGGGCTGGACCTATGCCAAGGAACTGCTCGGCGCCGAGCGCACCTTTTCGGCGGAAGTGCCGCGCTGCAAGGGGCTGCTCGCCCGGTTGCGCCATATCGCGGCGGAAACCAGGGCGCGCGGCCGCCCGCTGATCGACGACCCGCATTTCGCCCGCCGCCTCGCCCAGCTCGAGATCGAGGTGGTCGCGCACGAAGCGACGCTATGGCGGGTCGTGGCCGAGGAAGAAGCCGAGGTGGCGAGCGCCGTGCCGACCAGCTCGATCCTCAAGGTCCGCGGCACCGAACTGGTCCAGCGCATCGGCGCGCTGACGATCGAGGCGCTCGGCGATGATGCCCTGCCCGCCTATCCGGAGGGACATTATCTGCTCACGACGCCTGATGACGCGCCCGGAGGGCCGCTCGCGCCCGGCGTAACCGCCGACTTCCTCTATCGCCGCTCGGCGACCATCTACGGCGGCACCAACGAGGTGCAGCGAAACATCATTGCAGCCCAGTTACTGCGGGGCTGACGACCATGACCATCCAGTTCATCCTTACCGACGAACAGACGATGCTGCGCGACAGCGCGCGCCGCTGGATCGAGCATCGCGACCCCCGCGAGGCGGAGGATTTCGGCTCGGCCTGGCGCCATTTCGCCGAAATGGGCTGGCTGATGGCCGGTCTGCCCGAAGAGGCCGGCGGCCTGGGCGGCGCCACTTTTGACAGCGCCATCATCGCCGAGGAACTCGGGCGAGGCCTGATCCGCGCGCCCTTCGTCGAGATCGGCGTCACCGCCGCGCGGCTGTTGCTGGCGCTGGACCCCACGCGAGTCGCGGCGATCGCATCGGGCGAGAGCCGCCCGCTCGTGGCGCACGACGAAGCCGAAGCGCGCGGCGAAATTTCATGGGTCGAAACCAGGGCCGTGCGCGATGGCGGCGGCTGGAGACTCGCCGGCCGCAAGACCGGCATCATCGGCGCCGCTCATGCCGACAGCTTCCTCGTCTCGGCGACAATGGAAGGCGAAGGCGTCAGCCTGTTCGAAATCCCGGCCGCCGATGCGCCGCTGCGCGCCTACACCAGCATCGACGATCGCGCGGGCGGCGAGTTGCTGCTCGAAGGTACGCCCGGCACGCTCGTCGGCACGCCGGGCGCCGCGCTCCCCGCGATCGCCGCCGCGCTCGATCATGGTTTCGTCGCGCAGAGCGCCGAGGCGGTCGGCGCGATGCAGCGCGCGCTGGAGTTCACGCGCGAATATCTCCTCACCCGCAAACAATATGGCAAGCAGCTCTCGGACTTCCAGGCGCTGCGGCACCGACTCGCCGACATGTTCATCGAGGTGGAACAGGCGCGTTCGATGGTGTTGCGCGGTCTCGACGCGCTAAACGCCGAAGATACCCGCGAACGCGCCCTTGCAGCCGCAGCGACACGGGCGCGCACGGCGCAGGCCGGGCTGTTTGTTGGCGCTCAGGCGATCCAGCTCCACGGCGGCATCGGCGTGACCGAGGAATATCCGGTCGGCCATTATTTCAAGCGCCTGCTCGCCTTCGACCAGCGCCATGGCACGGCGGCGGTGCAGGTGGAGCGGTTCGCGGCGCTGTCGCGCGCCGAATAGCGGGCAACCGAACGGCAAATGAAGCCGCCGATTCGGACAAGAGGGGAAGATGGGCATGATGACGTTGCAGCAGATTTCCGACCGGCTGGAACCGGAGCGGCTGACCATCGACTATGCCCACGCCATCGATCGGGGCGAGGTGGACCGGCAGGACTAGGTGTTCCTTTCCGATGCGCAGATCGATTACACGCCGATGGGCGGCATCAAGGGCATCTATCCCGACATCCGCGAATGGCTGCGCCACGCCATGGACGCCTTCGGCAAGACGCAGCATCTCGTTGCCAACCACCAGTTCACCATCGACGGCGACAAGGGCACCGGGCGCGTCCTGTGTGCTTCAACCCGATCGAATGTCCGTATACCGGCGCGCCGCTGCGCCAGGTGATGTTCCTCGCGCTCTGGTATCACGATAGCTACGTCCGCACGGCCGACGGATGGCGCATCGCCACCAGCACTGAAGAACCCTGGCTCAACCACAATGTGCCCGCCGGAATCCTGCCGGAGTGAGCGCGAGCCGATTCATCGACAATGGCGGCGTCCGCATCCATGCTGTCAGCGAGGGCGAAGGACCGATGGTCCTCCTGGTCCACGGCTTTCCGGGTCTCGCCTATAGCTGGCGGAAGCCGATCTCGATCATTATGTCGCCCAAGATATGCGAACAGGTCCCGATGCCGCCTTCATCGGCGGCCTCAACAGCGATCGCACCGCCGACATCAACGGGCGGATCGGCGCAGACTGGGCGGACTCGGACGTCACCGTCCCCGCCCTGTTCCTCTGCGGCGCCGAGGATCCGGTCCTCAGGCTGATCAATCCCCGCTGGCGGGAGAAAATGACCGCGCGCGTGCCCGACCTGCGGAGATTCACGCTGATCGAGGGGGCCGGCCATTTCGTGCAGCAGGAAAACCCGGCGCGGACCAATGCCGCTTTGCTGGCGTTCCTGAAGGAACTTCAATCGTCGTAGGAAACCCGGCGAACACCGGGAGCAGGCCCGGAGGCGGCGGCCCCGGCGAAGCATTGCGCGATTTCCATCCACCGCCGCGCGCCCGCGCCCTCGACCACCAGCGCGGTATCGTCGATATGGCGGCGCTGGGTTACGACGAGGGCGAAGTCCTCCGCCGGCCCGACGATGCTTTCCTCCGCCTCGAGACTCCACGCCCAGTTCGCTCCCGATGGCGCGACGAGACTCACGCGCGGCGGGGTGGGCCGGTCGAGCCCACGATTGCGGAACGACCAGCCTTGCGTCCGCACCCCCAGATCGCAGATGTTGCGGATGCTGTCGTTGTTCGCGCGGCGTGCCCGGAAAAGGTCGTAGATGTCTTGCCCATGCGCCCAGACCTCCATCTGCCGCGCGGCGGCGAACGAGGCGACGCCCATTTCCGGCCCGAACCAGGGCATCCGCGCCTCGGCATCGGCGGCCTCGAAACAGGTGCAGACCTCCTCGAAAGTCGCGCGCCATCCCGCGAGTTGCTCGGGCGGCGGCAGATGACCGAAGCTGTCGCGCATCTGCGCGCTCAGCTCCACGCCCCGTGCCTGCGCCGCGCGAACATCTTTCGCCAGCGCGGCGAACTCATCCGCATCGCGCATCGCCACCAGCCCGAGCAGGTCGACCTGATGCAGGTGCATCACCTCGTCCGCGACCGTCCAGTCGAAGAAAAGGGTGTGGCGGCCCCAGTCTTCTACCCGTAGCCCGCCGAGGAACGCCGCCAGTGCCTCATATTCGGCGTGCAGCTCGCCGATCAGCCCGTCCATGGTCATCCCTTCCGCCTCAGCCGATATTTGCGGAGTTGCCCCGCCGGCGCGAGCGCGCGCTTGGCCCGCGCGAAGCCCGGCTTGCCCAGATCCTGCTCGAAATTGAGCCTGTTCGCGCCACAGATCGTGGCATAGCGCGCGAACATCCAGGGATAGGCGCCGGCATGGGCACGGCGCCCCTTGGCGAAATGCACGATCCGCGCGCCATCCGGGGCGGCGCTCGCCAGCAGGAACGCCACCGGATCGCCGGCCTCCGTTATCACCAACAGACCCTCCAGCCCCAGCGCCTCGCGAAGGGCCAGCGCCTCCCGGCACATGACGAGATCGGTCTCCCGATCGGCCCGACCGACATCCGTCCGCCAGCCCGCCAGCACCGCTTCCGCCAGCGGCGCCCATTGCGCATCGATGGGCAGGGCGACAGGCGCTTCGTCCCGCTCGAACGCGCGCGCCTGCGCTCGCTTCGCCTTGGCCCCGGCGAGGGACGAAAGTCGGCCTGCTTCATAGACGTAATCAGAATCGTCTTCGTTCCATCCGCAGGACAGGCCGAGGCGTGCCGCGAGCGCCGGCCCGTCCGGCCCCACGGGATAGAGGCAATCGGCGAACTCGAGCAGCGCAACGCTATCCGTATCGATCGCCGTCAGCGGCATGACGTGGCGCTCGCCATCGTAGGTGGTACCCAGGATGTGCGGCATCGGTCCGTCGACAATGCGATAGCCGTGCCGTTCGCGAAACAGGAAGAGGTTGGCGAATGCATATTCGGACAAGGGCGAGCCGGTAGCCGCCAGGAGCGCCGCGATCCGCTCACGATGCGACAGC
>Ga0307513_10011192_pt1 | contig 11168 bp, 16 predicted proteins | sample 15_EM_MG_FD_202174 | JGI IMG/M metagenome (GOLD analysis project Ga0307513, IMG submission 202174) | Populus trichocarpa ectomycorrhiza microbial communities from riparian zone in the Pacific Northwest, United States - 15_EM | ecosystem: Host-associated > Plants > Roots > Unclassified | place... | reverse complement strand
TCATAAGCAACACCAGCTCTCCAAGACCATATGTACGCGAAGGCTTTATGTCGCTCCTGGTCTATCTGCCTGCGACGTTCGGTGCCCGCTTTCAACCTCATCTCGCAAAGATCGTTTCTCCAATTCTCAACGGTCTGGCCGATAGCGAGGAATTCGTTAGAGAAGCGTCGATGAAGGCTGGTCGCATGATCGTGGTAAACTACTCGAATAAGGCCGTCGATCTGTTGCTACCAGAGTTGGAGCGTGGTATGTTCGACCCTGGTTGGCGAATTCGAGTACGCTTTTCACCAAGATCCTATCTACTTGGGGCTAAATCCTCATTAGCAATCATCTATCACCCTTATTGGCGAGCTTCTCTTCCGCCTTTCCGGAATCAGCGGCAAGACGGAGTTGGAAGAAGACGAAGAAGCTACTGCGGCAGTCGCTGAATCCTCCCGCAAAGTACTCGCGGAGGTCCTCGGCAAGGAACGTCGCGACAGGGTGTTGGCAGCCTTGTACCTCGTTCGACAAGACAGCGTTGCACAGGTTAGACAAGCTTCGGTCCATATATGGAAAGCTCTGGTCCACAATACACCTCGCACTGGTACGCTGATGACCTCTTTCTTGATGTCGAGGCTGAATTGACCGCTCTAGTGCGCGAAATACTACCGACACTTATAACTCAAATTCTTGACTGTCTTTCCAGTCAAAGCTCAGAGCAACGAGAGGTCTGCCATTTTACTCCAATGGGACATTCCAGTACTGACATGTTACCAGACTGCCGCGAGAACAATCGGCGAACTATGCCGTAAACTCGGCGAACGCATCCTCGGCGATATTGTCCCCATTCTCAGGACAGGGTCCAACAGCCGTGACTCTCGTACCCGCGAGGGAGTATGCCTGGCTATCAGCGAAATCATGGAATCGTCTTCGGACTCGCAGAGAGAAGAACACGAAGACGAAATCATCACTATTGTCAGACAGTCACTCGTTGACGACTCTGCAAATGTTCGTGCCGCTGCTGCGGTGGCCTTCGACGTCCTCCAAGAGACCTTGGGCACGAAAGCAATAGACGAGACCATTCCGACACTGCTGGAGGCTTTGCGTCAGCCTGGTGATAGCTCCGGAACCGCATTACAAGCCTTGCGTGAGGTGATGAGCGTGAGGGCCTCGACAGTCTTCCCAGTTCTCATCCCCACTTTGATTACCACACCTATCACCGCCTTCAATGCCAGAGCTTTGGCTTCTCTTGTCACTGTGGCTGGAAATGCGCTCAGCAAGCGGTTGACGACCATCTTGACCGCTCTCATACGAGCCATCGAGAATGAAAAGGACGAGGAACTCAAGTCCGACATCAATGAAGCCATCCGAGCGTTGTTGGGTTCCATCAGCGACGCGGAGGGACTGCAGACATTGATGCTACTGCTTGCTGGGTGGTGAGCATTTGAACGGCGTGATTACTCTTTCGGGCTCATGTACTTTGTAGGGTGAAGAACGAATCGTGGACACGGCGAGTCAGCGCGCTCGACTTCTTCGGCACATTCTGTGAAGTCACGACACTCGACTTCTCGCTCTACCGCCCAGACTGGGTGCGATACATTGTCTCCCTGATGGACGACCGCCAGCCCGAAGTAGTGGACGCTGCGGTACGAGCGCTCGACCCCTTCATCAAATCTCTCGATAAGGACGACCTCGAATCTCTCGTTGTCACTCTACGCCGTACGATTGAATCGACGGGATCTTTGTCCCGTACTGTACCTGGGTTCGATGCGCCAAAGGGCATCACACCAATGCTTCCTATCATTATTGCGGGTCTAACAACAGGGAGCAACGAACAGCGCGAGCAGGCTGCATACGCGATTGGTGACCTCGTGGAGCGTACCTCGGAAGCGGCGATCAAACCGTTTGTTGTGCAACTCACGGGTCCGCTCATCCGCGTCGCCACTCAGGCAGCTGCATACCCCCCCGGTGTCAAAGTCGCAATACTGAAGAGTTTGGCAGTGATGCTAGAGCGGATCCCCGTGTTCGTTAAGCCGTTCTTCCCGCAGTTGCAGCGGACATTCGTCAAGAGTGCAAGCGATGCGTCAAGCTCAGCTGTGCGCGGTGCTGCTGCTCGAGCACTTGGCATGCTTATGCGGAGCAGTAACACTAGGGTGGACGCCCTCGTCACCGAGCTGATTACAAGTGCGAAAGGAAGTCAGGATGAGGAAATCGCGGCAAGCATGTTCCTTGCATGTGCGTATGTACTCAAGAGTGCCATCGCGAGTGTTAGTGTTGGCGTCAGAGAGAGCGTTGTGGAGGTGATACAAGGAGCGTTCAGAGAGCACCACGATGGTCAGCATCCCCAGTCTCATACTTTTTTCTTCATGTGTACTGACTTAGAGGTGATTGGATAGACCGGTATTTGCAAGCGATTTCGATGCTATTCACGAGTTTGGAGCCGCACCCAGATCTTCTTCAACCAATCGTGCAGTATGTGCCATCCCTTCATATTTGGCGCATTGACTGATCATGTCGCGTAGATCTCATATTGTCTTTGGTACACCACCTAGCATGCTGGGCAGTCAAATCATACTGCGGACTATCGAGGATGCACCCAAACTCTTCTACACGCTCGATCGTGTCCCTTCTATTCTCAAGAAGATACACCAGAGCATCGGAGATCATAACCCCGGTATTTCTCGACCAGCAAGAGAAGCAAAAGACCTCGTCCGCACCGTTCCGCCCTTCGCAGACGACGATGCGGTGCACCAAGTGTTTGGTGGATGAACTATCTAACCAATCTACCCTGGTCCTGCCTTGCTTCATGTTAATTGCATTGTTCCAACTTCAGAGTTACTCTTGAATCGATACTTTGCCAATATTGTATAGCCATAGGTTTTTAGACATCGAAACTACAAGGCGAGACCCCCAGAGTAGCAGGTGAAGACGCTCAATAGACGTAGCCGAGGATCTTACCACCAACATTCTTTCGCCTTGCCTCTTCATGGTCCAAAATACCCGAGGAAGTGGTCTGTGCGCTGAGGTCAACGCTGCATGCGAACACGGAGGGATGATTACACACCAGAATAATGATACCGAAACCACGGGACGGGAGGAGCAAGTTAACCCAGGACTCGATCTGAGTAACCTGGACGTTGAACCTGGGAGAAATTACGCCAGTTTTGTTTAGACGGCCATTCAGTTGAACGACAATCTTGCCGGAGCGGTGGTCGTCGATGACTTCAAATTCACCGATGTAACCTGTGAAAGCGAAATATCAATATATTGGTAACCAGGTCGGCATGTGGTATAGGGAAAGAGGTTGATGAAAGTACGATGTCCTGCGCCAACTGAATCGCCACGAAACGGAAAAGAGTTCACGGGGCAATTGTCTGTGGTGCTAGTCGTCGGGGTAGCGACGATCTGTTATTCCGGAGAGTTAAAACACGAAGCGAGTGTTGACTGGAGAGTACAGTCTGTCCGCCGCGAGTAGTTATATCATGCCGGATAAGGAGGTCGATCCAGGCCTAAACAAATAATTCTGGGGGTGCAACTGACCATGGCGCTGCATGACGGAGAGAAACTTGATAATGACTTTTGACGATGGGCGAATGAGGACTTGACGTTTGCCCCGTCGTTCGGCGTTAACAATGTTGTTCAAAGCGTCGTTCTGCCATCGCGTGCAGGACGCATTAGCCACAAATTAGGTTCGATTGGACACAACATGCACATACGAGTACGGATACGCGGACCATGATTAGCTGGTTTGTTGAGTTTTATCGGGGAAAGAATATGGAAAACGTCGACTGCGAGCGTTGAATCCCAGAATGAGTGTCATGTTATGCGGTCAACACGATTCAAACAGGACTGACACGGGTCAAACGCACTGATCGACGAACGTGGTGACGGCGGGGGCGGCGAGACGAAGGAAGTTTGGTTTGGTTGAACAAAGTTTGGTGTACAAGTTTGCTTCGTCTTTCTGCCACTTTCCCCGGTCCCTTTCCACACTCAAACCTGCAAATAACTCACTATGGTCAGCATTGTTATTGCAGAAAGTAGGAAACAGCGGCTTACCTGCGCGAATTTCTGCGATTAGGGCCGTGTTCGCACCAAGACCGTCAAGCGCGCATCCCGCGTCCTCATCGAGAAGTAGTACGTATCATACATTACTTTCATTGGTGTTGTGGATAATATACGGAATATCTCATGATTTTATAGCTACCCCCGCCTAACCAATGACTTCCACACCAATAAGAGGATTATCGACGAAGTGGTCAGCAATCCAACCGACCACTTGCCTCGACGGTGATATGCTCATCCCACTGCACAGGCTGTCGTTCCCTCGAAGCGTCTCCGAAACAAAATCTCGGGCTTCACCACCCACCTAATGCGGCGCATCCAAAAGGGACCCGTTCGTGGCATCTCTTACAAGCTGCAAGAAGAAGAACGTGAGCGCAAGGATAACTATGTTCCCGATGTATCCGCCCTCGACGTCCAGGAGTCCGGTCTCGAGGTCGATCCAGATACCAAGGTTTGCTTCTCCTCTCCTCCCCCGCTTACTTTCCACTGAGAAGAATTGTGCTATAGGAACTCCTCCATGCTCTCAACTTTGATAACATCCCTGTCAACGTTGTCCCTGTTGTCGCCTATGTACCCGTCCAGCGGTCGAACAGGCGCAACGTCCCTGGTGCAGGCAGGACATAAATACAGATCAGAGGTGGTCTCTCATCGGTCCAGGTGCCGTCCTCGCAATATGATGTATGGTCTTTGTAGCCCCAAAATTCTCTATTGCAGCCCCGAAACCCAGAGATCGGACCATGGTTATGTGAGGAAATGGCTCTCTTAACCTTCTCCGGCAAAACGGATGTCGGCGTTGTCTTCCAACCAAGCCATCCACTTCTTGAGATACGAGCTACCGTGTTGGATAGTGCTGCTGTCTCCAACCACACACTAGTGGCGGTTGAATGAGTGCTTTTCTACTTCATAATAAGGTGGGCACTCACAAGATGTCGCCGCGGCCGCGTCATCGCGACGTTCATTCGCCGTTTCTCTTTCAGGAAGCCTACCTCCCTCTGTCATAGGGCCACATTAGCAACTACACCAGCACGGGAGACAAATATACCGGCCTTATCGTTGCTACGCACTAAGCTCAGTATGACTGCCTCTTTCTCCCGTCCCTGCATGCCGTCCACAGTGCCTATCTCGAGCCCGGCCATGGCAGGAAGTAACATTGAAGAAATCAGAGACAGCTGAGCTTGGTATCTGGTGCAACCAAGATATCGGGTCAATCTACACTCTTTCGACACATTCGAGTAAACTCACGGGGTGATAATCGCAATCTGCGAAGGTTGGATACCACAAGATACCTACCAAATCACATCCTATCAGTAAGCCTGGGATAGTTAGTCTGGCTTGGACCACTCACCAACTCTTCCACCCATTTCCTCACAACTTCCGCTTCGTTGACATTACACTTACTTCCCTCGTCTCCTACTGCGAGTGACGCCTCCGCTCCCTCCCCACCATCGATCCGCTCAAAGAATTCGCACCCAGCAGTATCAAAAAATACGACTTCATGCCCTAGGGTATCTTTGGCGTCCGTGGCGTTCGGCAGGTCAGGTAAGTCGGAGAGGAAGCGAGAGGCGACGGATGGGTCTGAGGTCAACATGGAAGAGTAAAGTGTTATCGAAGGGAAGTCGCAAATCTTCGTGCTCATCCTGCCATGAGTAACGGTTCTCATCAGAACATTTCCTCCTTATACAATCGAAGAGTAGCACGCTTGAGAGGGTGATGGGGACAACTCACCGATATTGGACAGTTAATATCTGCTTGACATCCCCACCCCACATCTTCTCCATCCGATCGAACAAGGTGACTTCTAGAGACTTTGAGGGGCGTAGAATACCAAGTTGTTGTGGTCTCTTGGTTTTTTCTTCGGTTGACTTACAGCCAGGTGAAGGTCCGGTTTCATCGCCACTACACTCGTCGTCCGAAGCACCCCCTTCCTCTTCGCAATCTGAAGTCGGACCAGGGAAAGGAGCAGGAGGTGGTGGAATGGCTTTGGATTTTCCCTTTGCCTTGGCATTTGTCGCCGTTGATTTGACTTTGGAAGTAGTTTTCCCGGCTGTCTTGGCCGAAGCCTTTCCTTTGGATTTGTTATCCTTCTTGTCTATGGACTTGACAGTAGGAGGAAGTTGCAGGTTGTCGCCAGCTAGGATAAGCCTCTTCGCTTTGAGAATAGGGATCCAGCAGACCTGAATTCGGGTAATCAAGTTAGATACGACTACAATTAGATAGTCCAGGCCATACAGCTTCGAGGGCCTGCGCTGCTTCGTCGATTATTACGACGTCAAATTGTCGATCGGCGAGTTGGCGCCCTCCTGCTGCGTGGCATGTCGCAAGAACAATCTATTAGGTTCCATTAGTGGGATAACGACGTAATAGAGCGGGGAGGGTAGAGACTTTTGCATCAGAAACGATGGTCTTAACCACCGTGCCTTCGCGCTTTCTGTATCTGTCCAAAGAAATGTCAGAAATCCAAAATATGTGACTGTTCCTCATACACACTCTTTTCTTAGTTCCCTAACCTGTTCCCACATCTTTTTCCTCTCCGCACCTTTGACACTCCCCTTCTTCCCCTTCCTAGTCAATTGTCCCATAACATCCTCGATCTCCTTCTTTACGTCCTTCGCTAAAGCAGCCTCGTCACTCGCTCCAGCCTGCGCATCGAGGGTAGACCCGTGCAGCTCGCTCAACACACGGGCAGGGTGGCCGAGACGGATGAGTGGAATCTTATGCGGGACGAGTCGCTCGAGGAGGTTATCTACTGAGAGGTTTGACGCGCCACATATGAGGACTTTGAGGTTTTGTACTTCAACTAGTTGACGCGTTATCTCAACAAGGGTATGAGTCTTGCCAGTCTAAGTATGGAGTTATACTTTAGTCATAAGAGCACTCCCACTAGAGAGCAAGGACGCACCCCTGGTGGACCATGGATCAGCACAAGTTCTGGCGACTCTAGGGCGAGCTTGACAGCGGCCTGTTGACTCGGGTTAAGGGACGGGTCGAAGAATTGAAGTATTTGAAGCGGGTGGCGTCTTGACGGGGCGTCAAGGCCGAACAGCACACGAAGCAGAGGATTGGGAGCGGGTGGTGTGGCCTTAGATTTCTAAACACGCGAAAGATATCGAGAATGACACCAAGTTTAATCATGAGGGACTCACTTCATCTATTGTCCCGAGGAGAATTCTTGACATTTGATCTACTGCTCGATCCATCCTATAGGCGAGCAGATTAGACCAGACCTTACGAGCGTTGGAGACATACCGGTCAAAGGTGACACTATTAGCCAATCTAACGCTATCAAATATTTATCAGTACACTATTCCTGTTGTACTGGCACCAGTGTATTACACACGACAGCGCTCTGGCAGATCCAAGTCGTCTCCACCTTGGGAAGGGTCGATAGCAATGACAATACGCGTGCTGCTGACCTGTACATTTTGGTATCAGGCGACATATAAGGAGGGCAAGAAAGCGTTTTTTGCCTTGTACACAACTCCTTCCGAACCTTCGGCTGACCTTTCTTTTGGAGCGGCCACCTTGGATGCTTTCTTAGTCGTAGCACCAGCTGAAACTGTTACATTCTCTTCTATCCTAACCAGATCGCCGGGACTGGCGACAGACACTAGAACTCAGTAGCAAATCTCATTCATGTCCCTGAAATGACACACCGCAGAGAATGAGGAGGGAATAGTGGGGATGTATGGTACGCAGTTGGGCGTTCAAGTTCCACCATGCTACGATGCAGGTGCGTCAGGCCCCGGTGGGTGTGGCATGCTTCGCAACGGATACCTCTTCCCACCTAATCCTAATCCCACATTCGAGACTCCCAGGCCAAGAAGAGCAAGCCCTTTCTTCTCCAGCAGCTTCGGTGAGCAGCTGGAGAGGAGTAATGATTGCTGCTCGACTTCGGCTTGCCGTTCCGCTTGAAGCAGTGTTCGCTGACGATCCAAAAATGCGGATATACGTATTGTGTCTACGCTCGATGACATTCGATTTAACGTCTAGGGACTCGAGAAATCAAGGCGCGAGCTGCTTTGTAATCTTTCTTGTCTTCCAATCTTACCATAAGAATCAGCAATTCCGTTCCATAAAATAAAGCAAAAATAATATCACTGAAGGTTGTGTGTAAGACATCGAATTCTGAGTTCTTTGAAAGGTTCGTAGGCGATCGCCCTCCAAAAAATTACTACTCATCCACCCTTTACACCAACCGGTTGCCATCTTTTGTAGTACTACACACAGTCCTTAGATTATCCGACAGAGGATCTCATCTCGAGCGTCCCGTAACAGCCTTTTCGCTGTCCCACTGTTGATTATGAGTCAAAACCGTGTAAGATCAAAATTCCGGCCGCAATTACGTGGCAGTGCTGCCACCCGTCTTGGGTGGTGGTACACTTTGCCATAGCGCCAGGATCGTTGCTATTCTCGTCGCAAAAGCTGGCTCTTTGCTTGAATCTCACAAGGAACTGGCAGACGGGAGGTGAACATTGTAGGATACAGCATTTGGTAGAATAGATAACTTACCCATTCATGTCGCTATTTGCGCGTTTTCGTTCACTTTGAGTCTAAGACTAAAATCAAACCCGTGCCTCAAGAGGTCGTTCCACGTCTCTTCTGTGTCGTTGAGCTATCGGTACAACCTTCTGTCACACTCTCCTAATGGCTCGGGGGTCGCTTACCGTCTGGAGTTCGTACATTTGAAGGAAGCCGTGAAACCTGCATAAAGTCGAATTAGAATTGTCTGTATAATCGTTATTCACGACTCACGTTAAGTCTCCCTGTGCGTTGACATCCAGCATATCCCTCAATTCTGCTTTTGCATCTGCGTCAAGGGGCTTCCCATTCGTGTCGATAGCGAACTGATCAATTCCAGCACCAGTCAGGTAGGCATTGGCCGGAGGCTTCATTAAAGCACCCTTGGCGACTGGTACGGCAGCGGGGGTACAATATTTGGAAAAGATGTGACCGAGTGCATCCACAAGCTAGCGAGTTGGGCCCCCAAGAGACGAAAAGCACGTTAGTGAACGGGTTTTTGACCCTCGATCTGGCCCTACCGCTGACTGCAGGCACTCATTTTCGTCGTCAACGAGAACCTCGAAAGGGGGCAGTGGATTGAGGTTCTGGTGGTTAGTGTCCATTATTATCGGTGGATGGGAAAGAAGACTGGGTCATGGTGGCAGTGCAACGGGTCTGCTGAACCACTTCTCGCTTTAAAGAAAGAACAGTGAGGCAGAAAGGTTGATATATACACACACGCTCTCTTTCGATTTTTGTACACCATCGCAGCTAGTCTACACGTATCGTTCTACCATCGAGATGCCCTCCTTCTCTAACAGCTCAATGATAGGGTCGTTCAGCGTCTTGTTGTAAGGCGCGCAAACACCTGGCTCCTTGATGACACCATCGAGCACCAGTTGTACGGCAATTCCGCACGGAATGCCGACAGTCAGCGCCATAGCAGAATGGCCACCAGGTACACCATATGCCTCGAGCGTGCTGGTGATAATCTGCTCACTGCCGTCCTTCCACTCGACCACAAATTTGTGCTGGAGCATGATGAGATCTCTCTCGCCCTCTCCATACACCATGAGATTCTCCAATCGCGCACAGAGTGTGTCCAACAAGTTCCCAGCGCGAATCTGAACTCTTTCATCCGAGAACAGCCCAACCCATCTGAGGCCAGATATGATACGCGTCTTCTCAGCGACATCAGAGAACTGCGCAATTGCCGTAATCTTCTCCACGAGTATCTTTTCCTCGGTGGATTGGGCTGTAATGGCCTTTTGCGTGACCTCTCGCCAGGTGAGACCTTCGACCAACCAGTCCTTCGGCTTCTCGTTCAAGAACCCGATCTTCACGAGTACACTGATGAATTGCGGGAAGCCTTGGTACCTCAACGTCCCTCGGATGATGGTCTCCGCCTCGGGGATGTTGTACGCTTCCCTGAACGAGGTCGAGTCACGGTTCGGGTAGGCAACAAACGCATGTGCAGGGGTGATGAAGTATGGTTTGGCGTGTGACATGAGGTCCGTGCCCGGGATTTGGATGGTCTCACCATTGGCGTAGTACTTGGCGGAGTTAAGCAGCGCTAAGAGTACACCGCGTGAAGACCAGGAGAATTTATACCCGAGTGGGTTGTCTGAGGCCTCTGGTGCGGGGAGGCCACCGCAGTATGAGAGGAATTGCTTAACCTAGACGGAAAGGGTCACCAATAGTACAAGGTATAATAAGATGAGACACACCTTGCCACCCTTTTTGTGGACCTCGTCGATGATCTTGACAGCGTACAGGTGGTCGATACCAGGGTCAACACCAATCTCGTTCATTACAACGATACCAGCCGCCTTTGCTTCCGCATCCAGCTCCTTCATAGCCGGGGAGACGTAGCTGGTAGTGACTACATGTGTTTTGCCCTTGATCGCGGCCTTAATGACAGCGGCGTGATAGGTGTAGGGAATGAGGGAGATGACGACGTCATGGGCCGCGATTTCCCCTTCAAGAGCAGTGGTATTGTTGACATCCAAGGAAATAGCGGATGTCCTTGGCAGACTGTCAGCCAATTCCTGGGCCTTTGCGAGGGTTCGGCAGGCTGTAATTCCGGAGGTAAGTTGAGATCACTAGAGAAAATGACGAGTGCTCACCAACTGTCAAGTAGTTCCTGGGATCACGGACGACGTACTCGGCAGCAGGACGAGCGACGAAGCCGCTGCCAAGGAGGAGAACCTTCTTCCGTGCAGAACCTTCTGCAGCGACTCTCTCAAGGACGGGAAGGATGTTCTTCCCCTCTTGTAACATTGCCCTGCCGAACTCGGGCAAGATGAACGCCGCTCGATGAACATCGTTGTTGTAATACCTCGTTCCCACGATCTTGCGGAGAGGAGTCTTAAGGTCTCTACCCGCCTCCTTCGAGCATACTGCGAAGCCGATCTGCCCACATGGGTACGTAGGGATAGTAGTGAAGGCATAGTCTGCGACGGGGAAGAGCCCGCGGGTGATACCCATGATGTTTTTGATCAGGGGAAGGTGGACCCAGAGGCACTCGCCTTGTGTTGAGATGTGTCCACCGGGCGCAAGAGCGTCGTGCAAGAGCTGGAAGTAGGGCTTTTGGAAGAGGGACTCAGCCGGGCCGACGGGGTCGGAAG